>JAESFY010000094.1_pt1 | contig 58573 bp, 59 predicted proteins | sample 9266201 | NCBI WGS metagenome assembly JAESFY01 (sample SAMN14515071, study PRJNA621656) | algae metagenome | isolation source: Nodosilinea sp. WJT8-NPBG4 and co-occurring heterotrophs from soil, lower... | place: USA: Pinto Basin, Colorado Desert, California | collected 2006-05-27 | reverse complement strand
CAGAAGATTTGGGTCAGATCAAGGCGCGCTAGACTCAAAGACATGGCTGAGGTGCTTAGAATTCAACACTTTGAGCGTAACCCTCAGCCTTTTTCTCAGCACTCTACCCCTTGTCGAACTCAGGTTGAAAACCGCTGGTGTTGAGTTTGAGGTTGCTTGCCGCCGCTGATTTGAGCCGTTCAGCAGAATCCATCATGTTATGAGCTTCTTCGACTTCTTTCATAAAAACTCCAGCGAGACAGCACCAGAGGCTGTTGACCATACTTCTCGTCAGCGGTTGGTCGAAGTTGTGCTTGGTATCCTCCGTGATGAGAGCGGTCGAATTGCAATTGAGGACGCAATCAGTGCTGCGGCAACCATAGTAGGGGAGCGCTGCATTGACGCCGCTGGCGACTACTCACTCCGAGATCATGATCGCATACCGGGATCAGGCCAATTTTCGACAAAGGTCAATGACCTCATTTGTGGTGATGTCTTAAACGACATTAACCAGATTCCGAGGGATTCGGTCATCGGCATACTCCGTGATCGATTAGACATGGAAGTTTACACCAACGAGGATTTTCCAAATTTATCTCAAGTATTCAAAAATTATGCTGACCGAGCGGGTAACCCAGCTAATTGGGGAAAAGTGCCGCTGTCAGTTCCAGAAGGCAATTTGCCTGCTATTCTTCCCTTGCGCTTTGGTTTCGAGACGAGACCCTATGTTGATGAAATTCTTTACCCAATTCGCGAAGACCGGTCTCGTTGTTTGAGAGTAGCAACTGAGAGCTTGGCTGAAATTCTTATGAGGGTAGCCTCAGGAATTGACCGCAGACTGGCTCTCACATTAGCGATTGAAACCATGAACGGAATGTCGAAAATTGCGCCTATGACGGTAAAGGCAATGCAGGAGATACAACAAAATGTTGATCGGCCAGCAGAATGAAGAGTGCCGAACAAATACATTGCAGTGGACTGTTTCGAAGTGATAGCGGGTTGCTGAAGGTGCTGCTTGCCGCTGAATGTAATCGTTATGGAGAAATTCTGCTAATACTGACAGCTAGATTTGTTATGTATTCGCTGCGTGTCTAGTTGTGCGACTAAATAAAGTTATCTCAGCAGAACTCGCCTAGGACTCCTGAATTTATAATGCCAAGTTAACCCTACGCCGATCGCACCCCTGGAGCCTGCGCGGCGCGCTGCACCGCACTCAAACCCATTTCTGCCAGCAGCGCTAGCAGTGCCACCGGCACCGCCCCCACCAGCAAAATCGCCGGGTCATAGGCGGCAAATCCCAGCACAATAAACGCGCCCAACCCACCCGCCCCCACAAAAGCAGCCAGGGTAGCGCTAGCGATCACCTCCACGGTAGCGGTTTTGATACCCGCAATCACCACCGGCAGCGCCAGGGGGATTTCGACCGTTTTGAGAATGTCGCTGGGGGGCATACCCATGCCCGTCGCCGCCTCGCGAATGGCGGGGCTAATGGTGCGAAAGGCCACGTCGGTGCTGATTAAGATGGGCGGCATCACCAGCAGCGTCAGGGCCAGCACCGCCGACCAAAAGCTCAGTCCCAGCACAGGCACCGCCAAAAACAGCACCGCCAGGCTAGGTATCACCCGTAGGGCATTGAAGCTGTTGAGCATGACCGTGGAGATTAAGCGCGATCGCGCACTCCACAACCCCAGCGGCAGCCCCACCAGTAGCCCAATTGCCAGGGGAACCGCCACTAGCAGCAGGTGCTGTTGCAGAGCGGTGAGAATGCGATCGCTGTTGTCCAGCGCATACTGATAGGCGGTTTGTAGAGTAGACGGCATAGGATAACCTTGCAAAAAACGGCTTAATCCTCAAAAGGATTCGCTAGCCTTAAGGCTTCAATCTTTGAGAAGTCCGCTGTGTTACGGGTAATTAGCTGTAAAGAATATTCCAGAGCGGTTGCAGCGATAATAGCATCAGGTACTTTGATCTTAAAATGCTTCCGCAGTTGAATAGTTCGTTCAGCAATTTCCGAAGTCAGGGGTTAACTCAACCAAGCGCGACAAAAGCTGTTTCGCCCGAGCCTCTTCCAGCTCAGATTGCTGAAAGCCTAAAACTTCAATTCTAGAAATGACCGAGTAAGCGCCTTGTCCCATCAGGCCTAGTCTCAGAAGATTTTTGCCAGATTCACTAAGCTGGTTGTTGAGGTGGTAAATGAAGATATTGGTATCAAAAATTAGATGCACCGGATCAACACCTAGTCGCCCCAGCTTAATTTTCTTTGTCGCTCTATCTCTGCATCAATCTCTTCAACACTTGATTGCCCCCAGTTCCCTCTAGTTTCGTCCAACAGTCTGTTGATATCTGAGGAAATCCCTAAGCCTTGAGCCTCTAAAGCTGAATCTTTAAGCGAGCTTGTACGCGCATGAAGCTGACTCACCAAATAGCTGAGTAGGGTCCACTGCTCTTCTGAGCTGAGTTGGGTTAGCTCACTCATCACTCGCTGTAATGATGGGCTCATGGGTAGCCTTCTTGTGGGGCAGCATGCTCACCTTAAATTCTAAGCCCGTAGCAGCTCTAAGTTGTCAAACGCTGCTCGGTATCGCCGTCGAACCAGTGGATCGACTCGGGCGGCAACGCCAATTGCAGATTTTCCCTGCTCCAGGCGGCATCGGCGGGCAACAGGGCCCGCAGAGTCAGGGTCGGGTCGCCCTGCACCCGCAGGCTCACCAGGTCGTGCATGCCCAGATTTTCGACCAAAAACACCTGCCCGCTGACGGTGTGGGCATCGCCCTCGCGAGGCAGCCGCAAATGCTCAGGGCGAATGCCCAGCACCACGGAGGCAGCTTGGATTCCAATGGGCAGCGGTATGGTGAAATCGCTTAGGGTCACAGTATTGCCGGTGCGGCTGAGGGTCACTAGGTTCATTTGGGGGCTGCCGATGAAGCTAGCGACAAACCGATTGGCTGGGGTTTTGTAGATGTCGTGGGGATGGCCCAGCTGTTGAAGATAACCGTTGTTGAGCACCGCGACCTTGGTGGAGAGGGTCATGGCCTCGGTCTGGTCGTGGGTGACGTAGACAATGGGTGATTTTTGGTCGGCAAAAATCTGCTTGAGGTCGGCCCGCACCTGCTCGCGCAGCAGAGCATCCAGATTACTCAGGGGTTCGTCGAGCAAAAACACATCGGGGTTGCGCACCAGAGCGCGGGCCAGAGCCACCCGCTGGCGTTGCCCACCCGAGAGCTTAGCGGGTTTGCGATCGAGCAGCGGGTCGAGGCCCAGCACTCCAGACACTTCCTGCACCCGCTTTTGAATGTCGCCTGCCGGCAGGTGGCGCAGCTTCAGCCCCGAAGCCACGTTGTCGCGCACCGTCATGTGGGGATAGAGGGCGTAGCTTTGGAAGACCATGGCAATGTTGCGATCGCCCGGCGGCAGCGGGCTAACATCGCGATCGCCAATCATCACCCGCCCCTCCGTGGGCTGATCCAACCCGGCAATGAGCCTGAGAATGGTGGATTTACCACAGCCCGATGGCCCCACCAGGGTCAAAAACTCGTTGTCTTCCACCACCAAATTGAGCTGCTTGACCGGCACAATGTCGCGGCTATAGGCTTTGGCAAGATTTTGGAGTTCGAGTTTAGCCATGATCGTAGAGGTAGGTGGGAGGAGTGGATGGGTGGGAGAGTGAAGGGTAAGGGTGAGAGAGTGAAGGGATGAGGAAGTAGAGTTTTAAGCCCTCTACCCATCCACCCATCCACCCGCCTACCCGCCTACCCATCCACCCATCTACCCCTTCACTGAGCCCGACGTTAGGCCCTGCACAATGCGGCGCTGAAAGAACAGCACCAGCAGCACCAAGGGTAGAGTGCCGACTACGGTGGCGGCAGCCAAAGGACCGTAGGGCACTTCAAACAGAGTGGTGCCACCGAGCTGGGCGGCGGCGACGGGGATGGTTTTCATGCTCTCACGGGTCATAAAGGTGAGGGCAAACAGGTACTCATTCCAGGCAAAGATAAAGGCCAAAATGCCGGTGGTTACCAGGGCAGGCAGGGTCATGGGCAGCACGATGCGCCAGAGCATTTGCACCGTGTTATAGCCATCTACGCGGGCCGAGTCTTCCAGGTCTTTGGGCAGCTGCTGAAAAAAGCTGCGCATGACCAAAATCGTTAGGGGCAGATTGATGGCGGTGTAGGGAACGATCAGCGCTAGATAATTGTTGGCCAGGCCAAAGGCCCGCACAAGTTCGAGCAGGCCCAGAAACAACAGAATGTAAGGAAACAGAGTCACCACCAGCACGAGCGCCAAGATCACCTGCTCACCCGGAATCTGCAGACGGGCTAGGGCGTAGGCCGCCGGAGACCCCAGCGCCAAGCACAGCACCGTGGAGACAATCGCCACCAGCGCGCTGTTCAACATATAGACGTGAAACTGATTGAGCCGAAACAAGTCCACATAGTGGGCGAGGGTGAGCTGGTCAAACCCCGGCAAGTAGACCACTGGGGTCTGGGTAATGGCCGCATTGATCTTGAACGATGTCAGCACCTGCCACAGCACCGGGGTCAGGCTAAAGGTGACGGTAAATGCGATCGCCAGCCACAGCAGCACTCGCCCCCAGGGGATGCCGCGATCGGGGGTTTGGGGAGGGGCGATGGTTTGAGGGACAGTGGTCATGGGGGTGGATGGGTAGGGGGTGGATGGGTGAGGCAGGCCAACGTGTCTACAGCTGGGGAAATCGACCAAGGTTACTCGGTCTTGGCTCGTAGGCGAGAGATGTATAGCCAGCTCAGAGCCACCACTGCAACCAGCACCAAAAATGTCACCGTCACGAGGGCGGCCCCGTAGCCAAAGTCTAAATAGCGCATCACGGCGGCGTAGATGTAGATCGACACTGTCTCTGTTGCACCGCCGGGGCCGCCGCCGGTCATCACCTGAATCAGGTCAAAAATGCCAAAGGACTGGGCAAAGCGAAACAGCATGGTAATCACAATCTGCGGCGCAATCAGCGGCAGCGTAATTTGCCGAAAGCTTTGCCAGGGGCTGGCCCCATCCAGAGCGTGGGCCTCGTACAAATCCTGGGAAATCGATTGAAGACCCGCCAGCAGCAAAATCGCCACAAAGGAGGTCGTCTTCCAGACATCGGCGGCAATCACCGCCACCATGGCCCAAAAGGGCTCTCCCAACCAGTTCACCGGGTTGCCGATCAGATGCAGTCGCATCAGCATGTCGTTCCAGACGCCAAACTCGGTGTTAAAAATCCAGCGCCAGGCCAGGGCAATTAAAGCGGTGGGCAACGCCCAGGGGAGAATGGCGATCGTCCGCGCCAGGCCCCGACCGCGAAAGGCCTGATCGAGGGCCAGGGCAATGATCAATCCCAACCCCAGCTCAAAGAACAGCGTGAACAGGGTGAACACAGCCGTATTCCGCATACTCTGCCAGAAGCGACCATCCCCCACCATCAACCCATAATTGTCTAAGCCGCTAAACACCGGCTCTAGGTTGGTGCTGAGGTTTTCGGTAAAAAAGCTCAGCCAAAAGGCCCGCAAAATCGGAAAGGCATAGACCAGCAGCAACACCAGCAGCGCTGGCAACATCAACAGCCACCCCGTGCGCTGTTCCCGCCGCCGAATATAGTCCCTACTCACCATCCCTCTCCCCCTACTCATCCACCCATCCCCCTCTACCCATCCACCCCCTACCCATCTACCCTTCTACCCCCAACACCCGCCGACTTTCGCCCGCAGCGGCCCGCATGGCGGCTTCAGCCGTCATTTGGTCACTGATGGCCGCGCTCAGGTAGCGTTGCAGAATGTCTGAGACCTGGGCGTATTGACCCACAGGAGGGCGAGGCACCGCCGTTTCTGCCACCTCTAGCAGCTGCTCATAGTGAGGAAACGTCGCCAGCACGTCTGGATCGGTAAACAGGGCGCGGCGGCTGGGCACGTAGGCAAATTCGGTGATGAAATCCTTCAGCGGGCCAGGGCTGGTGAAAAATTCCACCACCCGCCAGGCTTCCTCGGGGTGAGGAGTGGTCGACGAAATTCCAAAGCCCCAGCCCCCTAGGCAGGCGGCGGGCTGCTCGCCGGCGGCATGCACCATGGGCTTGAGGGCAATTTTACCGGCGACCGGAGTGCCGGGGCGGTTGGCTTCGGCCCAGGCATAGGGCCAGTTCCGCAGAAAAGCCACATTGCCGTTCTGGAACTGACGGAGAGAATCTTCCTCAATGTAGTTGGTCACACCGGGGGGAGAAATGCGTCGGTCAATCAGGCCCTTCATGAACTCAACGGCCTGCACCCCAGCAGGCTGATCCAACCCCACTTCCAAGGTGGTTGGGTCGATCCAAAACCCGCCATAGCCAGCGATGATTTCAACAAAGTTGGTGACCAGCCCCTCATACTGCAAGCCTTGCCACGTAAATCCCCAGTCCACGTCGGTCTGCGCTTGGATAGTTTCAGCAGCGGTAATCAGGTCATCAAAGGTTTCGGGGGGTGCTAGACCGACCTGCTCGAGCAGGTCGGTGCGGTAGTAAAGCATGCCCATGTCGGAGCGAAAAGGCATGCGGTAGAGGCCGCCTTGGTAAAGGCCAGCGGCCACATCGGCCGGCAAAAAGTCGGACAGATCGGCCTCACTAACGCGATCGGACAGATCTAATAGCCACCCGGCAGCAGCAAATTTAGGAATCCAAACGACATCGGAGAAGAGGATATCGTAGGGTGAGTCGCCCAGCAAAAAGGACGTAGTGTAGAGGTTTTCGACCGCATCGGCGGCGTTGGGGCCGCGCACCATCTGGATGCGAATATTGGGGTTTTCAGCCATGAACTGCTCGGCCAAGCCCTGCATTTGATCGGCTTCCACCGCTCGCAGCAGAAAGGAGATGGTGACCGGCTGCTGCGACCAGACATGGGCACCAACTAGCATCGTGGCGGCGATCGCAACCAAAGCTAATAAAAATCTACTGAGACGCACCCGACTGCGCCTCAGAAAGGGAAACCGGTATTCACGCAAAATTAAAGCCCGGAAATCGAACGTTCCCAGGCTACCCAACCAAATATTTTGTCGATGCCGGTCGAAGCTTGGAGTTCAACAGTGGCTAACCCAGGTCTTCCCATAAAACCGGAATGCTGACAGCCCAGCCTCTACCTAGGGAAAGATTTTCTCTCTAGGTATGACCTATGGCCGTGCCGGACTGGGCCTGGGTGCAGGCTGGAGCGGCACGGCCGGTTCCTGGAGCGGCGAGGTCGGCTCACTGGGAAACAGTGGCGAGGTCGGCGATTGAGGTTGGCTACCAGGCTGACCAAAACCAGGCGGTAGCTCACCCTCGGGGGCTTCCTGAGGAAATCCTTCAGGGAGCTGAGCCGGATCGTCACCGGGAGCCGCATCCTCTGGCCCGAGAGTGGTATCGGCGGGCAGAGTGGCTAAAGCAACGCGATCGCCCCCGACTGCCCGCAGCTCATCAAGCACTACGACCACATCTTCGTAGCGTGCATCGCGGGCAGCATAGAGCACAATTAGCCCACCGGGGTTGACCTGGTTAAACTGACCCAGAACATCTCTGAGCAGCTCAATGGGCACGGGCTGCTGGTCCAGATACACCTGGCCAAAGGCATCGATGCTGACATAGAGGCGATCGGCCCCTTGCCCCACCTGTCCAGGCAGGGCTTGCCCCGTTTGGGCCGTAGGCAAGTCTAAGTCGATGGCCTGCTGTCGAGTCAGACCCACCGCCGCCAAAATGAAGAACGTCAGAATGCAGAAAATCACGTCGATCAGCGGCACAATCTCGATGTGCACATCCCTGGAGGGATTGTCGAGCAGATCTATTTTCATAACGAGGGGTTCTCCGCAGATGGCGTAGCATCGAGCACAGATGAATTTGGCTCAACCAGGGCGTCTGCGGGCACCGGTACCGGCACCGGCATGGGCGACACCCCATGGAGATGGGCCCAGCTCTGCCGGTAAAGCAGCTCTAGCTCGCTACCCGCTTGGCGAAACATTTTGGCTTGGCCAAACACAAACCCCTGAAACAACCGATAAAAGGCCAGGGCAGTAATAGCAATAATTAGGCCAGTAGCGGTGCTAATCAGCGCCTCGCTGATACCCAACGAGGTACCTGCGGTGGCATCTCCGCTGCCTAGGTCAGTAATTTGAATAGAACTTAAAGAGTTGATCAGACCCAGCACAGTCCCCAACAAGCCCAGCAAAGGGGACAGAGTAGCAACGGCCTCAAGAATTTTTTCGCCCCGGCTCATGGCCAGCAGTTCTTCGTTGGCCGAGGTTTCTAAGGCCAGGCGAAACACCTCTGGATCGGGGGATTGCAGCCTGAGGGGGGCCGACAAAAACCGCCCCATGGGCAGTGCTGCTGAGCGATAGGCGATATCAGCCGCCGCCGCCCAATCACGCCGGGCAGCCTCTAGGACACGCCCAGACACCTCACGTTCGCGGGTCAAAATTCGCGACCAAAACCAGATGCGCTCCAAAATGGTGCCCACGGCCAAGACTGAAAGTAGGAGCAGCGGCCACATGGCAGGACCGCCACGGGCAAATAGCTCAGGTATGTTCACTAAAGATCCTCCTGTCACCACCGGGCCGGGCTGTCAGACTAGACAGAGCGACCTCTCTCGGGCAAAGCATAACAATTGTAGTGACTTTGGGGACGCTTCAACAGTTTCCGGTTGATTCTGTCGGGGGCGTCTCATCACGCCACCTCAGGCAAGGCGTCTAAAATCAAATCTGCAGTGCGCTGGCAAACGCCGGGCGGCCCCAGCTCTTCGCGCATTTTGGCGTAGCCCGCCCGCATGGTCTGGCGGGCGGGCTCGCTGTGCAGCAGCTCTAGGGCCGCAGCGGCGATCGCCTCAGGAGTAGCATGCCACTGCAAAAACTCAGGCACGATGGGCTGGTTCACCACCAGGTTGACCGGCGACACGTAGGGCACATCAAACTTCAGCAGGTAGTGGGCAATACGGGCGCTAAGGGGGTGAATGCGGTAGGCCACCACTTGAGGCACGTCCATCAGGGCGATTTCAAGGTTAGCGGTGCCCGACTTGGTAATGGCGACATCGGCAGCAGCGATCGCCCCCTGGCTGCCCTCGCCAATCACTCGACCGTTTAACCCGTGGGCAGCTAGCCCCTGCTCAAAACTGGCCTGCAACGCCGGAATCGACACCGGTAGCAAGAACGTGACCTCGGGGTACTGGGCCTGAATAATCTGCGCCGCCTTGAGCAGCACCGGCATCAGGTACTTCACCTCTTGCTGCCGGGAGGCGGGCAGCAGCGTCACCACCGGGGTATCCAAGGGTAAGTCCAGTTGCTGGCGGGCAGCGACCTGGTCGGCGGGGCCAGGATAGCGATCGACCAGAGGATGGCCGACCCAGGTCGTGTCAGCCCCAAATCGTTGAAAGTAGTCGGCTTCAGCTTTAAAGATGGCCAGCATGCGATCGCTGCACTGCACCAGATTGCGGGTGTCTTTTTCAGAAAAGGCCCACACCCACTGTTGCGGAGCGATGTAGTAAATCACCGGCACCTGGGGATGGTGGGTTTTGACGTAGTTGCCCATGACCAGGTTGGGGTTCATGTAGTCAATCAGCACGGCAATATCGGGCGGCTGGGCGTCGAGCGCCGCCTTGGCGACCTTCTGGAGGCGCAGGGTGGGCATGAGGTAGGGCAGCGCCTCAAAAATACCCACCGAGCCAATGCCCGTGGTTTCGCCCACTAGGGTAGCCCCCGCCTTAGCCATGCGAGGGCCGCCCAGGGCCGTAATCTCTAAGGTGAGGTGGCGATCGCGCGCCCGTTGCACCAGCGCCTCAATTAATAGCGCCCCCTGCAAGTCGCCCGACACCTCGCCAGTGCTAATAAAGATCCGTCGTCGAGTGGGATCAGCCATTGCCTATGCTGCTCCCCAACTACTCATCATCGCTGTGCTTGCTCCGACGGCGGCCGGGGGTCAAGCCGCGGCGATCGGGCTGCTGAGCGGCCCGCAAAAACTCGCTAAAATGCCGCACCAGGTCGTTAGACTCATCCTGATGGAGCTTGCTCACCGCCTCACTGAGCGATACGCCCGAGCGATAGACCAGCCGATAGGCCTGTTTCAACTCGCGATAGGCCTGGGTGTCAGCGGTGAGGCCCGCTCGCTGCAAGCCAATTTGATTGAGCCCTCGCACTTCGGCCGGGTTGCCGTTGACCAACGTAAAGGGAGGCACATCGCGATCGATGCGGCTCAGCCCGCCAATCATCACCAACCGCCCAACGCGCACAAACTGGTGAACGCCTACCATACCGCTGATGCGCGCCCCCGACTCCACATACACGTGGCCTGCCAGCGCTACTGAGTTGGCAAGAATAACGTGGTCCTCAACCACGCAGTTGTGAGCCACGTGGGAGTAAGCCATCAGCAGACAGTTGCTGCCCACTAAAGTCACCGCCCCGGCATCGGTGGCCCGGTTAATGGTGACGTACTCCCGAATCAGGTTGTTGTCACCAACCACCACCCGACTCATCGAGCCGTCGTACTTGAGATCCTGTGACTCAAGACCAATGGCCGCCCCCGGGAAAATTCGGTTTTGGGACCCAATTGTTGTTTGGCCGTCAATCACTGCGTGAGCGCCAATTTCGGTGCCAGGGCCAATGCTCACCTGCTCACCAATCACCGCATAGGGGCCGATCTTGACGCTGGGGTGCACCTGAGCCCCCTCATGAACCACTGCTGTGGGATGAATCAGGGTAGTCAATGGCCCGCCTCCAAAACCCAGAGATTGCAACATAGACACATGTTTTTCCTATTCCCCTTCGGGAGTTGTTGCCGACTCCACCACAGAGAACATTAGATCGCCTTCGCAGACCAGTTGCCCATCAACCTCAGCCCGACCGCGCATTTTGCCAAACCGCAGCCGCTTCATGGCCAACAGTTCTACAGTCATCACCAGCTGATCCCCAGGTACCACGGGGCGACGAAACCGTACCTTGTCGATGCCGGCAAACACGCACAGCCCCTGAACGCCTGGAATCTGCATCAGCACGATGCCCCCCACTTGGGCCATGGCCTCGACAATCAACACCCCTGGCATAATCGGGTGCCCCGGAAAATGCCCTTGAAAGTGAGGCTCGTTAAACGTGACGTTTTTGATGCCAATGGCATGCTTGGCTGGAACATATTCAATGATGCGATCGACTAGGGCGAAGGGATAGCGGTGGGGCAGCAGGGCATGGATCTCTTCAGCGCTATAGCTAGACTTGGGAGCCGCTATCGGTTCCGCCGCTGGAGCGGCTTCAACGCCGTCTAAGGATGTAGTCAGGGGGCTCGATGCAGTTGCGTCAATCACAATAGGTGAGTCAATACGGTAAGGTTCAGCAGGCAAATATGCCTAGATTGATTTTGCCACTAGAGGGTGCCATAAGTGAGGGCCGGCACCAGCGCCGCCGCTAACTCACCGTGGAGACGGTGGCTCGCCTTATAAGCGACGATATGGGCCGCGGGCAAACTGCCCAACAGGCTGAGATCGCCAATCAGATCCAGCATTTTGTGGCGAGCAGGTTCGTTCTCAAACCGCAGGGGTGGATTCAGCCAGCCCTCTTCCCCGCACACCAGAGCGTTGTCAAGGCTACCCCCTTGAATCAAACCGCTGGCGCGCAGCTGCTCAATCTGGTGGGCCAGACCAAAGGTACGGGCCGGGGCAACGGTGGTGGCAAACCCCTCAGGGCCAAAGGGGTCGGCACTGGGTGACCAGCTAAACCACTGATTGCCAATGGCCGCCACCTCAAAGTCAATGCCGTAGGTAAACCGCGTCACCGGAGCCGGAAAGGCGGCGACAAAGGCATCCCCATGGTGAATCGTCACCGGCTGTTCTAAATGCGCTACGGTGCGGAAGGCTTCAAGCTCTTGCCGCCCCGCCTGGCGAATTGCCTCTACCCAGCCCAGGGCTGACCCATCCAGCAAGGGCACCTCTGGGCCAGTAATTTCGATGCGAACGTTGTCAATGCCCAATCCCACTAGGGCCGCCAACAGGTGCTCGACCGTACGTACCGAGGCATCCCCTTGACGAAGCTCCGTCGATAGCACCGTTGGGTTTACCGCAGCGAGGCTAGCAGCCACCGAGGGCTGGGCTGGCAGATCGGTGCGAACGAAGAAACGCCCTTGGCCTGGTGACGCCGGCCTCAGAGTGACCGTAGTCGCAAGGCCCGAATGGAGCCCGATGCCTTTGCGATCTACCACAGTGGCCAAGGTAGTTTGCCTGGCAGCTACGCCCCAGTTCGATTGGGTCGATCGATCGGAGTCAAGACCTGTTTGCACCATTAAAAACGCTCCCCAAACCCGAAGTGGATGCGGCCCTCGCCCTGATTGCTAAAGCCGTAGTCAACCCGCAGGGGACCTAGGGGAGTCGAGACCCGCACCCCAGCTCCATAGCCAATGCCGCTGCCGGGCTTACCCCGCGCCGGACCAGGGGCACCGGGTACGGAATTACCGCTGCCCAGGTCACTGCCAACATCTAGGAATAAAGCGCCACCCAAGAACGAAAACAGCGGAAAGCGATATTCGGCGGTGAACTGAGCATAGCTACGTCCACTCCCCACTTCGCCTTCGTCATAGCCGCGAATAGAGTTGGTGCCACCCAAAGTAAATGCCTCATAGGGAGGTAATTCGCCAACAATGGTGCCCGCCTGAAAGTTGAGGGCCAAGGCCTGGGGCCCCTCAGCAAAGTTCAGCAGCCTGAGGGGAATGTAGTAGCTGTAGCTCCCCCGCAGCCGATTCATAAAGATGCTGCCCCGCCCTAGGGGCACCGACTGCTCGGTGTTGAGCCGCAGAACGCTGCCGCTGGTGGGGTTGAAGGCATCATTGCGGCGATCGAGAGTAGCACTGACGGGGAATGTCCAGAGGTCATCAACCCCACGACTGCTTGCCGTCAGGGGTCTGCCTTCGGCGTCTACAGCGTTGACCCTACCATCGGCATCGCGAGCCGACACGTTTTGAATCAAAGTGCCTACCGCCACCGTCCAACCATTGTCAAAGGGACGACTAAAGGTAATGCCGGTACCCAGGCGGCGAATGCGCACCTGATCGCCGTTAGCTAGGTTGATAGGGTTAGGGCCGTCCTCAAAATTGAGGTTGTTGGCTGAGCGAGCAAAGGCGTTAACAGTGTAGGAAGTCCGGAAGGGATCACCCGCAATCCAAGGATCCGTAAAGGACACGTCAAACAGAATGTCTCGGGTGCTGAGCTGGGCCTCAGCGCTGAATTTCTGGTTGTTGCCGCCAAAGTTATCCTGGCGGAAGCTGACCGTACCGAAGAGATCGCCGGTAAAGTTAAAGCCCAGACCAGCAGCTACAGAACCTGTGTTGCGCTCAGACACGTTAACGATCAGCTTAACTTTGCGCGGGTCGTCTTCTGCAGGTTCTAGCCCTGGCACCACATCCTCAAAAATTCCTAGACCAAACACCCGCTGAAAGTCTTGTTCAATGCGGGCCTGGTTAAAGACTTCGCCGGGCTCGGTCTCAAACTCGCGGGTAATGATGAAAGGCCGAGTTCGTCCCCGGACTGGGTTGCCCTCATCGTCGACGGCCTGACCCTGGTCGTTGATGTAACGCACCTCGATGCTTTCAATTACCCCTTCTGCAACCTCTAGGGTGACGACTCCATCGGGCGAAACCTGGGGAGCTGCTACCACCTGGGCCAGCACGTAGCCCTGATCTTGGTACCACTGGTTGAGCTCTAGAATGCCTTCTTGAAAGTCAATCAGGTTGATGATCTCACCCTTTTGTTCGTCAAAGATTTCGTCGACGATGGTTTGGGGCAGTACCTCATTTCCCTCGAGTCGCACGTCAGTGAGCACCGGGTTGGGCTGCACTAAAAAGGTGACTCGCACTCCCAAATCGGTATCTTCGGGCTGGGCATCGACGTCGGCAAAATAACCGGTAGCAAAAATGCTGTTGATGTCTTGCTGAAGCTGGGTACGGGTAGTGGTGCGCCCGGCTTGGGTTTCAATTACGCTATAAATCAGGTTCTCAAGGGTCGGATCGAGTTCGCCCTGATTAGGCTGAATCTGAACTTCGGCGACCAGAACCCGGGGCTCTTCGACCTCTGCGGCTGGTTCTTCAGGGGATTCTTCAGCAGGCTCTTCGGCTGCCTCATCGGCGGGCGTGGCTTCAGGGGTCTCGGTTTGCTCTGGCGTAGGGTCTGGCTGAGGCTGGCTACGGCGCTGTACGGCTCCGTCTAGAATGCGCTGGGCCTCTTCGGGAGTGATTTCGCGCTGGGTGCTGGGGGTTTGAGCCAGCTGAGCACTCTCTAACTGGGCACTCTGTTCAACACTAGACTCTGAGCCAGTGGCGGGAGAGAGAGCAGTAGCAGCATCTGCGGCGGTCTCACCCTCTACAGAGCGGTAGCCGTCGATCGCGCCCTGGAGGTTTTCAGCTACGGGGCTAGGGCCTAGGTCGGGCTGAACTTGACCAAAGTCGAGAGTATTGTCGGGATCGGAGGTACCTATAACAGGCTCAGCCAGGGCATCAGCACTTTGGCTATAGCCTGGTTCCAGGGTCTCCGAGGGTTCAGCTTCGGAGGAAGCTGCCTGCACGACAGATTCTGGGGCGGCTGGATCGGCCTGGGCCGGGGTTGCAATCAGCCCTACCAGCCCAGAGGTGGCCAACACGGCCAATAAATAATTAGGAGAAACCCGCATCTAAAACACACCTGCTAAACACGTCCACACACCAACCAAAGCACCCTCTCCCGGGCTGAGAGCCAGGGAAAACTGCCCTGGGCGGGCCGCTGCCCCCACAATCGGACAAATTCTACCGCATTGATGGTGCTAATTCTTGGCCGATTGTGCCGCCACCTTTTCTAGCACACGCTGGTAAGCCGCTTCGACCTGGCCCAGATCTTGCCGAAAGCGATCTTTGTCGAGCACCCGTTGAGTTTCGTCATCGGTGGTTTGATCCCATAGACGGCAGGTGTCAGGGCTAATTTCGTCGCCCAGCAAAATCTGCTGTTGGGTATCGAGGCCAAACTCCAGCTTGAAGTCAACCAGAGTGATAGCGCAGCCCATGAAAAAATCCGTCAGGATTTGATTGATGCTGATGGCAAGACGGCGCAGAGTGGCGATCTGTTCCTCACTGGCGATCGCCATGGCGCGAATGCGATCGCCCGTCAGCAGCGGGTCACCCAGCGCGTCGTCTTTATAGTAGAACTCCACCAGCGGCGGATCGAGGCGCTGGCCCAAGGGCAGGCCGGTCTGCTTGCACAGGCTGCCCGCCGCCAGATTGCGCACCACCACTTCGAGGGGGATGATCTGGAGGGCTTTGACCCGCATGGTGCGATCGCCCGTTGTTTCCAACCAGTGGGTGACAATGCCCGCTGCCTCAAGCTGCTTAAATAGATACGTGGAGATGGCGCAGTTGATGTGCCCCTTACCGACTATCTGACCCTTCTTTTGGGCATTAAAGGCGGTGGCGTCGTCTTTAAAGTAGGTGAGCAGCACCGCCGGGTCGTCGGTGGCGTAGATAATTTTGGCCTTGCCTTCGTAAAGTTTTTCGCCGAAGGTGTTTTCGCTAGAAGGGTTTTCGCCAGAAGTATCACCAGAGGCCATGGTCGTAGGGCGGTATCAGGGACATCCCATAGTAGCCCAAGAGGTTTGTGGATGAGTGGGAGGGTGGATGAGTGGGAGGGTGTGGAGGTTACTGGAAGTGGATAAGTTAGTTTTACCCCTACCCATCCACCCCCTACCCATCCACTCGCCTACTCCTCCCGTCGCGCTGTACCCTTAATTAAGTAACTGTCACCATCGCGCAACGCTCCATGGCCACCATCAACGACAACTATCTCAAGCTTAAAGCGGGCTATCTGTTCCCCGAAATTGCTCGCCGGGTCAGCGCCTTTGCCGAGGCCAACCCCGACGCTCCAATTATTAAGCTGGGCATTGGCGATGTGACTGAGCCCCTGCCCAAAGCTTGTCGCACCGCCATGGTTAAAGCGGTGGAGGACATGGGCGATCGCACCTCCTTCCACGGCTACGGCCCTGAGCAGGGCTACCTCTGGCTGCGCGAAAAGATTGCCCAGCACGACTTTCAAAGCCGGGGCTGCGACATTGACGCCAGCGAAATTTTTATCTCCGACGGCTCAAAGTGCGACTGCGGCAACATCTTAGATATTTTTGGCAGCAACAACTCTATTGCCGTTACCGACCCGGTCTACCCTGTCTATGTCGACACTAATGTGATGGCAGGGCACACCGGCCCCGCTAACGAAAACGGCGAGTACGGCAGCCTTACCTACCTGCCCATCAGTGCTGCAAATGCCTTCACCGCCAGCATCCCCCACGAAAAAGTAGACCTGATCTACCTCTGCTTCCCCAACAACCCTACCGGGGCAGTAGCCACCAAAGAGCACCTGCAAGCCTGGGTCAACTACGCCCGCGCCCACGGCTCAATCATTTTGTTTGATGCCGCCTACGAAGCTTTCATCACCGACCCCACCATTCCCCACTCCATCTACGAAATTGAGGGAGCGCGGGAGTGCGCCATTGAATTCCGCTCCTTTTCTAAGAATGCCGGCTTCACCGGTACTCGTTGCGCCCTGACGGTAGTCCCCAAAACCCTCATCGGCAAAGCCGCCGATGGCACCGAAGTTGCCCTTCATGGCCTGTGGAATCGCCGCCAGTCCACCAAGTTCAACGGCGTCTCCTACATCGTGCAGCGTGGAGCCGAGGCGGTGTATTCTCCTGAGGGGCAGGCCCAAACCAAAGCCCTGATCGACTTTTATATGGAGAACGCCCGCATCATTCGCGAGCAGCTCACCGCCGCAGGCATTGCCGTCTACGGCGGCGTCAATGCCCCCTACGTGTGGGTCAAAACCCCCAACGACCTGACCAGCTGGGACTTTTTCGATAAGCTGCTGCACACCTGCCATGTGGTCGGCACCCCCGGTTCGGGCTTCGGGGCCGCAGGCGAAGGCTACTTCCGCATTTCGGCCTTCAATAGCCGCGACAACGTGAACGAAGCCATGCGCCGCGTCACTGAGAAATTCCGAGTGTAAGAACAAATCAATCAGGCTTCCTAGGGTGGGCACTGCCCACCAGATGACCTTTTTTACCCGATTAAACCTTCTTTAGAGCACCGCTGAGGAAAACTTCCATGCTCACCATCGCGCTACCCAAGGGCGGCATGCTCAAAGACAGCATTCGCCTACTACAAGCCGTTGGCCTTGACTTTAGCCTGTTTCTCGACAGCGCTAATCGCCAGCTGCAAATTACCGACGCCTCAGGCCAGGCTACGGGGCTACTGGTACGCGCCCAAGATGTGCCGGTGTACGTGGAATATGGCCAAGCCCAGCTAGGCATGGTCGGTTACGATGTGCTGCGCGAGAAAAAGCCCGCCGTGGCCCACTTGGCCGACCTGGGCTTTGGCGGTTGCCGCCTGTCGGTGGCCGTCAAAACCACCAGCCCCTATCGCTCAGCCCTCGATCTGCCCGCCCACAGCCGAGTAGCCTCCAAGTACGTCAACTGCGCCCGCGACTACTTCCAAAGCCTAGATTTACCGGTGGAGATTGTGCCTCTCTACGGCTCAGTAGAGTTGGGACCGATTACGGGCATGTCCGAGGCGATCGTCGATCTAGTTTCGACAGGCAAAACCCTGAAGGAAAACAACCTGATGGAGCTAGAAGTGCTTTACCACAGCACCGCCCGACTGATTGCCCACCCGCTGAGCTACCGGGTCAACCCCTACGGTCTCAAGGATTTGATCGATCGGGTGCGCACCGAAGCAGAGGCGGTGACCGTGTAGGACGTCTTGCTGGATAAGTTAGTTTCAAGCACACCAAGCCCTCTATCGAAAAGACAGAGGGCTTTTGCAATGAAACGGGCGATAGTCAAAGATAAAGCCTGACCAGCGATCGCACGTAATCCTAAAGCGATCGCACCTCATCCCGCTGTCGCTCAGCACTGAGCGGCTTGTAGAAAACTACCAACCCCAACAGCGGAGTAATCAGCGTGTTGTCAACCTCAAACATCGTCGGCTTAGCGTAAACATCAAGCGATCGCCCGGTAGGATGTAAAACATTGCACTCTAAAAGCTGCCGTCATGTTTATCGACTACATCACCCTCATGCTGATCAACATGGTCGCCGGGCTGGTGCTGCTGGCCGACTTTGTCTATCACGGGCTAGACGGAGCCAACCTGAAGCGGTGGATACCGGGCTTTGGGCTGGTGGGAGCGATCGCCTTGGTCACTGGTCTGCACATGGTCTTGACCTGGCCCGTACCGGGCAGCTTCAACATTTCCTTTGGCGAAACTACAGTGCTGTTTGGGGGGCTTTATCTGGCCACTGCGATCGCGATCGCCCAGGGTTGGGACTTGCTCTCGCTAGCGGTCTACGCCTTCTTCGCGGGCCTTACCTCGGTTGTTATCGGGGCACGCATGATCAATCTGGGGCAAACTCAACAACCGTTGGTGGCGGGGCTGGGCTTTATTTTGACTGGCTTAGGCGGGGTATTAGCAGCCCCTACCCTGGTGTACCTGCGCGGCAACAAAAGCTGGCGCATCCTAGGAGCTATAGTCCTGCTGGCGGCAGCACTGGTGTGGGCATTCGTTGGCTTTCTGGCCTACTGGGGCCACCTAGACGTCTTCAGCGACTGGCAGCCTCCCCTGATGCGCGGCGAACCTTAAGAGGATTGCTAACCGCGCAACTCTAGCCGACAGAACGATTCCAAAAGGAAGCTTTGCCCGCAGCTTACGTAAAGCCGCGAAAGAGCGCCAAAAGTGCGCCTATCCCAGGAACAGCAAACCCAGGGCAGACTTTCGTGGTTCCAAACTTAATCTTTGTTTACAATCAAGGTTAAGCCCTTAGCCTATCCTGCCATGCTGCTTCAGCCCGACCAGCGCACCAAGCTTGACGAGTCTAGCGACACCACCTTCTACGATGCTCCTCGCTTTGTCACCCACGTAGATGATGGCTTTATTCAGCAACTCACGGACCTCTATCGTGAGCGGTTGAATCCTAACAGCCGCATCTTCGACATGATGAGCAGCTGGGTCTCACACCTGCCCGCCGATATAGACTTTGAGTGGGTCGAAGGCCACGGCATGAATGCCGAAGAGCTGGCCAAAAACCGCCGCCTCAACCACTATTTTGTGCAAAACCTCAACGAAAACCCAAAGCTGCCCCTGGATGACCAGTCCTTTGATGCAGTGCTAAATACCGTGTCGGTGCAGTATCTACAGCAGCCTGAAGTGGTGTTTGGCGAGATGTACCGCATTCTCAAGCCGGGCGGCATCGCCATTGTCAGCTTCTCAAATCGCATGTTTTACCAGAAAGCGATCGCCGCCTGGCGCGACGGCAGCGAAACCCGCCGGGTCAATCTGGTCAAAGGTTATTTTGGCTCAGTGCCTGGCTTTAGCAACCCAGAGGTGGTAACTCACACCCCCAGCGTTCCTGCCTTTCTGCAAATGCTCGGTATGCCCGGTGGTGACCCCTTCTATGCCGTTATCGCCGAACGGATGGAACCGCTGGTGTCTAGCTAGCCTTAGTCGGCATTGCAAGCTTGTGGACTATGTGCCAAACAGCACGAGGGTGCGATCGCTAATTGCTTGCAAATTGCGGCTTAGGTCATTGCGAATGTGTCGTTCGATCAACGCTACGGGCATGGCACGGGGAGGTTGAATCACTAGGTCATAGCCTAAGCGAACTACTTCGTTAGCGGCATCCTTTACTGGTTCTAAGGTCCACTTCCCCTCGAACTGGCGAAAATCGCCCTCCACCATCGTGAAGTGCAGTTCCCTAGGGAAGGTCTCGACCATATCTAGCACCACACGGGCGCAAAACTTGATGTTGAGAAAGCACTGGGAGCCAATTTGCTCCAGCCGAATGCCACCGTTGGGATGGCTCAACCGCTGACTGTGAGAGAGATTTGGAATAAAGCTTGACAGGTTGTTGTAGTCCGTCAGCACCTGCCAAACCTGATCAGCCGTGGCTGAAATCTGGGTGGAGGCCAAAATGCGGCGCTGTTGCCCCTGTAGCTTTTCAGTATGAATGGTGACACCGGGTACCGAAGCAGAAATCTCAGCGTTTAGGAGAGCCGATTCAAAGTTAGTGTCGGGGGTTGTTGCAGTCATGGGTTAAAACCAGCCCTTAACGGTGCAGTTTGGCCAAGCCACCACGCCTGTGCCCAGAATACCAGCAAAATTTGCTGGTACGGTGTTGCCCCTATGAATTGTGGATAGATTTGTCATAGCGTTCAAACTCAAGGGTGAAACAGGTTTGCCAGAGTTGGGCGTCGATTGGCTGACTCGACACCTTTATAGTGCCCCCCAGCTGCTCCACCAGCCCACGGGCTAGGGCCAGGCCGGTGCCGGTGCCAGCAATGCCATCTTTAGTGGCATTGGGGCCTCGCCGGAACTTGTCAAAAATGTGGGGTAAGTCGTCTACCTCAATGGCCGCCCCCAGATTGCTAACTTGCAGGGTGACTCGGCCGTTTTGGGCCTGATTGTCGGCTAGGGCTAAGGTCACAACCGTTTTGGGGGTTGAGTACTTGCGGGCGTTGCCTATCAGCTCTTTTAGCACTTTGGTTAGCCGTTCTGGATCAGTGGCTAGCAATACTGGCCTAGACGGTAGCTGTAGTGCCAGCGTTAGCTCAGCTTGGTGAAACTGTTCTCGGCACTGATCGGCCAAACCAGCAAGTAGCTGCCCTAAATCTGTAGATTGGCGCACCTCTGCGGGAGCCTTAGACTCCAAAGTTTGCAGCAGCAGCAGGTCGTTTACTAAGTTAATTTCACGGGTGCACTGCTGTTCCAGAATATCCAAATACATAGCCGATCGCTCGGGGGTGAGGTCGGGGCGGCGCAGCATGCGAATGGCCAGCATCATGCTGGTGAGGGGGGTGCGTAGCTCGTGGTTGAGGGTGCTGAGAAAATCTTCTTTGAGGTAGTTAAGGTAGCGCAGCTGCTCGGTGTTGCGCTGAGCCTGCCCCTGGAGATAGTGCTGGTGGAAGGCGATCGCACCTATGCTGGCCAAGTTAGCCTGGGCGGTGGGCTCCACGCTCAGCCCCCCAGCCCCCAGCAGTAGCATCGCTCCCTGAAACCCCGCCCCATCCACAGCAATAGCGGTGCAGTGCGCAATAGTGCGTAGCCAGGCAGGTGTCCTACCTTCGTTTTGCAACAGCCCTGCTAGCCCCTTCTGCCAAGACAGCCAAGCCTTGCCTGCCGCTTGGTCAACGGTTTGCTGAATGAGTTCTAAGGCCACTCGGCGCTGCCAACTTACAGTCGAGCCGCTTGCAGCGTCACCGAGCTGGTAGCTAGCAGGGGCTAATCCTTCGCGCCAGCAGGTGTAGGTCAACCCGTGGTCAGGATAGTGGCAGAGCAGCAGGCAAGCCCCTGCGCCTAAGTGGGTGCCCAGCACCTCCGCTAAGGACGGCAAGATGTCGGGCTCGTTAAGCGTAGCAGCCAGGGCATGAACCAGAGGCCAGGTTTCGCGCCCTTCACAAAGACTAGGGGAGATAGACGCTAACCCCTCGGAAGGGCGAGCCTGGAACAAAACCGTCGGATTTTCCGAAGCCATGGGCAACCATTCAACGAAGTATTCCTGACCTCCTGAGCCGGGGGGTGGGGTCTAGGCTAGCCCGACCTCACCCTCGACTACCCCTAGCCTATCTACTGGCCTGCATGGCGGTATCCGTGAATACGCCAATTTTTTGGGCGTTTTCGCTCCGTAAGATCCGCAATTTTCACCGCGATCGCCGCAGGCTTGTCTCTGACCATTGCAGGGCTCAGCTTTATATCTTCTTCATCAGCCGACGACGTTGCCTCTACCCTAATCGTCAGCAGGACATTAGTATTAATGAAGTCAGCGCTGGGGATAGCCCAGACTTGCGCTACCCTGGCAAAAATTCCTTTCCTAGCGGGTTCCTATGGCACGGTCAAAGCAACCTTCGGCTTCTCCAGTAATTGGCACTGTCAAGGGGCCCGGCGAGAACGGCAACCAGTACGTGTTCATTACTGCCGACAATCGTCAGGTCAAAATCGGCGAGTTTGTTTACTACACCGTTGATCTAGCGGATATCCCCAGCGCCCAAATCCTGGGCAAAATCTCCGATCGCCGCCTCATTGACCACCTGCCCGATCGCATCTTTGCTGACCCAGATATCAACCCTGAGGCGATCGCGGCCCTGGTTGGTTTTGCCCACCCTAACCCCGAAATCTACGAAGTCACTGTTGATGTGGTGGGTCACTTTCACCCCGCCCTGGGGTTTATGAACCCCCGCATTGCCCCCGATCCTGGCGCTAAGGTCACCCTAGCAGACGACGAGAGCCTGCGTCAGATCATTAACAAAAAGCAGCCCCAAGAAGTGGGATCGGCTCAGATTGGCTCTCTGTTACTGCGTCCTGGCGGGCGGGTACCAGTAACGCTGGATGTGAAAGAGTTGGTGAGCACCCACATGGCCATCTTGGCGGGCACTGGCTCCGGCAAAAGCTACACGGCGGGCGTACTGATCGAAGAATTGCTCAGCCCCTATAACCGGGCGGCGGTGCTAATCTTTGACCCCCATGGTGAGTACGGCACCCTGGCTGACATGCGCGGCCATCCCAGCTTTGCCAGCGACGATGGCTACAGCCCCGAGGTCAAGCTACTTACTCCCGACGACATTCGCATTCGAATGTCGTCGCTGGACTACTACGACATTCTCACCCTGCTGCCCGATATGAGCGATCGCCAGCAGGCCATTCTCAATAAAGCTTTTAGCCTGCTCGGTAAGCACAAATTTGGCGAACACCGCTGGGATGTGCAAGATCTGATCTCGGCCTGCTACGAGTCAGACCGTACCACCGACGACGAAGGCAATGAGAAAACCGGCTCCTCAGCCCCTGCCCTGGAGTGGAAGCTGGGTAAATTAGAGCGATCGGACTACTTTCACCGTATGGAGCACCTGGCTCCGAAAGATCTGTTCGCCCCCGGCCAAGTCACCGTGCTGCAAATGAACGAGATCAGCCAGGAAGAGCAGCAGGTAATCTGCGCTGCCGTACTGCGCCAAAGCTACCAGGCTCGCATAAACACCGCCAAGGATAAAATTTCTGCCGATGACGAAAACTACTTACCCTACCCGGTGTTCATTTTGATCGAAGAGGCCCACCGTTTTGCCCCGGCCAATGAGCCGGCTCGCTGCAAGCAGGTGCTGCGCACCATCCTCAGTGAGGGCCGCAAGTTTGGCATGGGGGTAGGCCTAATTACTCAACGCCCCGGCAAGCTCGACTCCGACGTGCTGAGCCAGTGCATGAGCCAGTTCCTCATGCGCATCGTCAACCCAGTGGATCAAGACAGCCTCAAGTACGGGGTCGAAGCCGCTGGACGCGATTTGCTCAAAGAGTTGCCCTCCCTCACCAAGGGTCAGGTGATTGTCTCGGGTGCCTGCGTCAATACTCCGGTGCTTTGCCAGGTGCGCAAGCGGTTGACTAAGCACGGCGGCGAAACTATGAATGCCCCAGAAGCCTGGCTCAGCCACTTTCAAGGCCACCGTCAGCAGGCCCGCCAGCTAGAAAAAGCCGCTCCTGCTAGTCCCGGCAAAAAGGCTGAAACCTTTAGCGGTGTGAGTATTGAGTAGCCGTTAGCCAGCCACCTAAACGTTCGCTTAACGCTTAAGTGGCGAACTGCATTAATCCCGGCCGCTGAGGGCGCGGGCAGTTTCGCGAGATTCTTGCTTGCGCTTAAGGCTTTCGCGCTTGTCGTGGAGTTTTTTGCCCTTGGCTAGAGCAATGGTGGCTTTGACCCAACCCCGCTGAAGATAGAGCTTAAGCGGCACCAGGGTAAGTCCCTTTTGCTCAACTTTGCCAATCAGCTTGCGGATTTCATCGCGGTGCAGCAGCAGTTTGCGGGCACGCTTGGCCTCGTGGTTGTATGCCTTATTGGTCATGGTATAGGGTGAAATGTGTACGTTGTGCAGCCACAATTCCCCATCTTTGATGAGGGCGTAGCCATCGCGCAGATTGACCCTACCCTGGCGAATCGACTTTACCTCTGAACCCATCAGCTCTAGCCCAGCTTCATAGGTTTCAAGAATTTCGTACTCATGACGGGCCTGGCGGTTGTCGCTGACAATTTTGTATCCATCACTTGAATCGGCCACAGTGTGTCCTCCTATTCCACCACCACCCGCCATTCATGCAGTTCATACTCGACACAGTGATGCTGAATCAGCGGGTCGGCAGCCACAATGGCGCGGGCTTCATCAATAGAATTGGCCCGAAATAACAGCATACCACCGCCATATTCGGCCCAGTATCCGCTTTTAGCAGCATAGCCTTGGTCAATAAGTTCTTTGACATAGGCCACGTGGGCCGGCACATGTTGGTCAAAGACGGCTTTGTTAACAACGCCTCTTTCGATTTTAACGAACCAGGGCATAACAGGGCTGCGCAGAGAGTTTGTCTTACAACTGGCCTAGGGTAGATCGATTTGCAGCTCGTCTTCGCTACCTAGGTGGATAGTTTTTACCCAGCGCAGTCGCTTGGGCCGCACCGATAGGCGCATCGCCATAGTAGCGATCACCATCAGCCAATGCAGCATGTACAGGTTACCCCACAGAGTTTGTAAACTACTCACCCAGATGGGCTGTTGCTGAATACGCCGCAAACCGCAAAACATACCTACCATAGACAGCGTCAGCGCCAGACTGGACACGGGCAAAAATAGCGGCAGCCGGTGGCGCAGCATGGCCATGGCAAAGTCGGGCAGAGCCACTGCAGGCAAGCCATACTGAATCATCCAAAAGGCAGCCATGTCGAAGGTTTTGGCTGGAGGCAAGCGGTGCTGGACAATTAACCGCCAGTAGTCAAGGTAGCGCTGGTAGCCCCCTTCAGCCCAGCGATTGCGCTGATGCCACAGGGCTAGAGGCCGCTCAACTCCCTCTTCGCCCACGGCGGGATGCAGCAAAAACTGAATCCCCCAACCACTAAAGTGCAGGCGTAGGGTGAGATCGAGGTCATCGGTAATGGTTTCTTCGTTCCACCCGCCGCACTGGGCTAGGGCGGCCCGCCGCACAAACTGGCCGTTGCCTCGCAGTTCGCCAATACCGCCGAGGCTAATGCGCTGCTGCTGAAAGTAGCTATCGAGGGCCATTTCGGCCTGCTGACCACGGGTCCAAAGATTTTTAGCTCGGTTCACGACAGCTTTTTGCAGCTGCACAGCACCAACCTCAGCTTGGTCAAACAAGGGCACAAGGTGGCGCAGTAGTTCCTTAGGCACACGGGCATCGGCATCGAATACGCCGATGATGTCACCTTTGGTATTGGGCCATACCTGGTTAAGCGCCCCTGACTTACCCCCGCTAGACCCGACTGCACGGCGCAGTACCCGCAGTTGTGGGTAACGGTTGGTGAGTTTTTGCAAACGCTGATGGGTGCCATCAGTGCTGTTATCGTCGATGATCCAGACCTCGTATCGGCAGGCAGGATAATCCAGCTGACAGAGGGCTGCAACCAATGGTCCTATTACGGTTTCTTCGTTCTTGGCGGCCACCAAAAGGGAAACGTAGGGCCAATCCTCCCAGGGAGAACCTGCGATGGTTAAAGACCGGCCTTCAGCGATCGCGCCATTAGTTTGAGGAGCCTCTTGGGTTAAAGAGGGCAGCGGCGGTGGCGACAGCAAAGGCCGACCTAACAAAATTCGCAGAGCGTGGGTGGTGAGAATGGCCGTTAGCCCCAGCACCACCCAACTACCCCAAGAAACTAGGTGCAGCACAATGGTAAGGCTCCACAGCACACCTAAGGTCAGGGCTGCCTTAGAGCGACGACCGGCAAATCCCGGAAAATCTTCAATTTCCAACTCTTTGATTGGGGTGTGGAAACGCCTAGGGGAAAAGCGTCCAGGAAAATCAACCATGAACTCAGGTAGGGAGCACAACAGAAAACGACGGCGGCCAGACTACGACACAGATCAGCACCTTATGCTAAGGATGGCTTCGGCCTAGGTCTATCATCCTCGATTTTGCGGAAAATTTTAGTGATACCCCCAATACCATCCTGGGGAATGCTAGTTCTAGGTCGCGTCATCGTCAGCAACCTGGCGAGGTAAGTATCCAGTATCCTAAGCATCTGACCCCGATGACCGTCCGAATATTCGTTTGTTGAAATTTGACCTAAGGCCAGGCCTATGAGTTTGACGTTTGAGGCAATTCAGCCCGCAGGCAAGCAGGATATCAGCGTTTACATGCCCTACTACCAGGGCAATAAGCGTAACGCGCTGCCTTACGCCATTTCTCTATATAAGCAGGGCAATCTGGAGGGGGAGCGGCAAATTGAGGGGAGCGATAGTATTGCCTTTGTAGCCACCTGGAATGTGTCTGTACTACCGGCAGACTTGACCCGCTGTCGCATGCAGTTTGAGGGTGACAACGATCTCAGCTACGAGATTACAATGGCGACCTTTGAGTTTGTGGATTTTTTGTTTGACGTGATTGTGGCGCTGCGCCAGAAACGCCCGGCAGATTTTTCCCAGGGGTTCTATCGCAAGCTATTGCGATTGGATGAGTAGGGCAACCACAAGACCAGTGAGGCTCTGGGGACAGGCTGAGCGGCGGGGCCGTTGAGATGCCTACCGCTGACATCCCTATAAGGTGGCAGAATGAGGGTGGTGCTGTGCCCACTGACCTACTTGACCAGAGTGCTCTGTGGCGTTGAGGTCAGGGAGCAGTGCATTACCCCATGGAGGACTTGTGGCGTGCCCAGTTCAGCGAAGCGTTTGGTGATTGGTTCAACCGAGCCCTATAGCGGCAAATCGGCAATTTTACTGGGTGTTGGGCTCCAGCTTCAGGGGTTGGGCATGGATGTTGGGTTTGGTAAACCCATAGGCAACTCAACTAACGAGGATAGGAAAGATCCAGATCTAGACTTTATTGTCGATACGTTAAGGCTACCAGCGGCGCGATTTTACCCACCGGTCATCTCGTTGAGCGAAGCTACTGTGGCCGATCGCCTAGTGCTTACCGATCAGCCTCCAGCTAGCTACAGCTTGCGGGACTATACCGAACAGCGGGGCGAAGACTTACTGCTGCTTGAAGGACCTGGCAATCTAACTGAGGGTACGCTGCTGAACCTGTCTGTCGCCCACATTGCTGCCGATATTGACGCGGCGGTGCTGCTGGTAACCCGCTACGACTCGCTGCTGCTGGTCGATCGCCTGCTGGCTGCTAAAGCCCAGTTGGGGTCGCGCCTAATTGGAGTAATTATCAACGATGTGCCCATAGATGCGGCACAGGCTTGCGCTGATCTGGCCCGTCCCTTTTTGGAAAACCAGGGAATTCCGGTACTGGCGGTGCTGCCACGATCGCCCATCATGCGCAGCATCACCGTGCGCGAAATTGTGGCGCGGCTGGATGCTGAGGTGCTGTGCTGCTCCAACCGCCTGGACCTGATGGTGGAAACCCTCACGATTGGGGCTATGAACGTGAACTCAGCCCTGCGGTACTTCCGCAAAGCCACCAACATGGCAGTGGTGACGGGGGGCGATCGCACTGACATTCAGTTTGCGGCGTTAGAAACCTCTACCCAATGTTTGGTGCTAACCGGCCAAATCCCTCCTTCTCCGAAGATTTTAGAGCGTGCTTCGGATTTAGAAGTACCAATTGTCTCCGTTGACTCTGACACTCTGTCTACCGTAGAGCGCATTGACGAGCTGTTTGGCCAGGTGCGTCTGCATGAGCCCGTTAAGGTACAGTGCATTCAAGAGTTGGTAGCTACCCACTTTGACCTAGACCGTCTGCTGCACTTGCTCGATCTCAAACTGCCAGTTTCGGCTACCTGAAGTCTGCGGAGCTAGGGATAGAGTGTAGCCGGACCCGTTTGGTCTGATACAATGAAGCGCGTTATTCTCGCATTCGGTGCAGCCTTTGAGTCAGTCCATGGAAGCGTCGCTCGAATCCGCTAAAGTCGACACGTTTTTACAGGAACTTGCGGCTATTCAACAGTCGGGTTCCAAGCGGGTGGCTATTTTGGGGTCGCGCCATGTGCCGATCACCCACCAGCAACTCATCGAGCTGATGACATATGCGCTGGCCCTAGGGGGTAATCGCATCATCACCTCGGGGGCGACTGGCACCAACTCTGCCGCGATTAAAGGGGCGATGCAGGCCGATCCCAACCTGCTCACCGTAATTTTGCCCCAGAGCCTGGAACGCCAGCCTCGCGAGTCGCGCGATCAGCTAGAGCAGGTCATGCACCTAGTCGAGAACCCGGCCAACGATGCCATGTCTTTGGCAGAGGCGAGCTCACTGTGCAACCAGGAAATTATTTCTCGCTGTCAACAGCTGGTTTGCTTTGCCTTTCATGACAGCCATACCCTGCTGAAAACCTGTCAGGATGCGGAAGACCAGCGCAAGATTGTGACGCTGTTCTACTTCGACTAGCGATTTTTGGAAAATTGGAGTTGACGGGTTCAGAGCATTCCAGCGTTCTAACTTGCCAACCCGCTACTGTCTCATCTATATTCCCCCACGGCAGAAAATTAGCGAGGATAGCAATTTATGGCATCTTTGATGGCTATGCCAGGTTTTTTGCTGATTAGCATTGGGCTAGCGGCGCTGCTGGTTTATCTGCCTTTTCTGGCCGTGGGCTACGGGCGGTTCGCAGTGGGCTATGACCAGGCTGCCCCCCGGGCCATGCTGGCCAACCTGCCCCCCTACGCTCAGCGGGCTACCTGGGCCCATGAAAATGCTTTCGAGTCGATGATTTTATTTGCTCCGGCGGCGCTAATGGCCTACGTCACCCAACAGCAGTCGGGGCTGGCGCTGGGAGCTGCGACCGCCTATCTAATAGCCCGCACCCTGTATCCAGTGGCATATATTTTGAATGTGCCGATTGGGCGATCGCTGATGTTTGGGGTCGCCAACCTGAGCACCTTCACCCTCTATGTCTTGAGCTGTCGGTCGGCCTTGATGTAGTCTGTTGGTGCGCAGATACTCAACGGTACTTATGGCTTCTAGCTTTTCCTTTGATATCGTCAGCGATTTCGACCGTCAGGAACTGGTCAACGCCCTCGACCAGACTCGGCGGGATGTAATTAGCCGCTACGACTTGAAAGACACCAAAACCACCATTGACCTGGCGGACAACACCATCACCATCGAAACTGCCAGCGACATGACCCTGGATGCGGTCAAAGATTTGTTGTATCAGAAAGCAGCCAAGCGCAATCTCTCCCTCAAGATCTTTGAGTTCGGTGATGTGGAAGCGGCCAGCGGCACCCGCGTACGCCAGACCATCACCCTCAAAAAGGGCATTGAGCAGGAGATGGGTAAGCAGATTACCAAGCTGATCCGTGACAACCTCAAAAAGGTGACCGCTGCGATTCAAGGGGACGCGGTGCGGGTAACCGGCAAGTCTAAGGATGACCTGCAACAGGCCATGCAGCTAGTGAAGCAGGAAGACTGGCCCGTGGCGGTGCAGTTTACCAACTATCGGTAGAAACCATGGGTAGGGCGATCGCCCCACTCCCTGGGCACGCTAGGAACCCTGCCATGCGAGCATCCTGCCATGACCGCTGACCTCGGCAACACCGAACTAGGCACCCTAGGCGAAACCCTGGTGGCCAACTGGCTAACGACCCAGGGCTGGCGACAGTGCGATCGCCAGTGGCACTGCCGCTGGGGCGAGCTGGATTTGGTGATGGCCCAGGGAGTCGCCAACGCCAGCGGTCAGCTTGCCTTTGTCGAAGTCAAAACTCGCAGCCAGGGCAACTGGGATGCCTACGGCCTGATGGCGATTACCCGCAGCAAGCAGGCCAAACTGTGGAAAGCCGCCCAGCTCTACTTGCTCCAGCATCCCCAGTGGGGCGAGGCCACCTGCCGATTTGACGTAGCCCTGGTAGCTTGCCGGAGCGGTCAACAACCGCCTATCAGCCCCAATAAGCATCTGTCTGTGGATGATGCCCGCTATCTAGTGCTGCAAGACTACATCGAAAATGCCTTTGACGTGCCCAGTTACTAAGACCGTAAAATGGAGCACAACCGAAATTCTTAATTAAATAATAACGCCCTGTTAGCAGCATTCAGGCATTCATAGTCTAAGCTGCTATATAGAGGTATAGTCGTTGTCCTGCCTCTATCCCTAGCGTCTGCATCCAGCCAGTGGGCTAGAGCAGGCTGCCCACCGTACTTCCCAGTTCGCTGTTTCTCTGGGAATGCCCTATGACCAAGTTTGCAATTTATGTCTGCCCGACCGGAAGCCTAGCCGAGCAGATCAAGCGGTTCTTAGCCGAGCACAGAGAGACAGCAGCCCCCCTTCAGCAAGGCCCAGATGCCTGTTGCTTGCTAATTGAAGGCTTTGAAGAACAATCTGGTGCGGCCCCGATCTATACCCGCAGCCTCGATCGCGCCTACAATCGTGGCCTAAAGGCGCGCCCGACTCCGGTGGTGACCATAGAGGGCCTAGTCGTCAAACCCGACTGGAGCGGTCTGGCGATTACTTCTCCCTGGCTGAAGCAGGTGATGGTGAATTTTGCCTGCACTGTGAAGTCGCCCACCCGCAAAATGCCTCTCCGCATTCAAGATGAGCTGGGTCTACCCCTGGCCTATGGCTCTAACCGCAAAGACAATAAGGCCATAGTCACCCAGGCGAAAGCAGCCATTGACTGGAAAACTCCCACCCAGTGGGAAATGCGGTTTTATCAGCAGTTGACCAATCAAAGCTGGAAATGCCACAGCAGCTGGGATCTAGGTGAAAGCCAGCCTGCGGTCTTAGAGGCCTCGGTAAACTAGAGGTACGCTCCTTAGCCCTGACCCTTGGCGATCGCCCCCGACCTAACCCTGCCCCACATTACCCTGGTGCTGGCCATGAGCCTGGACGGCAAAATTGCCGATGCTCAACGCCGTGCCGCCCGGTTTTCCTCGGCGGCCGACCTGGCTCATCTGGAGGAAAAAGTGGCAGCAGCGGACGGGGTGCTATTTGGAGGGGGCACTCTGCGGGCCTACGGCACCACCTTGAGCGTACGCAACCCAGACCTGCTGGCCCAGCGACGGCAGCGGCAGCAGATTGACCAACCCGTGCAGATTGTCTGGTCGCCCTCGGGCAACCTCGACCCCAAGTTTCGGTACTTTCAGCAGCCGATACCCCGAGGGTTAGTCACGACTGCCGATGGGGCTCAGCGCTGGGCAGAAACGGGACTGTTCAAGCACATTTGGACAGTGCCCGAAGCCAAAACCCAGCCCTGGAATTGGCCCTGGATTTTAGCTCAGCTGAAAGCGGCGGGCATCCATCACCTGGCTCTCCTCGGCGGGGGCGGGCTGACAGCAGAGCTACTGGGCCACCACTGCGTCCACGACATCTTTATGACGGTGTGCCCGCTAATTTTAGGGGGCAGAACAGCCCCGACCCCAGTAGATGGAACAGGGTTTTTGGTGGCGATGGCTCCCCGGCTCCAGTTGCTCTCCCATCGAGCGGTGGAAGGGGAGGTGTTTTTGCACTATCGAGTCCGGCCCCCACCCCTGCAAGGGGTTGGAAATTCCTTTACCCTGGAGAATAACCAACCCTCTCCTACTGACTAATCTTCCATGGGCTATCCCTCTGTGCCGTCGCTGACTGCCACCTGGCTGCGCTCCATTGATGAGGTTCCCGAAGCCGTGTGGGACGAACTAGCTCAGCCCCTAGTGACACCATTTATGGAGTGGAGCTGGCTGCACAACATGGAGCGATCGGGGAGCGTGGGGGCCAATGCGGGCTGGTTACCCTGTCATCTAGCTCTCTGGCAGGGCACAACCCTGGTCGGAGCAGCCCCCATGTACCTAAAGGGTCACAGCCGGGGCGAATTTGTATTTGACCACCAGTGGGCCGATTTGGCTGAGCGTTTGGGGGTAGAGTATTATCCCAAACTGCTGGGCATGTCGCCCTTTACCCCGACGGAGGGCTATCGGTTTTTGATTGCCCCCGACGCCGACGAAGCGATCGTTACTCGGGCCATGGTAGAGGTGATTGACGGGTTTTGCGATCGCAACAAGATCTCCGGCTGCCACTTTCTCTACGTCGACCCCGAGTGGCGGGCCACCATGACCGAGCTGGGCTTTGCCGAATGGCTGCACCACAGCTACGTGTGGCAAAACCATGGGTTTAAAGACTTTGACGACTACCTAGGCATGTTTAACGCCAACCAACGGCGCAACATCAAGCGCGAGCGCAAGTCGATGGCGACGGCGGGTCTGCGTCTAGAGGCGATCGCCGGAGATGCCATCAGCAAGACCCTGTGCGACCAGATGTACGATTTTTATGTCGACACCTGCGACAAGTTTGGCTGGTGGGGCAGCAAGTACCTGAGCCGTAAATTCTTTCACCTGCTGCACCATGACTACCGCCACCGCATGGTGTTTTTTGCCGCCTACGGTGAAGACGACAGCGATCCAGTGGGCATGTCGTTTTGCCTAACCAAGGGCGATCGTCTCTACGGCCGCTACTGGGGCTCAACCCTAGAGATGAATAACCTGCATTTCAATGCCTGTTATTACGCGCCCATCGAGTGGGCGATCGCTAACGACATTACCCTGTTCGACCCTGGAGCGGGGGGACGCCACAAAAAACGGCGGGGATTTCCAGCCCTGGGCAACTACAGCCTGCATCGGTTCTATTCCCCTCGCATGAAAACGCTCCTGACCCGCTACATCTCTGAGGTCAACGAGTTCGGGCAGCAGGAAATTGACGCCATCAACGCCGAGCTACCCCTCAAAACGCCCCCAGGGGATAGCGTCTGCCCTCAGGCCTAGGCCCAAATGGCTCAGGTATGGCAACAGCACCTCAGGCGGGCACCCTAGAAGCACGGATTTGTTTGGCTGAGTAAGCAATGGATAGGGTCAGTGGCAGAACTGGAGAGCATTGAGCGTAGCCTGCGAGACTTAGCCCCTGCCGACCTATACGCGGCCCTATGGGTTGATCTTTCTCCCCAAACCCTGATCAAGGTGTTTGACCATCTGCGCACCCTTCAGCATATTTTGATCGACTACGTGCCTCGTGATGTGGCCCAGCAGCCACCCCTTAGCCCTCAGATACGCCATTGCTGGCATCGCGGCACCTTGTTATTTACTGATTTAACCGGTTTTACCCCGCTGTTTGCGGCCAGTGCGGCAGCAGGGCAAACTGGGGCCGAGACTCTGCTGTCCTTAATCAACGACTACTTTGCCCGGATGGTAGAGCTGGTTAGCAAAGCTGGCGGCAATCTGCTGGAGTTTACCGGCGATGCCATGCGGTGCAGTTTCGCCATGAGACCTATCAGTCTGGCGGCGACTACGCCGAGGTGATGCAGGCCGTCTATGCTGGGCTGCGGATGCAGCGAGCCATAGAGAATTTTGCCGCCATCGAAACCGCTCAAGGCCCTCTATCGTTGCGCATGCGGTTAGGCATTCATCCAGGGCAGTTTGTAGCAGCAGACATTGGTACCCCCCTGCGCTGAGCCCACGTGCTGCTGGGGCAACCGGTGCTGGTAGCGAAGCAGACCGAAGGGGCCGGGGCAGTGGGCCGAGTATGCCTCAGCCAGGCTGGGTACCTGCGGCCCACCCCCTGAGCCTAGAACCTAACCCTGGGGCGAGCTGGCTAGTGGTCGACAACTTAGACGCCAAGACCCTAGGAGAGTACGACCTCACATTGAGCCGTCGCCGCATAGCTAGCTCGATGTTGTTTGACCGCAGCGTGTCCGGCCTAATCGGCGAAATTCAAACCAGCCTGGCCACCATTGAGCCCTTGGCTAGCTATTTGCCTCGCCCGGTGCTCCAGTTGCTTGTCAATACCGCTGCCGCCCGCCGCATTCCCCCGGCTTTTCCGACGGCAGCGGTGGCCTTTGTCAATTTAATGGGTCTGCCAGAGGCAGTAGATCCAGCTTACCCCGACGATACTGACGGCATTGTCACCTGCTTTTCCTATGCCTTTGCCCTCATCAACGGCGCAGTAGAACGGCGGCGCGGCATCTTGCAAAAAGTGACCTACCACTCAGTAGGCTCAGAGCTGCTGATTCATTTTGGCGTGCTAGCCCCCGATCCCGAGGCTCCCCTACGAGCTGCCGACACTTTGCTGGCAATTCGTACCCTGGTTGGCCAGTTGCGATCGCCGATGCGGCAGGGCCAGCCCTTACCCATTAGCTGTCGCATGGGGTTGACCTACGGCCGAGTGTTTGCTGCAGAAATTGGTGAGCCCCGAGGCCGACGCGAGTTTAATGTGCTGGGGGATACGGTCAATACTGCCGCTCGGCTGATGGGTCAGGCCAGCCAAAATCAAATTTTGCTGGATGCTGCTACCAGTCAGGTACTTGAGTCCTATCCCGACTACCGTTGTAGATTTTTGGGGGAATTAGCGCTCAAGGGCAAGGCCACTCCTCAGTCTATCTATAGCCTCGAAGGCTAACGTATAGCCATCGCCAATCGCTTAGAACATTCTGCATACCTTCTGGGAGCGATGGCTACACGCCAGTGCGCCGCTCCAGTTTTTGCTATTGGTTAGTGACTCTGGTCCTAAGCGCAGTGGCCAACGCTATACCACTAGAAAACTGAGGCGGCAGCTCAGCACGCTACCATAGAGAGTCCTAACGTTGTACTACCAGGCCGCGAGCGCGGTGGCCTAACCTGCGATGACTCTACCCTCTAGCACCCAACCTATTGACAAAGCCCAGCGCCAGACCCTCGATGACCAGCTCTCGAAGCGCTACATTGAGCTAGACCCGGCAGGCTATTTTTTAATTTATTTAGACGTGGAGCAGGGACTGATTTGCGCCAAGCACTTTGCCAACATCATTAACGACAAAGGGTTGGCCTGTGACCCCGCTACTGGCAAGCCCTTACCTGTGCGCGGCCCTATAGAGCGTGTACCTACCTGCACCTATAGCGGTCGCACAGCTAAAGAACTCTGTATTGCTATTTTTGAAGATCCAGAGCGTCCTTGCCCTATCACCTACCTCGATCATGCAGCCTACTTGGGGCGCGAATTTATGCGGGCCGAAACTGCTCTCAGCGCTGGCGAACCCTACATTCAAGATTGAGCCTAGGGGGTGAAGCTATCCGTGGGAGGGCATCGGTTTCATACCTGAATTGCCCTGGTCATTCGATTGGTTTGGCTAGTGGACCCGGGAAGCTAATAGCTGCTCTTCTAGCGCTGCAATGCGGTTGTACGCTGCTGTGAGCTGAGCCGTTAGCCGCTGAATTTGTACGTCCGGGGAAAAATTGGTTTCGGTACTCTGGCGGTCTAGATCGAGATAGCTGCTATCGAGCAAAATATCTTTGTGCTCGCAGACGCTGTCCAACATGCTGGGGCTGTGGCGGGGGGCGTTGCCGTAGGCGAAGCGACTGATAGCCGGCTTGCCGGGGATAACTGAGCAGGCCTGGGTCGCAATTAGGGCCGCAACCTGATCGTTGACCTGATCAATCATTTGATGCAGGGCGTCAATCTTATTTGTCAAAAGACTGACCTGGGTTTGCATAGAGTCCATGGAACGCCTGGTTTTTAAATTTCCCTTCTTATCCTAGACTCAAGCTAATAAATCACATTGGGTCTCCTGAATCATTTAACCTTTATTCGCAGGGGCTGCTGTGACATTTACAGCCGTTCTAAGGCAGCCTTACTAATTTCAAAAGCAGCTAAGAAACGTCTGGTTTTGTAAACATATTTGCTGAGATTGTTACACCTTGCCCCAAAAAATTTGGGTAAGTAGATGGCTTTTCTATTTAGGGAAAAAATGGATTTTTGAACCGTCTCGCGTTTCTTATCGGTGGTTTATTGTCGTCAGCCTGTTGGGTTTGCGGCCATGCGTCATGTTGCCGTTAAGGCACTAGGGGACTGACCAAAATGCCTACGAAGGCGATCGCCCCTAGCCCAGCCAAAATGTAGGCCACCACCAAGGCTGAAGACCGCTGCGATCGGTAGACTAGGTCGTTGCGCTGAATGCGCTGAAGTTGATGGTTGTGGTCGAGAGCTGCACCCAACAGCGCCACAGTACCTAAGGCAACGAAGGATAGGCCCAAAACCCGGGTTAACCGCAGAGGATTCACCGTATCTCCTAGAGTTTGGTGAATAGCGGCCACAATGCGCTCAATTCCGAAGCCAAAGCCAATTAAGGCCAGGGCCGTGCGAATCCAGGCCATCAGGGTGCGCTCTTCAGCGGCGCGATTTCGCTCTTTGGCCAGTTCTGTTGCAGGGTTAGGCTCTGGGTTAGACGAACTCATAGCAGTACCAGCCAGGGTAGAAAAGCAAGCGGCTCAGCGAGACTAGCCTACGCTCAAACTGACTAACTTTTAAGCTTAAATTACCTTCTGGTGCTGCGTGGTTAACCTAACCTAGGCGTAGAATCAGCGGCGAGCATGATACTGCTGTTTCAAATAGCCAACCTTTCAACCCGCAACCGATCGCTTCAATCGGCAATTTTACCCATGAATGATGCTCCCCTGCCTTCCCTGGTGAACACCACCAACGAGCTAGCTCGGGAACGCAACCGCGCTGCTGCCGAACGTACCCTAAACGCTTGGAGTAGAATTTGCCTGGGTTTGATTGGGTTTGGAGTGGCCTATGAACAAATTACTCACAGCCTGCGGCGGCAGGCGGCATCGGCAACCATCGTAGCGGACCCAAATTCGACCCTAGTAGGCATAGGGTTTGTGGGCATGGGTCTATTGCTGCTGGGGTTAGCGCTAGTTCAGCACCGGCTGACTCTCAAAGCCCTTGAGCAGCAAGGCGACGTGCTGCCGTCGATTAAGACGCTGAATCGTTGGGCGGTAGTTGCCATTGTGCTGGTGGGAATCGCAGGGTTAGGGGTAACGCTAGTGCTGCCATAGCCATTTCTTAAGTCATTTCTTACCCCAGCAGATCAGCCCCTAACCAGCCTAAGGCCACGGCACCGATCGCAAAAATTGCTAGCCCTGTAGCTTCTGCCACAGACCAGCGGGGCTGGTATTGGTAGTGGGGCGATCGCAGGCGTGCCCTTTCAGCCCGATAATCGGCGATGGCAAACCCCAGGCTCAGCACCCCTAGACCGACATATACCAGGCTAAGACCATAGGCCCATCCATCAATATCATGGGCACTGTAGTGGGCACCAAGCGCCGCCAAGATTTGCTCAAGCCCCAGACCGAGGCCAATCAGAGTAAGGCTGTTGCGCACAAAGGACAGCAGAGAGCGATCGGCGGCTAGGCGGTTGCGATCACGAGCCAGAGCGTCCTGGGCCTGGGGTGGGTAAAGGCTCGACATGGGTGGGCCAGAGCTGATGATGCTGGGCAAAGATTAGCCTACTGAGGCTCGGTCTCTGACAGTTGGGTGGCCTGTTCAACCCAGTCTTGACCCACCCGAATTGTAATGTCGGAGCCAAGGTCACCGGTTGACTCAGACAGGGCCAGCCCTACCCCTAGCAGAGACTCGACCGTACGAGCACTCTCGACATCGCCGCGCTGAGCTACAACTTCGGTGCGGGCCATGGTGGTTGTCAGATCATCAATGATATAGACGTTGCTAAAGCCGTTCTCGCGCAGGTAGTCGGCTACCGAGGCAGCCTGATCGGGCTGGCCAGAGGCATTTTGCACGGCAATAGATAGATCGGCCACATAGTTGCCCTGGGAATTGTCGGCGTAGATGCTCACCCCTTCAGCCTGAAAAAAGTTTTGCATGAGGGTGGCCGAGGCTTCCCAGTTGGGGAGCCAGTAGCTGGCGTTAAACTCGGCTGGAGTGCTAAAGCGACCGGGCAGCATCACCATTTGCAGCTGGTCAGACTCCATTTCGAGACCAAAGTTGGCGATCGCCAGCATTTCCTCCAGGGTGAGGTTGGTGTCGACGTAGCGCTCCACTACTCGCAGCGCCTGGGGCAGCTTGGGCAGCACAGCGGGGTTAGTCAACCGCTCCCGCAATGCCTTTAGCAGCATTTGCTGGCGCTGCACTCGACCAATATCGCCGCTGTCTTTGCGGTAGCGGGCAAACTGCTCAGCCTGGTCACCATTGAGCGTTTGCCAACCGGGATAGAGATCTATATAGAGGCCCTGGGTGCGATCGGTATACTCCATGCGGGTGGGCACGTTGACCTCAATGCCCCCGACCAGGTCAACCATTTCTCGAAAAGCGCTGGTGTTGATGCGCACGTAGCGATCGATCTGAATGTTGCCCAGGTTATAGCCCACGGTTTGAGCGACCAGTTCTGAGCCACCTAGTACGTTAGCCTGATTGATTTTATCCATCCCGAAGCCTGGAATTTGCACGCGGGTATCACGGGGGATAGACATGACATTGAGGGTGCCGGATTCGGCATCAACCCGCACTAGCAACAGGGTGTCGGTACGACCGGCGAACACGGCATCTGAATTGGGCTGAGCATCAGGAACTTCGTCAATGCCCATCACCAAAATGTTGACCGGACGCGTCACCTGGTAGCGAAAGCCCGCCTGCCATAGATCGCCAAAGCTAGCGGCACGGTTGGTATTGCCACCCATAAAGTCGGGCAGGGGCACCGTGAGGGAGATCGCCGCCCCAACCACAGCCGAAACCGCCGCCGTACCCACAAATAGGCTACCCCACAGCAGCGATTTAACCAGGCGTCGGGCTATCCCAGAGGGGTTGGATGATTCGTCAGCAGGGGCGGCTGGTGCAGGTAGTTGACTGTCTAAGGCTGCGACCTCATTTTGTTCAGGAGCGCTAGAGCGGCTGTCTTTAGGGTCAACGTTCTGCAAAGGGGTTGTCATGAATACCTGCTTGACTTGCTGCGACGCCCTACCACCATAGCCCTTGCCACGACTGGCCAATGTAGCCTCAGCATGGTTTTAGACTCAATTTTCAACGCTCAAAGGCAAGATCGGGGACACCCCCCAACACCCTATTAAAACTTCGCAGCAGGTTAATGTGTTAATCAATATTAAGCGAATTTTGCCCTGAAATCTCATTCCAAAGGATAGGATTGAGCCACTTATGCGAGTGGCTGTGAGGCCGCCGTTATGACTTAAAAGTCCAGGGGAAATTTTTATGGCGGCGTTAATTCCTATTATTTTGGCGGGGGGGAAAGGCGAGCGGTTTTGGCCGGTGAGCCGATTGGCCCGTCCTAAACAGTTTTTGTGCCTAGACGGCAGCGATCGCAGCCTGCTGCAAGCCACCGCCGATCGCCTGCTGCCCCTGGCCAACGGTTGGGAAAATATGTGGGTGATTACTGCCGCTCACCTGGCCGACCGAGTGCGTGAACAGCTGCCTGAATTGCCTGAAGCCAACCTGCTGGTCGAGCCAGTGGGCCGCGATACTGCTCCGGCAGTGGCCTGGGGCACCCTCGAGGTCGCCCAGCGCTACGGTGATGACGCCCTAGTGGGGTTTTTCCCCGCCGACCACTGGATTGCTGACGAAGCGGCGTTTTGCCAGACCCTAAACGCAGCAGCTGAGCTGGCTGCTAGCCAAGGGGCGATCGCCACCCTGGGCATTACCCCCACCTACCCCGCCACCGGCTACGGCTACATCGAGCAGGGGGAAGCAACCGGCACCTACGGCAGCCTCAGCGCCTACACCGTCAGCCGCTTCACCGAAAAGCCCGACGCCCCCACCGCCCAAACCTTTATCGACAGCGGCCGCTTCAGCTGGAACAGCGGTATGTTCATCTTCCCTGCCGGGGTGATGGTCAACGAGCTGAAAGCCCACGCCCCCGATTTAATGCAAGCCCTGATCGCTGAAGGGGTTGACGCCTACCCCAACCTAGATAAGCTCAGCATTGACTACGCCGTCATGGAGCACACCGATCGCGCCCAGGTTATGCCCGTCACCTTTGGCTGGGATGACCTAGGCGACTGGAATGCGGTAGAGCGCCTGCTGAAGCAGCCCGGCGAGAAAAACGTCGATTTAGCTACCCACGTTGCCCTTGATACCGAAGGCAGTATTGTTTACTCAGCCGACCCCAACGAGGTCATTGTCACCATTGGCCTAGAGGATGTGGTGATTGTGCGCGACGGCAACGCCACGTTAATTGTGCGCAAAGACCGCACCCAGGATATCAAGGCAGCGGTGAAGCAGATCGGTGCAGAGGACCGCTTTCAGCACTTGCTATAACCTTAGTTACCAGCCACCGGACTTCCCTGAGCTACATTCAGCTTGGGGAAAGTTGCCCAGGGATCCTGTGCCTTAAGAGAGAACGTTCCAGGTTGGACAGCGGTTGATATAATTTCGGGATCAGCCGTTTATACCTGCGCTATGCTGCGGAACTCTGTGGCACGCGGCAACTTGGAACCATGCATCCAACCATTGACGACATCGACTTTCAGGCCCGCCAGGGAAGTGTAGCCGCCATCATTCAAATTTTGAATGATCACTTTGCTGACGAGGGCATTCGCACCCGCGCCATTCAGGACAGCGGCATTTTGCAGCTGCTGGTTGAGGCCCCCAGCGCCGATGCCTTGCCTCAGGAGACGGTGGTTGACCAGGTGCGCAACGTGCTGGAGTCGATCAGCCCACGGGGTATTAACAAGGTCAATATCAACAGCCGCATTGTGCAAGAGCAGCAGCTGCTGTGGCTAGATGAAATTAAGCGGGACCCCAAAAACAGCCTGCTCTGGTCAGAGCCGATTGTGCTCAAACAGCCCAACCCGGTAGCCAGGATGTGGCGCGACCTGCGCGCTCCTCGTCAGCGCAACCCGTTTTTGGATGATGTGTATAAAAAAAAGCCGGCCTCGAGTCGCAGTGCTTTCTGGCGTGGGTTGGTTGGCGGTGCCAGTCTGGCGCTGCTGCTGCTGCTGGTGGGATGGGCCACTAAAGACTGGCTGGGCGTTGACCTGCCGTTAAGGTCCCAGGCCACCCCTACCAGCGAACCAACTCCCACCCCGGCTCCAGAAGTGCCCACAGGACAGGATCCATTTGTGCTGGCGGTGCGCATTGCCCAGCAGTCAGTGGAAGATGGTAAATCGGCTACCACTGCTGCCGCATGGCTAGATCTGGCGGTGCGCTGGCAGCGGGCGGCTGACCTGATGTCTGAGGTGCCGCCTGAGGACGAGCGCTACCCCGTTGCCCAAGATCGGGTGCAGACTTACACCGCCAATAAGGCCATGGCCCTTGCCGAAGCCGAGAAATTCTAAGGAAATCAACACAAACCTGAGCGATCGCCCAGCGCTATGCAGGTCTTAGACAGCCCGATGCAGGGGGCGCATAATGTCATGGCAGCACCCTGCGCAAATTTGCTATATCAGGGATAGCCAGCAACTCTGTATAGCCCCATGACCACCTTAAAAACCTCGCAATCGGCCTCTGCCTCTTCTTCAGCCCGCAACGCTTTAGAAAACCGAGAAGACTTCAGCCTCTGGGCTGAAGCCGTCAAACAGCAGATGCTGGAGGCGCTGCAAAAGCGTCAGCGCACCAGCTAAGAGTGTTTTGTCTAGCTGAGGCTGAAGCCACTGTGGCCATGTTTTGCAAACTCCCTGAGGCTTGCGATCGCGCCAGTGTCTGCTCTGCTAACTGCTTGGAAACTAGCTGAATCCATTAAAATCCCCTGGGGCTTTTACGAAAGCATTCACCCAGGGGATTTTTTAGGTGGAGTTAGGGTTTAGCGATCGCTCCCCGTACTCGCCAGAATCCGCTCGGTGAGTTTCTCCGGCACCGGGTCAAGGTGGTCGTAGGTCCACTTGAAGAAGCCTACGCCCATGGTCAGTGACCTCAGCTCCAAAATCATGGTCTGCATCTCGGCCTGGGGCAGGTGCCCGGTGACCACATCCCAGCCGGGCCAGTCGGATTTGGCCTCGTAGCCAAGAATTTGCCCTCGTCTGCCGGTGATCAGCTTCAGCACGTTAGAGGTGTAGTTGCTGGGTACCGAAATTTCGACCAGGTCAATGGGTTCGAGCAGGGTAGGGGTGCAAGCCGCCAAGCCCTCTTGCATAGCGATGCGGGCCGCCTGCTTAAAGGCATTGTCGGAGCTGTCGACGTTGTGGTAGGAGCCATTCGTTAACGTCACCGCCACATCCACTACTGGAAAGCCTAGGGGGCCGTGGTCGAGGTATTCGCGCACACCGGTTTCGACACTGGGGATGTACTGCTTGGGCACCACGCCGCCCACGATGGTATCGCTAAAGGCAAAGCCGTCGCCGCGCGGCAGCGGCTGAATGGATAGGTATATGTCGCCAAACTGACCGTGACCGCCACTCTGGTGTTTATAGCGTCCGTGGACGGCCTCTTTGGCCTGACGGATGGTTTCTTTGTAGGGCACCTGGGGCAGGTGGGTGGTCATGGGCAAGTTGTATTTGCGGCTGAGGCGATCGATCGCCAAATTCAAATGCACATCCCCCTGGCCCCAGAGAATCACCTCGTGGGTGTCACCGTGCTGCTCCCAAAAGAGCGAGGGGTCTTCTTCGAGCAGCTTGGTGAGGGCGGCGCTGAGTTTAACCTCATCGCTGCGCTTGACGGAGGTAATGGCAAGGGCGTAGACCGGCTCAATGACTGGAGCTTTGGGCAGCAGGGTTTTAAGGGTGCCGGTTGTTAGGGTATCGCCAGTTTGAGCCCCCTCTAGGCGGGCGACGGCGACAATGCGCCCAGCCTCTGCTCTGGTGAGGCTGGTTTGCTGGGTGCCCGTCAGGTCGTAGAGGCCTCCCATGCGATCGCTGTTCAGGCTATCCCCATCCTTGAGTTCGCCACACCAGACCCGGACCAGGGAAAGCTTTCCGCCCTGGGGAGTGTAATAAGTCTTGAGCACCTGGGCTAGGGTGTCGGTCTCGCACGTGATGCCCCGCTTCTCGCAGGTGACCTCTGGAGCCGGAGCTTCCTTCACCAGGGCATCGAGCAGGGGTCGCACGCCGTAGTCATTCAGGGCCACGCCGATAAATACCGGAACGATGAGGTCGGCCCCCAACTCCATTCTTAGGTCGTGGACGATTTCCTCTTCGGGAGGCGCGATATCCTCCAGCAGTTTTTCTAATAAATGATCGTCATAGTCAGCTAGGGCTTCCAGCATTTCAGCGCGGGCGGTCTGTTCCTCGGCCTGCAGCGCGGCGGGCAGCGGCACGGGGTCAGCGGGGGCGCCGGGATGGTAGTGGAAGGCTTGTTCTGTAACGAGATCAATAAAGCCTACTAAATCGTGGTTTTGGCGAATTGGGTACTGCTGGGGGATCACGGGTCGGGAGGAGATCTGCCGCAGGGCCGCCAGCACCTCAGCAAAGGTGCCGTTGGCGCGATCGAGCTTGTTAATCCAGATCAGATGGGGAATTTCCCAAGTGTCTAAAAATTGCAGCAGGGGCGAAAGGGTGAGCACTTTGTTGGGGTCGGCTTCGCAGACTACGATCGCTGCATCGACCCCCATCAGGGCATGGTTAGTCTCTTGCTGAAGCTCCACCGAGCCGGGGCAATCGACAAACGTAAAACAAATGCCGCCGTACTGAGTACTGGCGGCATTGAGTTCTACGGTCATATGGCGGGTGCGGGCCTCCGGGCAGCTATCGCCGAGGGTGTTACCCTCATCGACGCTGCCCTTGCGAGTTGTGACCCCAGTGACAGACATAATGCTCTCTAAAAGAGTTGTTTTGCCGCTGGAATAGGTGCCGACCAGTGCTACATTACGTCGGCCTGAAAGGACGTTTTGAGCCATAATAAACTCCTTGCCATGGTGCGATGGCATGTAGAGAAAAGCCTATAGCTTGAAGGCGTGACGAGCTTGATATGAAGTGACTCAGCTGTGTCTAACCCCAGATTAACGCGACCTTAACCCCCTGCTTGATCAGGTTCTAGAAAGTTCACCTATTGAAGTTTTGTGCCTGGTATTGTCGATCTGTAACGGGAGAGCCTGAAGGTTTAAGGCCCCAGGTAAACAACTGTTCCCTAGACCTTAAACCCTTTACCCTGCATCCCATCCAACACCTGCCGCACTTTTTGAGCCAGTGCCGATGGGGTAAAGGGCTTTTGCAAAAAAGCTACGTCGGCCTTTGAGACGCCGTGGTGAATCACGGCATCGTCGGTATAGCCCGAGAGAAACAGCACTTTGCAGTGGGGATGGGTGCGGGTTACCTGGGCGGCCAGTTCGCGTCCCCCCAAGTGGGGCATCACTACATCGGACATCAGCAGGTGAATGGGGCCGGGCGCATGCTCGACCAGATGCAGAGCCGCTTGGCCATTGGCGGCCTCTAGTACCCGGTAGCCACACCGCTGCAAAATGTGAATTTCTAGGGCACGCACGGCGTCTTCGTCTTCGACTACTAAGATGGTTTCGGTGCCCTGGGGCAGGGTGCGCGATCGCCCCGGCGATCGCCCTTCAGGTACCGGCTCAGCCACCAGCGGCAGGTAGATCTGAAACCTCGTACCTTGGCCCACCACACTTTCTACCGCGATGTGGCCGCCCGACTGTTTGACAATGCCGTGTACTGTGGCCAGGCCCAGGCCGGTACCCTTGCCCACAGGCTTGGTGGTAAAAAAGGGCTCAAACATTTTGGCCTGGGTTGCAGCATCGATGCCGCAGCCGTTGTCGCTCACTGTTAGCAGCACGTAGTCGCCGGAGCTCAGGTCGGCCACCCTGCGGCATTGGGATTCGTCTAGCCGCACGGGCTGGGTGGCTAGGGTAAGGGTGCCACCCTGGGGCATGGCGTCGCGGGCATTGACTGCCAGGTTCATCAACACCTGCTCGATCTGGCCTGGGTCAGCTTTAATCGGGCCGAGGGTAGGGCTCAGGGCAGTAGTTAAAATAATGTCTTCGCCAATTAGGCGGCGCAGCATGGTTTCGGTCTTGCTAACCACGGTGTTGAGGTTGAGCGCTTGGGGGGCTAGCACCTGCTGACGGCTAAAGGCCAGCAGCTGATGGGTCAACGTGCCGGCCCGCTCGCCCGCCTGGTAAATTTCACCCAGCAACTCGACAGCAGCAGCATCGGCGGGAATACGGTTCTGCAAAAGCTCGCTGTAGCCTTTAATTACCGTGATCAGGTTATTAAAGTCATGGGCAATACCCCCCGCCAGCCGACCAATGGCCTCCATTTGTTGGGCCTGACGAAACTGTTCTTCGAGCTGCTGCTGCTCGGTGACGTTGCGGGCCTGCACCAACCAGGCGGAGCGATCGGCGAAGATTAGACCGTAGGCAGAGATCTCAACACTGATGATCTCCCCAGTTTTCTTTTGGTGGCGCCAGACACCGCGACGTTCAAGGGATGAGCCTGACTGAGCCAATCGCTCCATTAAAGCGGGCACATCCTCGGGGAGATAAATAGCTTGCAGGGTCATGGTCAAAAACTCGTCGCGGCTGTAACCATACTCAGCTACGGCAGCATCGTTGACGGCTAGGCAGGCCAGAGTGGTGCGATCGTAGACCAGCAAAGGGTCAGTGATGGCCTGAAATAGTTGGCGGTAGCGGGCTTCGCTGGCGCGCAGGGCGGCCTCAGTGCGTTTGCGTTCGGCAATTTCGGCCTCTAGTCGCCGGTTGGTCTGCTGTAGGCTCTCGACCTTTTTCTCCAGCTTGCGAAACAGGGCCTCGCTGTAGTTTTTGAGCAGAGCATTTTCTTCAAGCTGGGGCTGGCGCACCGAGGACTGGGCCGGGTCGGGGTCGGCCAGTAGAGCCGTGATGCTAGCCATTAACGCCTCGGGTTCAGCAGGCTTGACTAAAAAGGCGTCGGCTCCCAGGTCAAAGGCTAGACGCTCATCCTTAACGTCGGTATAGGTAGCGGTGTAAACCATAAAGGGAACGGCCTTGAGCTGGTCGTCAGCCTTCCACTGGCGCAGCAGGGTGTAGCCATCCATCACCGGCATCAGCAGGTCAGAGATGACCAAGATGGGGGGCTGTTGGCGGGCTTTAGCTAAGGCTTCCGCCCCGTGGCGGGCTTCTTCTACGGTGTAGCCATGGCCCTGAAGCAGCATGCGCAGCAGGTAGAGATTCTCAAAGTTATCGTCAACAACCAGCACCTGACTCATGGGGCAACATCTCCTGGAGTGGTGGGGAAGAACCGCTCCACCTCGTCGCCGAACGATTCGGGGTCGATGGGTTTTTCGATGTAGCCTTCGGCTCCGGCGGCCAGGCATTTTTCGCGATCGCCCACCATGGCGTAGGAGGTCACCGCCACAATGGGGATTGCGTTGAGCTGCGGGTCGCTCTTGAGGGCGTGGGCTACGGCATAGCCATCCATGCCGGGTAGCTGAATGTCGAGCAAAATCAGGTCAGGGCGGGCGATCGCCGCTAGCTCGAGCCCCTGGAGGCCGGTTTCGGCATGAAGGACGTTGTAGCCCCGCTGCTTCAGCAAAAATTCCACCAGATAGCGGTTTTGGGGGTTGTCTTCGATCAGCAGAATCGTTTTCATGGTGCCTCCGGTGCTCGCAGTGGCAGCATTACGGTAAAGGTGCTGCCCCTACCCCAGTTGCTCTCGACCTGAATGGTGCCCCCCATGAGCTCAACCAGGCGGCGACAGATTGCCAGGCCCAGCCCCGTGCCCTCATGGGTGCGCGCTAGCCCCGTATCGATCTGCCGAAAGGGCTGAAACAAAGCGAGCAAGTCCTCAGCCTTGATGCCTATACCCGTATCAGCTACCCGTAGGCACAGCGTCGCTGGGGCAGCACCAGCCCCAGGGGGGTCACAGACCAATTCTGCCGTCAGGGTAACTTCGCCGCGATCGGTAAATTTGATGGCATTGCTCAGCAGGTTGAGCAAAATCTGCTCAAACCGCCGCTGGTCGGTCAAGGCTTCCCCCAGGGTGGGGGCCACCTCAATGCGCAGATTTAACCCTTTAACCTCAGCCTGGGGCTGCACAATTGCCAACACTTTGACAATCGACTGGCGCAGGTCAAAGGGCTCGCGGGCCACCTCGAGCTGTCCAGCTTCAATTTTAGAAATATCGAGCACGTCGTTGACTAGGGCCAGCAGGTGGCGGGCGCTGACACGCACCATGGCCAGCTGCTTGCTCTGCTCTGCGTTGAGTGGCCCAGCTAGCCCCTGCAAGATAATGCCCGTAAAGCCAATAATTGAGTTTAGCGGGGTGCGCAGCTCGTGGCTCATGGTGGCGAGGAAGGCCGATTTGATGCGATCGGCCGCCTCAGCCCGATGCCGCTTTTCGCGCTCGGCCTCGGCCTGCTTGCGGGCAGTCATGTCGGTGCCAATGCTGAGAATTTCGACCACTCGCCCCTCGGCATCAAACTCAACGCGGTTAGTCCAGGCCACCCAGACGCGCCGGCCATCGCGACGCACATTTTCGTTGATGTTTTGCTCAAAGGCGCTAGGGTTGGCGCAGATATCGGCAATTAACTGCTGTAGGTCGCGGCCGCTGCTTTCGGTAGGGGGCACGATGGTTGTCATCACGTGGCGACCGAGGATTTCGGCTTCGCTGTAGCCAAAGAAGCGCTGGCCGTACTCATTGAGAAAGGTAATGCATCCATCGGAGTTCCACCGCAGAATGATGCTGTTGGCATGCTCAACCAGTTCACGGTATTTGCGCTCGCTTTCGGCCAACCGGGTTGCGGCCCGCCGCCGCTCCGAAATATCGATACCAACCCCCACCAGGCACCAGGTGTTCTCAAACTGAACGCGCTGCCCGGTAAAAAAATAGGGGATAGTGGTGCCGTCCTTAGAAACAAAGTCTGCCTCGACGGAAGACTCACCGTTGGTAAACATCTGCCCAATGCGCTGCTCTAATCTTGCTCTATCGTCATCTGCAAAGAAGTCGAGCGGATGCATCTGAGCAATTTCGTCGGCAGAGTAGCCCGAGACTTGCTCAAAGGTTTGGTTCCAGCGCAGGAAGTGCCCCTCGGTGTCGTAGAAGTAGAGAATGCCGGGCATGCTCTCGATCATGATGTCGGCAAACCGCTTTTCGTCGCGAAGGGCCTGCTCGGCCTGACGGCGGGCCGCGTCTCGGGCAAAGGTTTTGAGAGCAAAGGAGAGATCACTAGCGGCTTCTTTGAGCAGGGCGATCTCTTTGTCGTGAAAGATATTGGGGTGCTCAGCGTAGACGTTGAGCACCCCCGCTACGGCATCATCTGCCCAAATCGGAAAGTGGGCTAAGGCTCGAAACTTGCCGTGGGCGATCGCGCCGCGCCAGGCGCTGGTGGCCGGGTCGTTGAGGGCATCGTTGCAGATATAGGGCTGGTGCGATCGCAATGCGATCGCGGCCAAGCCAACCGACCGATCAGACGCTGGTGACTGGCCCTGGTCGATGGCCAGCAGGCTGGGCACCAGGCTGCCGTCGTCGCCGTAGGCCGCCACCGGCTCTAGCCTGTCTAGGTCTGTGCAGTGCCACCCAATCCAGGCCATGCGGAAGCCGCCATCGTCTACCAGCACCTGACACACCTTTTGAAAAAGCTGGTCGCGATCGGTGGCCCAGACAATTGCCTGGTTGATCTCACTCAGGGCTGCGTAGAGCCTCGACATCCGGGCCAGTTCTCGTTCTCGCGCCTTCAGCGCAGTAATGTCGCGAGCAATTTTTGCAGCGCCAATAATCGCTCCGCTAGCGCTGAAAACTGGCCACACAGTAACCGAGACATCGATTAGGCGCCCGTCCTTCGCGTGTCGCTGAGTCTCCAGCTGTTCTACCCGCTCACCCCGACGGAGACGTTCTAAAATAAAAACTTCCTCCTGGCGTCGGGACTCAGGAATAATCCGGGTGATTGAGGTGCCAATCATCTCGGCGGCGGCATAGCCGAACAGGTTTTCTGCCCCCCCATTCCAGCTGGTGACGATGCCATTTAAGTCTTTGCCAACGATTGCGTCGGGAGAGGTCGCAATCATAGTAGTTAAATATTCGCGGTCGGTCTGGGCCTGGTTGCGATCGCTCAGGTCGCGAATCAGCCCCAGCAGCGTGCCGTCGGGCATCAGGGTAGCGATCACCTCCGCCGCAAACAGGGTGCCATCCCGGCGACGAAACTGCCATTCGTGCTGGTAGTCAACTCCACTGTGGATGGCCTGTAGGGCGGCTGCGATGGTTTGCACTGCCAGGTCAGCGGCGTGCAACCTCATCAGTTCCTCGCGGCTGTAGCCAAACATCTTGCAGGCAGCGGGGTTGGCATCGAGGTAGTGGCTCTCGGCGTTGGCCAGCACGATGCCGAGTTGAGCGTAGTTAAATAGGGTGCGATACCGAACTTCGCAGGCCTGCCACTGCTGGGCTATAGCCACCATAGACTGCAAAGAAAGGGGGTGCGTCATCGAGAAAACGCCCTTGAAGATAAATTGGGCAAGACCTTGGTCAGCCTACCGACAACTCCGATCTTAACCGCTGCATTACGGTGAAAACGAGGGTAATTGTGGATACTCCGTGACCTTATATCTTCAGGGATAGGCTCATAGAGGCACCTCGGCAATATCTGCGATCGCAGGCAAGGTCATCACCCCCTCCTGGCCAAAGCGCTCCGACCACCGCTGGCAGCGCACCGCAAACGGGCACTGAGCACAGTAGCCTAGGGCCGGGTCGACCTTGGGCAGATCGTTCTCAGTGGCTAGCAAGGCGGTCAGGGTGTCGGTCAACCGTCGCAGGTCGGCTTCGGTGCGGCGGTGCTGGGCGGCAGTGTAGGCAATGGTGGTACTGCTGGGCGGTTTAGACGCGGCCTGAGCCGTCGGAGGAGCGACAAACCAGTAGGTCATTGTCACCTGCTCAGGGGCCAGGTGGCTGGTTTCGACCAACAGATAGAGGTAGAGGCGAGTCTGCCAATCTTGGGCTAGCTGAGCCAGCTGAGGCGGGTTTTGGTAGGTCTTCCAATCGACAATTTGGCCGCTGGTCGGCCCCATCACCAGCAGGTCATATATGGCGGTTAGCCCATAGCCGTTAAAGGCCAGGGTGCGGCGGTGCTCGCTTTGGCGAAAGCCATCGGCCTGGGGCAAAAATAGCTCTGGCGCAGCGGCCAGTAAACTATGTACCGCCGCCTCTAGGGCAGCGTCTTTTTTTAACAAGTCATCGACGGGCAGGCCCAGATCTCGCTGCTGCATCACCCGGTGAAACTCAGTGCCCCACCGCTGCCGCTCCGCCATAGCAGGATCCATGGGTGCCGTGTGGTGCTCCAGATAGGTGTATTGGTAGCGCCGGGGGCAGATTTCCAGCAGGCGTAGATGGCCCTGGGTAAGGGAGAGCATAGGAAAAGGGGCTCAAAGTTCAAAGTTTAGAGTTCAAGGCTTTTCAAACCTTGTACCTTAAACCTTAAACCCTGCACCCCTCCTCCAACAGTCCTCTATGGCGCTGCTCTAAACAGTTGCCAACAGCTTGTCGATGTTTTTGGCGGTTTCAAAGAAGTAGGCAGCGTTCTCTTCGGGAGTGCCGGGCAAAATGCCGTGGCCCAGGTTGAGAATGTGGCCGCGATTGCCTGCTTTTTTGATGGTGTCAAGGATGCGATCGCGAATCAGATCTTGGGAACCAAACAAAATCGCCGGGTCGATATTACCCTGCACCCCAATGTTGGGGCCTAAGCGGCGGCGGGCCTCAGCCATGTCCATCGTCCAGTCCACGCTGACGATGTCAACTCCAGACTCACCCATCAGGTCAAACACACCAGCGCTACCGCTGATGTAGAGAATGAGGGGGGTGTCGGGGTGGGTCTGCTTCACCTGCTGCACCACCCGCTGCTGGTAGGGCAGAGCAAAGGTGCGGTAGTCCATGGGGCTAAGCTGCCCAGCCCAGGAGTCAAACAGCTGCACTACCTGAGCGCCGCAGTCGATTTGGTAGCGCACGTAGGTGGCGATATTGTCGGCCAGCTTGCCCAGCAGGGTGTGCAGCATGGCGGGCTCGCTAAAGGCCATGCCCTTGATGTTGGTGTAGCTCTTGGAGGTCTTGCCCTCCACCGCGTAGGCTGCCAACGTCCAGGGAGACCCCACAAAGCCCAGTACGGCGGCGGCGTTGCCGACTTCCTGGCGCAGGGTTTGCAGAATGGTACGAATGTAGGGCAGCGCCGTTTCAGGATCCAGCTCATGCACCGCGTCGATCTGAGCCTGGGTACGAATGGGCGGCTCAATGATTGGCCCCTTGCTCTCAATGATGTCGAAGGGAATGCCCATGCCCGGTAGCGGCGTCAAAATGTCGGAGAACATAATCACCCCATCAGGGCGAAAGGCGCGCCAGGGCTGGAGCGAGATCTCGATAGCCAAGTCGGCGTTCTCAGAGCGATCGCGAAAGGACGGATACTTGTCGCGCAAATCGCGGTACACCTGCATGTAGCGACCCGCCTGACGCATCATCCACACCGGCGGACGCTCTAGCGCTTCGTGGCGAGCAGCGCGGAGCAACAAAGGTACCTGGTTCACTGCGGTCATGGAAGGCGTCACCAATTTACAAGAACAGCGTTACAAAACAGTTTTTAGCGTAACCGTTAGCTTATCACTCTGTGATGCTTCTAAATTCTTACGGAAAAAGGGGTTCAGCACTTTTTGTATCGCAACATTTGTACACAATTCCCGAGGCTTCCCGGCAGGGCAGTACCCCTTGAGCGCGGCCATGCTGGTGCACAACCTCCACCCCTGCATATTTACTCCCAGCATCGTCTCCGTTACTGGCCTAACAAAGTATAAGAAAAAATGCTTGTTTGACTGTGAACTGACGTAGTTTTCAATGCTGTAGTAGGGAACTAAAGATGTCAAACTATCTGGTAAGCGATCGCATAGAAAACTATTTTGAGCTAAGTGCAAAAATTGCCCGGCTCGACAGCCAAAGAATGCGCGCCCTGCTAAGTAATAGTGAATCAAAGCTTAGGTGGGGGCTGACCGATACCATAACCGTTGGACAGTGCCAAGTTTTTGTCAAACGCATTCCCGTCACCCAGCTGGAATATGACAATCTTTTCTCTACCAAAAATCTCTATGACCTGCCCACTTATTTCAACTACGGTCTAGGCTCTGCGGGGATAGGCGTCGCCGGTTTGGGAGTGTTTCGTGAGCTTATTACTCATATCAAAACCACCCATTGGGTATTGGAGAGGGCGATCACCGCTTTTCCCTTGATGTACCACTATCGAATCTTGCCCTATTCAGGTTTATCTACAGAGGTTGACAAAGATTGCCTCAAGGAATTTGTAGCGTATTGGGGTAACCATGAAAACACTGGTACTTATATGCTAGAACGGGCAAACGCCCGACATGAGCTAGTTTTATTTCTAGAATACCTGCCGCAGACGTTAGAGTCCTGGCTTCAGCACCATCCCCAGACACTACCAAAAGTCTTAGATGATCTGCACGAGATCATCGCTTTTTTGAGCACTAAAAGAATCGTTCATTTCGATGCCCACTTTCGCAATATTCTTACCGATGGCAAACAACTATATCTAACCGACTTTGGCCTGGTCCTCGATCAGAGCTTTGCATTAACAGAGCATGAACGAGCTTTTCTTGAGGTCCATAGGCTTTACGACTATGGTGAAGTTTTTCGCAATGTTGGCCACATGGTTCAGTGGCACTACGATTCATGCTCACAGCAGGCCAAGCACAGCATCAGGGTCATGTGCGGCATAACAGACAACACTGAGCGTTATGAGCTTGCCACCCTACTGCTCAAAAACCTAGAGCAGATTCATGCCAATGGCATGATGAATTTTGACGCATCCTGGGTGGCTGTTATTATCAAATACCGCAGCGTAATTTTGCTAGCGCGAAATTTCTTTTTTGACATCTGGGGAAACGCCAAAAAGGATACTGAATTTCCTTATAAAACCCTAGAGCAGCTGCTTACAGAGGCAGAATTCTTACCTGAAACGGCGAGTTCAGATCGCTAGCCCTTGGTAACAATTCTCCGCGGATAGACCAAACTACCTGCCGCCCAATGCCTTCCGCAGCCTGCGCTATGGGCGCCGCTAATCTCTGAACGGCTTTCCCCAGGTTATTACGACTCTGGCGTTGAGCCATTGAACAGAGTGAACACCACAGTTACCCACTGCCTAAACGGGAAATAGGGAGCGCTTCGCTTTAGAATTAAAAACTGTGACTATTCGGCGAAACGCAGATTATCCCCATGGAAATTGTGAACTTTTTTGAAACCCTGGCCGGCAAGTGGTTTTCTCAGCGCACCATTCACAACCTGGCTGGTCAGAGTTCCCAAGCGGGGCAGTCTAATCTGCTGATCGAATTTCTGCCTGCCACCGATACCGACCTGGCCCAGGTCTGCACCACCCTCGGCCACGACCCTAGCCAAATTGCCTGTGGTCTGCGAGTTCACCAAGACAGTCAGCTTGAGGGGGAAAGCCAAAAGATCCAGAGCAGTGCCCTAATGGTAATTATGACCCCCACCGATGCGGGGGATGGGGTGCTGGTACAAGCGCCTACGTCGTCACCAGCGCTCCAGGGCAACTACCGGGTTGAGGATGAAGTGTTAACCATTGTTACCCCCACCAGCGCGGGGCAGGTGGAAGAACGCCTGTGGTTTGTAAACCCCAACCTGCGGATGCGCACTAGCGTGCTCAAAACTGGAGATGATGTGCAAATGGCATCGTTCTGCTCAGAAATTCGCATGGGCGTAGTCAAACCTGCCGACTGAGCACGTCTCCCCAAAAAATCAGATATCCCCCGACTACAGCCGAGGGATATAGAGAGTCATTAGTGCTGAACACTGTTGAAACAATTGGGCGCCTCTACTGTGGATAGCGCGGTAGGGTTGGCCTAAAAAACTCTGTCTTTTGAAGACCCTCTTCTCGTTGCCCTCTTTGGACAGGAATAGTCACGCTCAATCGCGGTGCCCTCAACTAGGTTTGCGGTCACGACGACCGCCGCTGGGGATGATTTAAATTAGGGGGTCTGGTAAGGGCGCTTGACCCTCAGAGCCGACTGCAACACTAGGTGGCTGAAGATTGGGTTGCTCCTCGGGCAGCTTTTGCACAATGAGTTCGTTGCCGTCGCGACCCAAAACAGCCACGGTGTCGCCGGGCACCAGCTGTACTCCAGCGGAGGTTGTGATCGCAGTCCAGTAGACCCCTTCAAACTTGACCTGGTACTTTCGGCCCTCTAGGAGGCCTTGAACTATGGCTGTTTTATCCGTCCAGGCTCCCTCTGGAAATGTAGGTTCATCAGCCGAGTCAGCGGCCCACTGAATATCTTGGGGTGAATCAGCTTCGGGAAAGACATCTTCTATCAGGTCATCTGACATGGCTCAAACCTTTTGTAGGATAAGGACTAGTCTCAACGGGTTTTGGGGTTTAGAACTCTTCCTTGTGATAGATAGCAGCTCGAAATAGACAGTAGCGTGAGATAGATAGAATGTCACCATTAGAGCATTGGTGAGTCGAGGTGGTTGGCAGGGGCACCGCTAAGTCGCTATGCTGCCCTGGAATGTGAGGACAAATAACGGCTATGGCAGGGTCTCAGATCGAACAGTGGCACGAGCCAGAACTAAAAACCGACCCAGGGGTAGAGAGCGCAGCGACGGCGGCGGCTATCACTCTAGCGCCGTTACCCGCGCCACGGCCTCGCCCTCGGTGGCAGAGAAGGCTGGCGATCGCCGCTGGGGTAGGAGCCCTAGGTGGTCTCGGCGGTCTGCTATGGTGGGCTCTGCGCACACCGCCCCATCCCTATGTGATGGATATTTCGCCTTCCCAGAGTGAGTATGCGATCGCTCGAGGAGAAAGCCCGAGCCTAAGCTGGCAGGTGAGCAACCCTCGCCAGGTGCAGACCATGATGCTGCGCGGCTATGCCCCAGACGGCACCCTAGTGTTTGGCCCTGAGACCTACGACCTATCGGAGGGACTGCCGGTTAGTCTGCTGCCCTACTGTGACCTGACCAGACGGCTACTCACCTGTCGCGAAGTGCCCCTCGAACTGCGGGAGCCTGGCCAATACCGCTTCGAGCTCACCCTGCTGCCCGATATGGATTTGAACTTGGCCCCAATCCAGGCCGAGAGCAGTCTAGTCACCGTGGCCGATTTGCCCCAGCCCACCGTGGTCGAACTCGCCCCCGACCAAGTTATTTACTCCGAAGCCGGTACCGAAGTTTCGGCCAACACACCAACCCTGGCCCCGCCGGTCACCGATGCCGGCATTCGCGTCAGCTGGATTGTGACCAACCCCGCAAGTCTGCAAGACCTATTGCTGGTGGTCAAGCGGCCCGATGGCACGACCATAGGGGGGCGGCGGTTTGCCCTGCGCAAACCAGATAACCCAGCCCAGGTGTCTCTGCCCGAAGAACTTCAGCCCTTTTGCAAACTTGAAGACCGTCTGATTTGCCAGGGAGTGCCCAGCGGCATGCTAGAGGTGGGGCAATACCAGTTCGAGCTCACTCCGGTACCGGCCAACCTGGGCGATCGCGAGCTGCCAGCGGCCAAACAAAGCGAAGTGGTGAATATTCAGCCCCGCCCGGTGCGCATTGCCTCGTTCACCATCAACGGACGTGAGGCTCAGCCCAAATATCTAGTGCCGGTAGAGCCGGGCCAGCAAATCCCTGGCTTCCAGGTGGCTTGGCGAGTAGAGGGCGGCTCAACGGCCAAGGTCGAACTGCTGCCTTCACCAGGGACAGTAGGCCTCCAGGGGGCACTGTCGATGCCCCTCAGCCCGGCGGGCACGACCACCGTAACCCTGCGGGTCACCGATGGCCAAAACCCGCCCCTGGTACGTGCCGTCACCTTTGAGACCTTTAACCCTCGACCCAATCAGCCCGTAATCATTAATCAGGGGGGCGGCACCTCCAGCAGCAGTGGCCAAACGGCCCCAGCACCTCGGCCTACGCCCTCGCCCACCGCCCGTCCCCGCGACCCCTTAGGCGAAAGTCTCCGCACCCCAGGGTCAACCCCTGGCAGCAATCTCCCCGATCTGCAAAACCGCCCGCCAGAAGAGTTAGACCTCAATTTTTAAGACAGCATCAACCGTTGGGGGAGGCTATGGCAAGTTCTAGTTTTGACCGGGTGGACCACAGCCCAGCGCTGCGATCGCTGATGGCCCAGGCAAATATTGCCAGCTACCGTGCCCTCAGCCAAATCAGCGGCGTGCCCCGTTCGGCGATCGACAGCCTGCGCCAGGGGCAGGTTGGGCGACTGCGGGTGGACGTGCTGCAACGCCTCAGCCAAGCTCTGGAATTGTCGCTAGAGGATTTGGTGAATAGGTTTAGCTCGCTCAATGTATCCCAGCTAAGAGGAGGCTCTGGGAATGAGGCAATGGCTCAAATTAAGACTCTACGGCAGGAGTGCGATCGCCTCCAAACCCAGCTCGCCACCCAGGCCGACACCGTGCGCCAGCAGGTGCAGCAGGAGGCGATCGCCCAGCTAGAGCCCTGGCTGGTGCAGTGGCCCACCGCCGCCCACGCCGCCCAGCAAAAGGTTGATCTCCCCGCCCAAAAACTGCTCCCCCTGGCGCGCCCCGTAGAAACCCTAGTGCAGAGCTGGGGCGTCACCCCCATAGAAACGGTTGGAGCCGAAGTGTCCTACGATCCGCAAATTCACCAGCCCAAGGCAGGCATGCTATCGCCAGGACAGCCAGTGAGGGTCAGCCATGTGGGATATCGTCAGGGCGATCGCCTGCTGTATCGGGCCAAAGTTACGCCGATCCAACCCTAGACGCCATTGCCCTCAACTTGGTGCCAGCTCAGAAAAAACTTTTACCCTGGCTATAAATACCCCATAAAGTTTCAGAATTTTTTGCAATTCCCTACGGAATTTGGGCCTCAGTATGGGAATCTTATGCGTGGGTAGGTCATAACCGGGCAAGCCCACTGCACCCTTACTATACAGAACTCCACTTTTTAGCTGAACTCCCTATATTTGAAAAGCTCCCCGCCTAGGCGGGGAGCTTTTCGTTAGTCCAAGCAATTTCGAATTTCCCTCCTCCCCACCCTTCTCATCTCCCAACCCTACCCATCTACCCATCCACCCATCCACTCTCCTACCCCCCTACTCCTCCCGCTCCGGCTTCAGCAGCGGAAAGGCGATCACATCGCGAATGCTCGGGCTATCGGTGAGCAGCATCACCAGGCGATCGATGCCAATGCCCTCGCCACAGGTGGGGGGCATACCGTGCTCTAGGGCCGTGAGAAAATCTTCGTCTACGCCCGTAGCCTCCAGATCGCCCGCCGCCCTGCGCGCCGCCTGCAATTCAAAGCGCTGCCGCTGGTCGATGGGGTCAGTCAACTCTGAAAAGCCGTTAGCGGTCTCTCGGCCCACTACAAATAGCTCGAATCGTTCCACCACCCCAGGCCTGCTGCGGTGAGGCTTCGACAGGGGCGAAATTTCGATTGGGTGGTCGATCAGAAACGTAGGCTGAATTAGGGTTTCTTCGATTTTTTGCTCAAAGACTTCGTTGAGCAGCTTGCCGATCGAGTCGCAGTCTTCGACGCCGTGTAGCTTGAGATCTTTAACGGCCGCCTGGGCGGCTTCGAGAGTGGTGAACTGGCGAAAATCTAGCCCGGTGTGCTCCTGCACCAGGTCGTGCATCGTGATCCGCTTCCAGGGCGGAGTCAGATCAATGTCTACACCCTGGTAAGTAATCTTGAGCGTGCCCAGAATGTCTTTAGCTAAAGTAGCGATCAGATCTTCGGTGAGATTCATCAGATCGTGGTAGTCGGCATAGGCCTGGTAAAACTCTACGCTGGTGAACTCTGGGTTGTGGCGGGTCGACACGCCCTCGTTGCGAAAGATGCGGCCAATTTCAAACACCCGCTCGAAACCACCCACCACCAGACGCTTCAAGTGCAGCTCGGTAGCGATTCGTAGGTAGAGATCCATCTCTAACGTGTTGTGATAGGTGACGAAGGGGCGCGCCTCAGCCCCCCCGGCCTCGCTTTGCAGCACTGGGGTCTCAATCTCTAAAAAGCCTCGGTCTTCTAAATAACGACGAATGCCAGAGGTGATCAGCGCCCGCTTGCGAAAGGTGTCGCGCACAGTGGGGTTGACGATCAAATCAACGTAGCGCTGGCGGTAGCGCTTGGCTACATCGGTAAGGCCGTGCCACTTGTCAGGCAGAGGCAGCAGCGCCTTGGTGAGCAGGGCATATTCCTGCACTTTGACCGAGAGTTCGCCCTTTTCGGTGCGCTTGATGGTGCCGCGCACGCCCAGAATGTCGCCCACATCGGTGAGCTGCTTCAGGTGTTCAAAGGCCTGCTCATCCGCTGCGCCCATGTTCTCTTGAATCGTGGCTTTCTCAAGGTAGAGCTGAATGATGCCGCTCTCATCTTGCAGGGTAAAGAAGGCCAGCTTGCCAAACACCCGCCGCGCCAAAATTCTCCCGGCGAGGGAAACCGGGGCATCTACCTCGGCTCCGGCTTCTAGATCAGAGTATTTGGCCTGTAAATAGGCGGTATGGTCAGTGACATCCCACCGATAGGCAAAAGGGTTTTGGCCTAGTTGCTTGAGGTCTTCTACCTTTTGCAGCCGCGCCGCACGAATTTCTTCAAGGCTAGAAGCACTTTGTCCAGGGCGGTTAGAGTCAGACGACATAGCTAGGGGCAGATGAATGGCAAAACGTCACAAGCCCCCATTATAGGGAACCCTGGCCCCCAGACTACACGAGCGGCAATCCTTTAAAGCAGTTAAGCCTGACCGCTAGCTCCTCTCCAAATGGGAGAGGCCAGCGGTCAGGCTTGAGTTAAATCTGGCAGTAGAGCCCTAGGGCGTGTGATCAATTAAGCCAGATGACAACAGCTGCCATATAAATCGCACTGAGAAACGTCTCGGCTAACTTGTCGTAGCGGGTCGCAATCGCTCGATACTGCTTGAGCTTGGCAAAGAAATTCTCAATCAGATGGCGGGCCTTGTAGAGTTCTTTGTCATATTCCCGCAGAGTCTTGCGATTGCGCTTAGGCGGAATCACAGGTGTCTTGCCTTGCTGTTGCAGTCGCTCAATGACCCGTTGGTCTGCATCATAGCCTTTGTCAGCCAGTAGGGTGT
>JAESFY010000093.1_pt1 | contig 59219 bp, 54 predicted proteins | sample 9266201 | NCBI WGS metagenome assembly JAESFY01 (sample SAMN14515071, study PRJNA621656) | algae metagenome | isolation source: Nodosilinea sp. WJT8-NPBG4 and co-occurring heterotrophs from soil, lower... | place: USA: Pinto Basin, Colorado Desert, California | collected 2006-05-27 | reverse complement strand
GTTGAACCAATTTAATCCTTGACAGGAACCTTGGCTTTGTTTCTAGACTATGTAGTTGTCGAGGTTCGCTTCAACCCTTGGTAAGTGACTCGTGTGAGCCGCTTCCCTCAGGCGCTTTATCAATATATCTAGATTTGGCTCAGGTGTCAACACCTTTGGCTAATTTTTTCCGGGAGCCCTCAAACCTACGCAGTACAAGGGATTTGGAGATTAGAGAAGGGCGCAAGGCCAGGGTAAATGAAAATCTCTTTTGAGAAAAGTTTTTGTAGACATTGCATCTGGGGCTTGCTTTAGGGGAAATAGCGACAGGGGTAGCTTGGCAGAGTTGCCTTTGAGCAGGGACTAAAGACTTCAGGTCATGCTGAGCGCAGGCTGTAGTCGAAGTTGTGTGCAAACTCAGGAGTCCTTCTTTAGTTCTGCTTCAAGGGCTATAGGAAAACGACAGGATTCCTGAAAGCACCCTTCAAACTGAGCATGAGCAACGGAACTAGCTTCAGAGGTATCGTACAAACTTGCTGGCTGACAGTAACGCTGGTGATACATAGTGCCAGGTAGGAGCTATGCCATCTGTCTATAGTGATTACCCGCGAGACAAAGTACTTGCGGCCGTTGACTGATGGGAGAAAACAGCCACGGCAGTCAGATGTTTAGCATCAGCCGTAATACCCTTGCCCCACGATTTGTAACGCCGTAATGCCACGGGCAGGGCATCTCTAATTCAGGGGTATTACCGGGGACAGACCCTAAGGTCAACTAGTTGAAGACTTTCCGAGTCTTTGCCAGCGCTCATAGCCATCTTACCGAGCAATAGATACTTACTTCTGGCCTGAAACTGAGCACCGATGTCACTATAGGCAAGACGCGTCGCCACATTAGGTTTACGCGTTCCCTAGGCAGAGTGACCCACGCCCACCGCTTAGGGAACGCGTATCAAGACACAGGCGTACGGCTAACAGCAAGCGCAATAACGCCAAGCCTTTCTAAAGAAGCTGAGCTAGCTCGAGTGGTGTACCTTGACGAAGCGGGCGTCGACGGTAGCGAAGAATATCTCCACGGCTGCTGCCCTCACTCAAACCACTTTCTGTCCTCAAAGTAGATCATCACACTCATCACACTCAACGCATCAACAGAGTTACAGGCTGACGAACCCTATAACCTTTGAAAGCCAGCCATTGCAACGCCGATCTGTTTGAAGCCTGGGTCGAGCGGTACTTGATATCTAAGCTCGGCTCTGGGCAGGTTGTGGTGATGGACAATGCCAGTTTCCACTAGTCTTATGCACACCCAGGACTTGATTGAACAAGCCGGCTGTACTGTCCTATTCTCCAAACTGTAACAAAATTAAAAAAATCTGAGCGCGGTTAAAACAGCTTTTCCGTAGGAGGTTTAGCGCTTTCGATGCCTTCTAAGATTTCATTGATAATGCCCTCAAATAACTGTCCTAGTCATCCCGTTGGCTGCGATAGGAATTCACCATAAAAAAAGAGAGGCACTAAACGCCTCTCTTTATGAATACCTGAATCAACTGACTCAAGCTGGATGATAGTGAATTCCTTACAGAGCGTTACCGCGAGGGAGTACCTCTTCGGGGAATACAAACTTCTCATGGGGCTGGTCAGTCGGTGCCATCCAGGCCCGAATGCCTTCGTTCAGCAAGATGTTCTTGGTGTAGAAGGTCTCAAACTCAGGGTCTTCGGCCGCCCGAATCTCCTGGGACACAAAGTCGTAGGCCCGCAGGTTCAACCCGAGACCCACAATGCCCACTGCGCTCATCCACAAACCGGTGACTGGCACAAACAGCATGAAGAAGTGCAGCCAACGCTTGTTCGAAAACGCAATCCCAAAAATCTGAGACCAGAATCGGTTGGCGGTCACCATCGAGTAGGTCTCTTCGGCCTGGGTCGGCTCAAACGCACGGAAGGTGTTGGCGTTCTCACTGTCTTTGAACAGCGTGTTCTCTACCGTGGCACCGTGGATGGCGCACAGCAGCGCTCCGCCCAACACACCCGCTACACCCATCATGTGGAAGGGGTTGAGCGTCCAGTTGTGGAAGCCCTGCAGGAACAGCAGGAAGCGGAAGATGGCGGCGACGCCAAAGCTGGGTGCAAAGAACCAGCTCGACTGCCCCAAGGGGTACATCAGAAAGACGCTGACAAATACCGCAATCGGAGCCGAAAAGGCGATGGCGTTGTAGGGACGCAGGCCGACTAGACGAGCCACTTCGAACTGACGCAGCATGAAGCCAATCAGACCGAAGGTGCCGTGTAGAGCAACGAAGCTCCACAAGCCACCGAGTTGGCACCAGCGCACAAAGTCGCCCTGGGCTTCGGGGCCCCACAGCAGCAGCAGGGAGTGACCCAGGCTAGCGGCGGGGGTAGACACGGCGACGGTCAAAAAGTTGCACCCTTCCAAGTACGACGACGCGAGGCCGTGGGTGTACCAGGAGGTGACAAAGGTGGTGCCGGTCAGCCAGCCGCCTACCGCCATGAAGGCGCAGGGGAACAGCAGGATGCCCGACCACCCAATAAACACAAAGCGATCGCGCTTTAGCCAGTCGTCGAGGACGTCGAACCATCCTCGCTCGGCTTGCGCGCGTCCCATTGCTATGGTCATACGCTAATCTCCGTAACTATCTAACAACAAGGTATGTACACGGAAGATGATGCCGCTACTTCTAGCCTGCAAACAGTTGACTGAGTCAGTCAATGAACTATCTGCAGATTATGAGTAGTGTTTACTATTCTTTACCGTACGTATCATTATAAGGGGTATTTTTAGGAGGGCTAACTAGGGAACCCAAATTATCTTCGGATTTCAACAGTCCTAGTAAGCATTTTTGCTTATCCTTTGGGGAAGGAATTTTGGTTGTTTTAGTTCGAGCTTATTCTTTTATAGTGTTGTAACTTAGCCAAGCATTAGCAGGGACAAGCGGCATCTCCTTATGATGGCTAGGGCTGGAGTTACCGGATGTTGGACATCACCCTACTGGCTATTACCCACCCAGGTAGCTCTTTACTCCTGCCAGAGCTGTAGTTGTCGGATAGGAACCTTTACACTCTATATATAGGTAGGCAAGCTTATTTCAAGCCACCTGCGTCTCTAAATATTCTGTTTACTGAGTAGTAGTCAACCATGTTCACGATCGAGTTAACGCTGAAACACACACCAATGCCCCTCTCTGTGCAAAAGAAAGAACCCAGTGAGGCACAGGCTCTTTTTGGCTCACTTACAGAGAGCCTACGCAACAACAATGGTCACCTGATCGAAATCACCTGCGACCAACAGCCTCACAAACGCATCAGCGTCTTGGGTAGCGAGATTGCAGCCGTCCAAATTTTTGAGAAAAGCGGTACGGCTACAGCATCAGGTCGCCCACCGGGATTCTTCTCCTTAAGTAGCGATCAGTAAGCGATCGCTACTTAAGGAGTCAAGATCAGTGCCTGGTAACATTGCTTCAGCTCAAGAGCCTAGTGCCATTTGGGTCAATCAGTTGCAGTTTCAGTGGCCATCGGGGCTGTCAGTTCTGCAAAATTGCTCGCTTACGGTGCAGCCTGGTGAGTTCTGCATGCTGCTAGGCAACAATGGTAGTGGCAAGTCAACCTTGCTAAAGATCCTAGGCGGGCTGCTGAAACCTCAAGCGGGAGAGTGGTCGGTCGAAAAGCCCTTGGGATTTGTATTCCAGAACCCCGACCACCAGTTGGTGATGCCGACTGTGGGGGCTGACGTAGCGTTTGGCTTAGTAGATGAGCACCTCCCCTTAGCAGAGATTCGCAATCGGGTTGACAATGCATTGTCCGCCATCAATCTGTTGGAGCTAAAACGTCGACCCATCTATGCTCTCAGCGGCGGGCAAAAGCAGCGGGTGGCAATTGCTGGGGCCATTGCCCGACACTGTCAGGTGCTACTACTAGATGAGCCTACCGCTCTACTCGATCCCGATAGCCAAATTGATTTGGTGAAACGAGTAAGAAATCTGGTTAAAGAGCGGGGGCTAACAGCTCTATGGGTAACCCACAGACTGGTAGAACTTGACTACTGCGATCGCGCCTTTCTGCTAGAGGCAGGACGAGTATTGGACGAAGGCGATCCGGCTCGCCTTAAGCAGCGCCTACAAAGCCAAGTCTGATGACCTCAACGGCTGTCTAGGGTCTAACCCTAGGCAGCTACGATTGATTGGAGGCGGTGATACCAAAAATTCTTGGTAGAATGAGGGCTTGAGTTATTTATTTAGGCTGTTATGGCTAAGCGTTCTCCTTTCGACAGTACGCAGGTTATGCGACGCACCGAAGACCTGATTCGGGCTGCTTCAAACCGCTACCGCATTACGGTACAAGTAGCTAATCGAGCTCAGCGGAGACGCTTCGAAGATTTTGAAAACTACGAAGACCCCAAGATGAAGCCTGTGCTACGGGCCATCATCGAGATGTCTGATGAGTTGACCCAACCTGAGATTATTGGCGAGTAGCAGCATCAAGATTGGCCGCGTTCATGGGTGAGCGGTTTACAAAGGAAGGTGATGGGTGGCGGCTCGGCTGGGACGCCACCGCACCTGAATACTGTGGACTGTTAGCTGGCTCCAATTGGGCTATAGAGTTAACCAAGGCCGAATTTCGTGCCTTTCAGCGGTTAGCGATGGAAATACGTGAAACCATGCAGGCGATCGCCAGCGAACTCATGGACGATGAACGCGTTACCTGTGAAGCAGAAGCCGATCACCTGTGGATAGAAGCAGAGGGCTTTCCAGGAGCCTACGGCCTACGGTTCATTCTCAAGTCAGGTCGTCAATGCGAAGGTGAGTGGGACGTGGAGGCGACCCAGCAAATGCTGCAGGCCATCTTCCATCTCACGGTGTTTTAAGGATCTTCATAAAACCGGTTGCGAAATTCTCGGATTTCATCTGGCTATGTACCGCCTTGTGTTATTCTAGGTAAGCACGATTAAAAGACCGGGGCGTAGCGCAGCTTGGTAGCGCACCACTTTGGGGTAGTGGGGGTCGTGGGTTCAAATCCCGCCGCTCCGATTGAGTTAAAAAGCCGGAATCACTCTTAAGCAGTGATTCCGGCTTTTTAGTTCTGGCGTACTAGGGTGCGTTTCGAGCAGCGTCGCTCTGACTGGCGGACCTTTGAGGTTGCCATTCCCTTCGTGTGGATAGTGGTGTTTATTTGCGGCAGCTGGTCGGCCTACATTGCTGAACCCAAACCCAGAGTCGGTGGCTTATGGCGGGATATGTCTTGCTGGAGCTGCTGATTGTGAGCTATACCCTGGTCATATGCAAACTGTAGAAATGACACAGCTAAATCCGGGCCAGTAACTTTTTGCGATCGCCCCCAGAGTTGTTGGCCGGTTCCACTTAAATATCAGCCACCTTGATCTTGCGATCGCCTGCCTACCCTAATGATGGCCTTGTGGAATGGATAGACATCCTGCCTGTCTCAGCTGGACAGCCAAGACGACTAGCCCACAAAACCATAAACACTTCCGCTTATCGTCAATCTACTGGTCTTATGACAACCACCCTCAACCCCTACCTCACTGGTAACTTTGCCCCTGTCGAGACAGAGGTAACGGTCGATCAGCTGCCTGTCGTTGGCGAATTACCAGCCGAACTGAGTGGCATGTTTGTTCGCAATGGTCCCAATCCTCAGTTTTCACCCTTGGGGCTTTACCACTGGTTTGATGGGGATGGCATGCTGCACGGCGTTCACATCCAAGACGGCAAAGCGAGCTACCGCAATCGCTATATTCGGACGCAGGGGTTTGAACAAGAGCGACAAGCAGGGCAGGCCGTGTTTGGTGGATTGCTCCAACCGTCTCAAGGCGGCTTCAAAAACGTGGCCAATACAGCGCTCGTATGGCATCGCGATCGCCTGTTGGCGCTTTGGGAAGGGGGGGAACCACACGCAATTGGTGTGCCCGGGCTAGAGACAATCGGTGCTCACACCTTCAACGGCAAGCTGACCTCTCCCATGACTGCCCACCCTAAAATAGATCCGGTGACAGGGGAAATGATGTTCTTTGGGTATTCGCTGACCCAACCGCCCTACGTCAAATACAGTGTTGTGTCAGCTGAGGGAGAACTGTTGCGAACAGCCCCGATCGATCTGCCGGTAGGAGTGCTGATGCATGACTTTGCCATCACAGAGCACTACACCCTTTTCATGGATTTACCCCTCACCTTCCGCTTGGAGCGACTGCAGCGGGGAGAACCTGCCTTTGCCTTCGAGCGCGATCGCCCCAGTCGATTTGGAATTCTGCCTCGCCATGGCGACAACGGGACGATTCGCTGGTTTGAAGCACCCAGCTGCTATGTCTTCCACACCCTAAATGCTTATGAGGATGGGGATGACATTGTTTTGATGGCTTGTCGCACAGGTAGCACTAACGTTTTGGGGACGTCTCCTGATGCCCACGAGGGAGACAATCGCCAGGTTAGCAATGACGTGCCTTTGCTCTACCAGTGGCGGTTTAACCTGAAGACAGGGGCTGTGCAAGAACAGGCTCTCGACGATCGCGCCTGCGAGTTTCCTCGCATCAATGAGCAGTATTTGGGCAGGCAGTCTCGCTATGGCTACGCTGGCAAGAGCGCGCCTACCACGATGCCGAAGTTTGATGGGTTACTGAAGTTTGATTTGGACAATGGAAGCGTTCAGGTTCACTCGTTTGGAACCGGACGCTATGGTGGAGAAGGGATCTTTGTACCGCGACCAGGCGCAACCGCCGAAGATAATGGCTGGTTGATGACCTTTGTGCATGATGAAACGCAGGATGTATCTGAGTTAGTCATTGTCAGCACACAGGCAATGACGGATGAACCCGTCGCCCGCATTCAAATGCCGCAGCGGGTTCCCTATGGCTTTCATGGCACTTGGGTTTCACTGCCCTAGGGCTAATGACCCGGTTCTGGCTCAAGCCTGCCACATCCAACTCAGCAAAAACAGAGCCCCCAAGCAGGCTTCTGCCACCACACCGCCAATATTTTTGAGGGTGACGCTGCGGTCAACGATGCTCGATATCAACCGCACGGCCGCAGCCACTAAAGAAGCCACCCCTAGGACGGTAAAGGCATCTGTAGACTGCAACCACAAACAGGCGGCTCCTAGCCCCAAAAAAAAACTACCCAGGGTTGAGCGAATCTCAGAAACTCCGACCGGAGCGATGGGACTTAGGCCCACAAAGGCCGCCATTGTTTTGGGAAAGAGCAAGGCTGCTCCCCCTAGCAGCATCAAGAGCACTGCCGCTAGATTGGGCGCAATCTGAATGGAAGTTTCCACAGGTATTACGGAATCACGACTCTCTCTATTGGAGGCGATCAGGATTGAGGCAGGGTACTGTCGGTTGGTAGACTTCCTGCTGCCTCTGGCGCTCCTATCTCTCAATTTGCTGGGCAAAGGACAACAGGTGATCCGCAACGACCTGGGGTTGGTCAAAGTGGGGAACATGTCCCGCTCCCTCGATCCAGACCAGCCGACTACCCGTAATTGCTTGCTCAAACCGAGCGGCATCTGCCATTCCTAAGACATCATCCGCTTTTCCCCACAAAATTAGGGTGGGATGTGTGATTTGAGTAACGCGATTGCTCAAGTTCGCGTACCCCCCACTTTGGGTAAAAGATGCGATCGAATCCCTCCACCCCGGCATCTCCTGATGCAGCAGGGAGCAGCGCAAGGCGTCCATCAGGTTGATATCCAAGATCGGTAAGACCGAGGCCGCCACCAGAGCAGCACGTTTGCGAAAATACAACCAATTTGCGCCTAGTTCGATCAGCGGGCTTGGAAGAAACTGTCCAATGGGAAAGCTGCCAGAAAAGCCGACGCTATCTATTAAAACGAGCGATCGCACCCAGTCCGGATAATGCAAGGCAAAGTCAATCGCGACTGCCCCTCCCAAAGAGGCTCCCACCAAAATTACAGGTTGCCCGATCCAGGGTTCTACAACGCTAAGCAGATGTTGCCGGATTGTCTGGGGATTGACCGCCAGCGCAGATATGTATTCAGTAAATCCTGAACCCAGCAGGTCAATCGCCCAGGTTTTGTGACGATGTGCCAGTAAGGGCAGTAATCGCCGAAATTCCAACAGGGAACTGTCGAATCCGTGCAGCAGCAGAATAGGAACCGTGCCAGGTACAGGAGCTGATGAATCAAGCGGGTAATGGGCATAGGCAGTTGCGATCGCAGTTGTACTTTGCCTAACCGCCACCTGAACAACACGGCGCTGAATTCGTTGCAGCAGGGCGATGGCCTCCACATCTTGAATCTTACTTATGGAGGACGGTAAAAAATGAGCAAACATGCGTCTCAACCCAAAACGCTGCCAGTACTAAGCCCCAAATGGCGAAGCTGATATATCCTACAACCCTAAGTTGAAAGGCATGGGCTATCAAGGCAGATGGCAGCCGATCACTGGGCAAATAATTCGGTAATGTCTCCCCGAAACTGTGGCTCTGCACAGTTGGCATCATAAAAAGGTATGCATTAAAGGTGCGATCGCCCACCCAGGTAAAGCTGGACATCGCAGCCCCGTCAACTTCACGGTCAATGTGTCAGTGGCTTGATGGCCTACGTCATCAGCCCAAGAAGCCGTTACTTAATCTTGACTTCGCTCTCCTTCAATCCGCTTAACCCGAACTCAGGTTATCTAGAATTTCCAGTTGTGGTCTGCTTATCTCTACAGAAAATCTAAGTGGTATACCCTAAAACGAGAAAGCCGCAGATAGTCTTGGACAGACTACCTACGGCGATCGCTCTCGTAATAACTTTAGGCTAGGGCTCCGTGCGGAGCTCCTGAGGTTGCAGATAAGCAATCATTTCGTCGACACCGCGCTGAATGCGACGGGTAACGGTCATGGGGCTGACGCCAATTTTCTCAGCTACTTCTTTACGAGACAGGCCTTGGAAGAATACAAACTCAATAGCGGTGCGAGTTTTGGACTCAAGCTGGTTCAGCGCCCGCTGGATTTGCTGGCGATCTTCTTCCAATGCCTGCATGAGTTGATAGTGAGAGTCAGGCAGGGTTTCACCGAGAGTGATGTTCGAGTCAACCTGCTGGCAGACAGTAGCGTCAAGGCTAAGGGGAAGACGATTTTTGTGAGCCATCTTGACTTCTCGCCATTCTTTGACCGGTACACCCAGTGCCTCAGCCATTTCGCTATCGCTAGGGTTGCGGCCTAAGGAGCGCATCAGCTCCATCTGCAGTTTTTGAGACTCTTTTTGTAGATCTTGCCAGCGGCGGGGAATCTTAACAGTAGTGCCGCGATCGCGCAGGAAGTGCAGCATCTCACCGCGAATATAAGGTACGGCAAAGGAGCTAAAGGCACAGCCCTGACCAGGGTTAAACCGCTCAATGGCACGAATCAAACCGATGTAGCCAATCTGCTCAAGATCTTCGTAGGGCTCAGAACACTGATGACTGACGCGGTGGGCAATTTTGCGCACTAGGCCAGCATTGAGTTGCACCAGCCGGTTACGCAGGTGTACAGAGGGAGACTGCTTGTACTGCATCAGCAGTTCCATGCCACGGGAGCGAATTGTCGAAGTTTGAGTAGCCATATCTGCGGTGTCCTTACGAGAGCGGGTTCGCTGAGAACTGTCCTTATTCTCGAGATTGACACCGGTATTCACCATCGTTGATCCACGGTACTCCAGCGGAGGGTCAACGCTAATCTCCGTAATTCTACGGGACGAGAGTCTGTCGTTTGAAGCGCCACGAAACGCCTTTAATCCAGAGATGAGGTTTGGCTGCCATACTGAACTGAACTGATTGGCAATACCTCGAACTCGTTGATCTAAAAGGCCGGAAGAGCCTTCTTTAGCAGCCAAAACCGGGCTAAGCTAGAGGCTGCATCCAAGACATTACATCTCTTAATATCCCTCCGATTAGATTAATGGCTCTTAAGGCAGTTTTACTCGACTTCAACGGTGTCGTGATTAACGATGAGGCCATCCATGGGCGGTTGATTGAGGAGTTGCTCCTAGAAGAAAATCTTCGACCTAACCCCCAGGATTTGGCGGAATATTGCCTAGGTCGCTCTGATGCCGCTTGTCTCAGTGAGTTGCTTACTCGTCAAGGACGAGTGATATCTGAGGGATACTTAGAAAAACTGCTTGACCGCAAAGCTACTCGCTACCAAGAAGTACTCACCGCCCTAGATCAACTGCCGCTATATCCAGGCCTTGACGATTTGATTTACCAAATTAGGGCAGCGCAGCTTAGGCTGGCGATTGTATCTGGAGCAAGGCGTGGGGAAATTGAAGCCGTACTAGCGCAGACAGCCTGGGGAAAATATGTGGAGCTAATTGTCTCATCAGATGATCTGACGATCGGGGTGAGTAAGCCTGCCCCAGATGGGTATTTGCTCGCCATTGAGCGCTTCAATCAGCAGTTTGCCGACCTAGCTTTACAGCCAACGGATTGCTTAGCTATAGAAGATTCCTTCGCTGGTATTGAGGCCGCTAAACGGGCAGGAGTACCGGTCCTGGGCGTGGCCCATGTCTACCCCTACCAGATGATTCACCGTCGAGCTACATGGGCGATCGATCATCTCTATGAGCTGAGCCTAGACTGGCTCAAACCCTACTATGGGTCGGGACCTAGTAGCTCCGAACGGGTTTCAGCTTAGAGTCAAGCGTTAACGTAGTGGGTAGCTCCGTGGCTTAGGATGCTCTACAAGAAGCCCTATCGCTCTTACCTTAAGTCTACTGTTACTGCACTTCCACAACCGCCATGACACATTCACTTACTACCCCTGACCAGGTTATCCAGCAGCTGAACTGGCGCTATGCCACTAAGCAGTTTGACCCAGATCGCAAAATCTCTGATGCTACGTGGGCAGCTCTGGAAGAGAGTCTTGTGCTGTCGCCGTCCTCATTTGGACTGCAACCCTGGAAGTTCTTTGTGGTAAGGAACCCTGATCTGAGGCAGCAGTTAAAAGAACATGCCTGGGGTCAGACCCAAGTCACCGATGCCTCTCACCTGGTGGTGCTGGCTATCAAAAAAGACGTGGGTACTACAGAGGTTGACCAGTTCATAGAGCGCATGGCAACGGTACGACAGGTACCTGCCGAAACGCTCAATGGATATGGCGACATGGTCAAGGGCTTTTTGGCGGAGCCTCCTTACCCAATCACGATGGACAATTGGGCAACTCGGCAGGTCTACATTGCTTTAGGGTTTTTGATGTACTCTGCGGCCCTACTGGGGGTTGATACCTGCCCAATGGAGGGCTTCGACCAAGATAAGTTCAACGAGTTGCTGCAGCTACCCGAGCAGGGCTATTCGGTGGTGGTGCTATGTGCTGCGGGCTATCGTACCGACGATGACAAGTATGCCGCTCTGGCTAAGGTACGCTACACCACCGAAACAGTGTTGGGATACTACGACTAGCGTGTGCTTTTGACTAGCTATAGAGCTGCCAGCTTCTCCAGGTAGGGTTTTGCTAAGTAGAAGCTGGCAATAGATTTAGCATCTACCGCTTCCCCAGCCAAAATAGCTTTCTCAAGCTGGGCAGGTGTAAGTCGTACGACTTCGATATCTTCGTCATCATCGGCGTCGGGAGGCACCTCGATGGCATCTAGGTCAGTGGCTAGAAAGGCATAGATAATTTCGTCTGAATAGCCAGGGGCCAAAGGAAAGTTGCCAATGGGTAGCCAGGTTTGAGCGCTGTGGCCAATTTCCTCTTGGATTTCTCGACGAATGGTCTCGGCAGGGGACTCGTTAGCCTCGATTGTGCCGGCTGGAAACTCTAGCAGTCGTCCAAGCACCGCAAAGCGATACTGACGCACCATAATCAACTCACCATTGGCGGTTACGGGTACAGCTAAGGCACCACCGGGATGGCGAATGCATTCCCAATCGCCTTCTGCCCGGTTTGGCAGGCGCAGACGATTAACCTCGAAGTTGAACTTGCGGCCCTCATAAAATAAGCGCTGCTTGAGCAGTTGAGGAGGCTCTTGACCCAAAGGCATAGGTGACGGCGAAGAAAGGGCGCATGCGAACCTATTGTAGCGGGCGGAGAGCGAGTAGATTAGGTTGAGGCGCTGATTGGGCCAAGTGGCTGTACTCCAGTAGGGTCAACAGCTTGACATAGGGATTGTATCGATTGACCAGTTACAGGGTCGCGCCAGTTAGGAGCGATCTCAACGAGAGGGATGAGCACGAAGGCGCGCTCCCGCAGACGGGGGTGGGGAACGTGCAGGGCGGGTTCAGTAATGATTGCCTGACCATAGAACAGCAAATCGAGGTCAAGGGTACGTGGGCCCCACCGTTCCCGCCGCACTCGACCGAAGTGCTGTTCTGTGGTTAGTAGCTGATTGAGTAAGTCTCGGGCGGAGAGGGAGGTCTTGAGCAGAGCACAGGCATTTAAGATGTCGGGCTGAGGGGGGCCAATAGCAACGGTTTGATAGAGGCTTGACTGCGCTATGACCTCGATATAGCAGTTTTGATGCAGAGCCGTGAGGGCTTGCTGCAAAGTTTTTCGGGAGTTGCCCAGGTTGCTGCCCAAGGCGATCGCACAGGGTACAGCCGTCATGCCCTAGCCCAGATGAGGCTGAAGGCGTGCCACCAACTGGTCAGCTGGCAGCACGCCTTCAATGCGATCTACGGGCTGCCCAGATTTGAACAACACTAGCGTAGGCAGTGCCGCAATCCGATGCTGAGAGGCAATTTGCGGATATTTATCGGTGTCGATTTTAACGATTTTGAGCTGTCCTTTAAGCTGACTACTGACAGTGGTTAAAATGCCTGCCATCATCTGACAGGGACCACACCAAGTGGCATAGAAATCAACCAGCACTGGGCCTGAAGCTCCAGCCAACAAGTCCTCAAAACTCTGAAACTGCTGTTTGACCGCCATCGCGTACTCCTTTGGTAAACCCCTATGGCCTAGGCAACAGCATTGCCTATTTATCCAAGGTAAGCTACTGCTTTAGGCACTATTTTACTGTTCTACCCGCTCTCAATTGGGCTGTACTGCGGGGAAGGATGGGTTAGCATTAATTTGGCGGTCCGCTCCTAGCTACACAGCCATTTGACGCAGAAAGGTATCAAGGGCGGCGGCGACTTTCTCAGCCCAGTCTTCTTGAGCGTAATGGCCAACTTCTTCTAAAGTTTGGAGTTCACCGTTGGGAAGGGTTCGAACAGCGGCCTCTGCCAGACTAACCGGCAACCAAGGATCCTTTTGACCCCACAGTACTAGGGTGGGGTGATCCCAGTTGGGCAAGGCAGCGGCGATCGCCTGACTGCTGGCTTCAACGTCCATGCGGCGCACGGTGGTCATCAATGCCCGCCCTACGTCAGAACTTTTTAGGAACGGACGGCGGTATATGTCTAGGTCAGCGTCATCAATTTGGTAGGGACCACCGCCTTCCAAGGTGCGATCGACTAGGAGCGGATCTTGGGTGATCATATCTCCGGCCAGGGGCAGACCCATCTGGCGAATCTTCCAAGGAATTTTGGCACCAGAGCTAATGGGAGCGTTGATCATCACTAGGCGATCGACTCGCTCGGGATGCTGGAGTGCGTACTGAATGCCGACGGAACCGAGAAACCCTTGGGCAACCAAATGCACCTGGGGTAGCTCTAGGGCATCGATGAAACCACCTAAGGCCGAGGCTAAGGCAGCGGGGGTGTAGTCAAAGTCACGGCGATCGGGCTTATCGGAGAAACCATGGCCAAGCCAGTCGGGGGCGATCGCCCGAAATCCTTGCTGAGCTAGGGTAGGCATGACCTGCCGCCAGCTGTAGCTTTGCGATACCAGACCGTGGAGCAGCAGCACCGGCAACCGGGAGGGGCCACCCAGGGGCTGAAGGTCGCGGTAGAACCAGGTTAACCCGTTGACTGATATCGTGCGCTCTGCGATCGCAGCATCTTGACTCATAGCCTTTCCTTAACCCAGCCCACCGAGCTTACCGCTCCGCGGAATGGGAACGCAACAGCGGTCACTTAGCCAGGCCATTCCCTCAGCTTGACCGTGGTGATACCGTCACTGCCCCAAACTGGCTACAGTAATGGATAGGGAGGGCTCCCCCTCCACTGTAGTTTTAGGCAAAGGCTACCCCTACAAAGCACAATGAACTGGCAAGAGGTCTCCGGTAACTGGATTTTAGTGCCACCTAACCCCACAGCGATCGTGCATTTTTTGGGGGGAGCATTTGTGGCAGCTGCCCCCAGCGTCACCTACCAATGGCTGCTAGAAAATCTGGCTCAGCAGGGTTACCTGGTAGTAGCAACGCCCTTTATCAATACCTTTGACCATGCTGCCATCGCCCAGGAAGTGTTGCTCACCTTTGATCAAGCGCTGCGGTATCTCGACAAGCGAGGGCTGGCTGACTACCGCATGCCTATTTACGGCCTAGGGCACAGCATGGGCTGCAAAGTCCATCTCCTGATCAATAGCCTGTGGGAGGTAGAGCGGGCTGGCAATATCTATATGAGTTTTAATAACTACCCAGCTCGGCGATCAATCCCTTTTTTAGAGCAGGTGGTGCAGTTTAACCCTGCTTTCAATGTGGAATTTACTCCCGACCCTGAGGCTACTCTGGCGTTGGTGCGCGATCGCTATCCCGTGTCCCACAATTTACTAATTAAATTCCGCAACGATACCATTGACCAAACCCGTCCTCTGTCGGAGGTGCTGGTGCGGCGGTTTCCCGAGTCCACTACCATTCAAATTTTGCAGGGTTCTCACACCACACCCATTGCCCAAGAGCTAGGTTGGCAGCCAGGCACAGCCTTCAGCCCCCTCGATGCTTTGGGGCAATTTATGCGCCAGGAGTTTTATCGAGACCTGACTCACCTACGCCACCATCTGCTAACCTGGCTCAACCCCCTAACTGTAATGGGGCGATAGGCGATGTAAAACTCTTGCCCTTAAGGCTTTTGCCGGGGTGGGGTTAGGCCTATGATGCAAAGGTGAGCTATCTAGCCGTTGCCTGCTTTGACTTACCAGCACACTAGCCAGATTGAAACCCAAACCGACCCAACGGAGCTGAAGTCGGTGCTGGTGTGGTTTGACCAGTTTCAGGCAACGCCTATCCCCCACAACATTTGGCTTCAGTGCCAGCTCGCTCTGATCGAAGGGTTCACCAATGCGGTGCGCCATGCTCACGCAGGGCTGCCCCTAGAAACCCCCGTTGGCATCGAAGTGTCGGTGAGCGATCGCACCATCGACATTCGCATTTGGGATCGCGGCCCTGGCTTTGATCTAGCCTCAATGCTGAGGCACAAAATTAGCGTCAACAACCCTGACTCAGAGGGAGGCCGTGGACTAAAAATCATGTATCTCGTTGCCGATCGCCTCACCTATGAACCAGCCCCCGACCAGGGGAACTGCCTACATCTGCACAAAACCTTTGCCCTATAGGGTAAGAATGCCTCTAGAGTGACGCTATGACTATACCTGCGGTTTTCTTAGCGCTAACCCCATCTATGCAAGGCTCTGGGCAGCTAACTGACTGGCTCATAGGCGGGCTAGTAAATACCCTGCTGCTGGCGATCGCCTGGAAACTGCCCAAAAAGCTGTTAACTCCAGCCGGCTATGGCCATGCCTGGGCGCTGGGTGTAATTGTTTTGGGTTGCCTGGGTTGGCGAGGCTACGCCGTGATCATGGCCTACTTTCTGGCTGGAACAGCGGTTACCCGTCTGGGTAAAGGCCGCAAGGAAGCCGCCGGCATTGCCGAGGGGCGATCCGGGGTTAGGGGGCCAGAGAATGTCTGGGGCTCTGCCTTAGCGGCAGCAGTCTGTGCCGGGGCGATCGCCATCCTCAGAGTAACCGCCAGCCCTCTCAGCCAAGTCCTCTGGCTGCCGTTGCTAGCGCTGGCCTACGTCAGCAGCCTCAGCACCAAACTCTCCGATACCACCGCCAGTGAGGTAGGCAAAGCCTACGGCCGCCACACCTTTCTGATTACCTCACTCAAGCCCGTACCGGCTGGAACCGAAGGGGCCATTAGCCTGGAGGGCACCCTGGCTGGAGTAGCAGGGTCGATGGTAATGGCCCTAGCAGGCTGGGCCGTCGGGCTCATAAACCTCTGGGGCATCGTCATTTGTCTAGTGGCGGCCTTTGTAGCAACTACCGTAGAAAGTCTGATTGGAGCCACACTGCAACCCCGCATACCGTGGTTGACCAACGAAGTCGTCAACGGCATGAACACAACTATAGGTGCCCTGATTGGTCTCTTATTAGGTCTAGCAGTGGCACAAATGAATTAGTAGAGGCGATCGCCGCTAGAATTCCGTAGATTTACAGATGGTTTGTTTAAACTTCTGTTAGGGGCACTAGCTCAGAACGCTACCTCTCGCACTGGTATTCACCGGAATCCGGAAAGTTTTAGGAAATTTTATACAATCCTCACAAACTTTTGTCTTGGGTTTAGAAAGTTCCGTGAATTTTCGTAACCCTAAGTTCCGTGGGTCCTCTGTCGATGGTCACCGCTAGCTTCAGCCTTAATAGATTTAGGCTGAAGCTACTTTAGAGAGCAGGCCTGGGTCGCCAATGTTGTTTAGGGAGCGTCTACCCTCAGTTATTTATATACCTGAGGACACAACGATAACTGTTATGCAAACTTCGCTAGAGCACACGGTTCGTTCTCACCATTCAGTTCTTGCTATTGGAGTGCTATCGCTAGCTATTTTGATCATTTTTCAGGCCTTTGGCACAGGGTCAGCGGCAAGTGCCAAAAGCCGAGACGAATTTCCAGGCCGTCGCCAGGGTGGCGGCACCCACTGGGTAGCTCCCCTTCAACCTAGCAACTACTAATGAAGAACGATCGCCCCATGCCATCCACAGCGGCGGCAGAGGCAAATCATCAATAGATATATTGAAACCAAATACAAGAAGGCGGCAGTTCCTAGATTTGGAACTGCCGCCTTCTTGTATTACAAAAGCCAAAGCCAGCATCGCCACCAGCCTTAGCTGTTAGGCTACAGGGGCGATCGCAAGCAACTACCCGACGAGAGCTACACAACTCAATCTGGGCATGCTTAACGAATGTCCCTAACCTCGGTCAGCATTCCAAGGCTAGGGTTCTGGGTGTGCTACCTGAGACATTCTTCATCATTTAGTTTCTGTCAAAGGCCCAGCGACTGTGAAAGCGACGCTCAACCGAATAAACCACCGACTGCGGCGCCGGGTAGTCCCCCAGATGCTCCACTCGTGGGGAGATACCCCCTTGACCACTGGAGGCAAGATTGTGCTGTTGGCCAGTTTGGTAGCCAGCGCCTTAGTGACTGGCGCCAAAGTATTAACCGTTTTAGAACCGGCTGAGCTTTTTCTTTTTGACCATTTGGTGCGATGGTCAACGACCGCCCCCCAAGGGCCATCGCGCCCTAGCCAAAACCTCGACCCCCGCATGACGATTGTGGGCATTACTGAGGCAGATATTCGCCAGTACGGCTGGCCCCTCAGCGACAAGCTGTTAGCCGATGTCATTCAAACCCTTCAAGTTCATACCCCAAGGGTTATTGGGTTAGACCTCTACCGCAGCACGCAGCACCCGCCAGGGTCAACTGACTTGGTCAAAGCCCTGGCAGCACCCAACCTAATGACCATTATAAATGTGGGCAGCACCCAGGGTCAGGGCGAAGTGCCGCCCCCACCTACCGTTGAGCCAGAGCGGATCGGCTTTAACGATTTTCCTACCGATTCTGACGGCATTATCCGCCGCAACTTAGTTTTTGTGCGCAGCCCCGACGGCGGCTACTATTCCTTCGCCCTGCGGGTGGTCATGGCTTACGAGGGCTATGCATCCGAAGCTTTAACGGCTGGAGAGAATCACCTCTACCTCGGCGATCGGGCTATTCCGGTGCTCTCGGCCCGAGACGGCGGCTACCAAAACGTAGACAACAGGGGCTACCAAATTTTGCTGCGCTATCACACTGCCCAAATGCCCGCCCGCCACATCTCCATTAGTCAAGTGCTTAGCGAGCAGTTTGATCCAGTCTGGATTGACGACAACATTATTCTCATTGGAACCACCGCCGCCAGCCTCAAAGACCTCTTCTACACACCCTTCAGCTTTAATCAAGACAGCAAACTGACCATGCCTGGAGTGGTCATCCACGGGCAGATGGTGCGCCAACTGCTGGACATTGTTACTGGACAGCCTGCCAGCTATCGATTCCTGCCCCCCTGGGCTGAAGGGCTTTGGCTTTGGAGCTGGTGTTTAGCCGCCGGCACCCTAGTCTGGCTCGTTAAGCGCCCTAGCGGGCTGCTACTATCCTGCGGACTGCTTCTGGGGAGCTTAGGAGGAGTTGGCTGGCTAGGGGTTAATGGATTAGTGTGGCTCCCCCTAGCCGAGCCGACCCTAGGAATAGTAATCGCAGCAGCAGTGGTTTTAGCTTACAAGCTGCTTTACCGCACCACCCATGACTCCCTCACCGGTCTGCCTAACCGCGAAGCCTTCATCAATACGATTCAGCAGGCCCTCCACTACCGACAAAGTCCCGAGCAGCCTGTGATAGTGGCATTTATGGGCATCGATCGCTTCAAGGTAATCAACGAAAGTCTGGGTCACCAGGTGGGTGACGAGGTGCTGCAAATGATGGCTAAGCGGCTGGTGCAACACATACCCCCAGAGGTTCAAGTAGCCCGGGTCGGAGGCGATGAGTTTGCCCTCCTACTCACCCAGCTCTCTAGCACCGCTGCCGGAGAACTGATGGATCGGCTTCAGTACGTCCTTTCAGAACCTCTAACCCTACATGGCCAGAAATTGCCCAGCACCCTCAGTATTGGAGTGGCTATCAGCCAGCCAGGGTTAGAGCACAAACCGGCTGATCTGCTGCGCGATGCCCACACTGCTATGTACCGGGCCAAGGCCCTAGGTAAGTCACGATTTGAGGTATTTGCTGCTGGCATGCTCACCGAAGCAGTCAACCGCCTTCAGCTCGAAAGCGACTTGATTAGCGCCCTTGACAACCACGAGTTTTTACTCTACTACCAGCCGATCATTAACCTCAAAACAGGAACACTGGCTGGGTTTGAAGCTTTGGTGCGATGGCACCAGAAAGATCGAGGCTTTGTTCTGCCCAGTGCATTCATTCCGGCGGCAGAAGAAACTGGACTAATTATGGCCCTAGGGCAGTGGATTTTCCGCGAGGCCTGCCAGCAACTGCACCAGTGGCACACATTACTACCCCAATCTCGCCACCTGACTATGAGCATCAATCTCTCTAATCGTCAGTTTGGTCAAACTGATTTAATTAGTCAAATCGAGGTCGCCTTGAAAGAAACCCAGGTTGATGGCCACTGCATCCGGCTTGAAATTACCGAGAGCATGGTGATGGGCGATGTGGATGCCGCCATTGATCTGATGCTCAAGCTCAAGTCTCTAGACCTAAAGCTGGCCATTGATGACTTTGGGACCGGCTATTCGTCCCTCAGCTACCTGCACCGATTTCCTATGGATACTCTGAAGGTGGATAAATCCTTTGTGGGGCGACTGGAGAAAAGCAACGAAGATCGAGCCATCATCAACACTATCTTGACCCTTGGGCAAAAACTTGGCATGGAGGTGGTGGCCGAGGGAGTAGAAACCGCCGCCCAGGTCGCCATGCTCCAGCAGGAGGGATGCGACTATGGTCAGGGCTATTTCTTTGCCAAGCCTTTGCCGGCCGCTGAAGCTTTGGACTTACTTCGGCAGCACCAGCCCCTTGAGTGCTAGATCGTCGGCCTGAGGGTAAAACTACGTCTAGTATCTTGGATGGAGCGGCTACTTGTGGCTGTTCCATGACGAAAATTAGCGATGGCTTTCATGGCCAAAGCCCTGTGTTAGGGGTCTGGCACAATCATTATTTTGACCTATTAACTTCCATTCTCAACTGGTCTACAATGATCCCGATAGCAACCGTATATTTTCCCCCAACTTCAACAAGCTCATATTTGTCCAGCGGTTCCGCTCAGGAATTGGCCTGGAGAGTTAGTTAAATTCCTTTATTAATTTATAGATGCCGATGTCTGTTGGCGAAGCCACGTTTAGGACAGCTGTGCTTGAGTCAGAACTTCCCGTACTGGTTCATTTTTGGGCTCCTTGGTGTGGGCTCTGCAAGCTCATTATTCCGGTTTTGCAAAGCTTTCAGGCCGAGTGGGAGGGTTACGTCAAGGTGGTAGATATCAATGCCGATGAAAATCTACGTCTGGCTAACGCCTACCGCCTCTCAAACCTGCCAACGCTGCTGATATTTGAGCAGGGTGAGGTGCGTCAGCGAGTAGAGTCATTTCGCGGCAAGGATGATCTACGGCTGGTATTGGACGCCTTTATGCGCAACCGGGAATTGACCTACGATATCCCTCGGCTTGTACGCATATATCCCTAGCCTTTAATGCCAAGACAATAGGCCCATCCAGCTGCATCAGTTAAATCTGAGGCTGGTTAGGGCTAGCTGTCAGTAGGCAGATCTAAATAGCCTTCTAGTAGCAGGTCATCTCCTAGGAGACGCCAAGTAGTGCGCCTCAAGGCTAGGGCCTGACCCATATTTTGAAGGCCTAGATCGCCGATGGGGCTTGGGGCAGCTACACCGCCTATCAGCTTAGGAGCCACAAAGGCCCAAAGCTTATCAATGACGCCATCCTGAATAGCCTGAGCCGCTAGAAAGCCGCCGCATTCCCATAGCACCATCGCGCAGCCGCGCAGGTAAAGGTGCTCAGTGACTGTCCGAGGGGTGAGTGCCGGTAGCGTGACGACATCTACTCCCTTAGCAGCTAACGCCTGGTGGTTTGCTGGGTCGGCCTCAGGTCCAGTAAAGACTGTGGTTGGTGCGTCTTCTGTATGCCACAGGTTGGCCTCAGGGGGAAGTTCGAGGCGGCGGCTCATGACGACACGTAAAGGGTTATGGGAGCTATGACCGTGGCTGGTTAATCGAGGGTTGTCGTGGCGAACGGTGTTGCCACCAACGACTACCGCATCGCAGGTGGCGCGTAGCTGGTGCACGGCGGCGCGAGCTGCAGACCCGGTGACCCAAGCGCTATGGCCACTGACAGCGGCGATTTTGCCGTCTAAGGTCATGGCATACTTCAGCAGGCCTAGGGGGCGTTGGCGGGTTATCCGCTGCACGAAGGCTTCATTGAGCTGTCGGCAGGCGTCTTCTTCGACCCCAACTATGACCTCAAGACCGGCCTGGCGAAGCCGCTGAATACCTGCGCCGGATACCCTGGGATCGGGGTCAACCATACCCACCACCACCCGACTCAGGCCCGCTTGGATCACCGCTTCAGTACAGGGGGGCGTGCGCCCGGTGTGGTTACAGGGTTCTAGGTTGACGTAGAGGGTAGCATCTTGGGCACGGGCTCCCGCCTGAGCTAGGGCAAATACCTCGGCGTGCGGTTGCCCAGCTTGTGGATGAAAGCCTTCTCCAACCACTAAACCCTGCTGCAACACTACGCATCCCACCATTGGATTGGGCGCTGTTTGGCCAGCCGCGAGACGAGCCAGCTCTAGGCAGCGCTGCATCCAACGAGGGTGCTCGTCCCCAGGGATAGACGAGCCAGTAGAAGTCAGAGATGAATCGAGCACGGGAAACTCCTAGATCACAGGGCCATGGGTAGATTGGGCAGGGGCGGCGATCGCCCTTTGGGCAGCACCTAGCACACTCGACGCGACCATGGGGTAGGGTAAACTAGGCCTATCCACTAGGTGAGTGTGAGCGAGTGAGTGTAATTCCTCCTGTTGATCTTACGGAGCAGTTTCGAGCAATTCAATCTGATGTGAATGCTGCCGTGGCCGAGGTGCTGGCCTCTGGACAATACATCAATGGACCCATCGTCGAAACCTTTACCCAGGCCTTTGGAGACTATGTAGGCACTAAGCACTGTATTGGGTGCAACTCCGGCACGGACGCCCTTTACCTGGCCTTGCGGGCTTTTAACATTGGCCCCGGCGACGAGGTAATCACTTCACCCTTCACGTTCATTGCTACGGCGGAAGCGATTAGTGCCGTGGGAGCAACACCGGTGTTTGTCGATATCGACCTCGACACCTTCAATATAGATGTGGCCAAAATTGAGGCTGCTGTCAGCGATCGCACCCGGGCTATCATGCCCGTTCATCTGTTTGGTCGGCCCGTAGATATGGGGCCAATCATGGATTTAGCTACCCGCTATGACCTGGTGGTGATCGAAGACTGTGCCCAAGCCACTGGCGCGGAGTGGATGGGGCAGCAGGTCGGTCGGATTGGGCAGGTGGGCTGCTTTAGCTTTTTTCCCACAAAAAACCTGGGGGGTTGTGGCGACGGTGGTGCCCTAACTACCAATGACGACAATCTAGCCGCTACTGCCCGCATGCTGAGTGAACATGGCAGCCGGGTAAAGTATCACCACGAGGCCATTGGCGTTAACAGCCGTCTCGACTCGGTGCAGGCAGCTATTTTGGCTATTAAACTACGCTACCTCGATCGATGGAACCAGCAGCGATCGCAGGTAGCCGATCGCTACCATCAGCTGCTAGCTCCCGTCACCGAAGTTGTACGCCCCCTACCCGTAACCTTTGGCCGCTCGGTATGGAATCAATACACCCTGCGTCTACCCCAGGCCACCGCTGAAGGCCAAGAGCGCAACCAGGTGCAGCAGCTGATGCGAGAGGCTGGAGTGATCTGCATGGTGTACTATCCAATCCCTCTGCACCTACAGCCCGTTTACCGCGACTTGGGTTACCAACCGGGCGCTCTTCCTCAGACAGAAGCCGCAGCCCATCAGGTGCTGTCGCTGCCCATGTTCCCCGAACTGGGAGCAGCGGCCCAAGACCAGGTGGTGCAAACTTTGAAATCCGTGTTGGCTGAGGTAGGGCTTAAGGCTGCCCAGTATTGCTAACCCCGCCGCCCCAGCCTATAGGCCAAAATTTCGATAAGCCCTGAATTTCTCACTGGGCTTAGTCGAATATGTTTGTAGTTTTATATACTATATTTAAGGTAGATTAACCCAGCTTAGGGGTTCTCGATCGCCGCTTGTCTCAACGCGCTTTTTGTCCGTTGACGGCATCCCTAAACCAGCGATAGCCCCACCCGCTAGGGCAGCACCGCACAGTAATGTAAGGGGCAGGTGGCATAGTGGCAATGACAGATCCGGCTTTAATGGGCACCTACGATGCAGCGGCGATCGCTCGCTACTTTCGCTGGCGACTGGGCACCCTGGCCTGGAGAGTTTTACAGATTTTGTGGTGGTTAGGCACCTTTGTGCTCGGCCTTCAAATGGATCAGTGGTTCGGTCGGGAGGAGCAAAATCGCCCTCGCCGAGCTATTCAGCTGCGCCAGGTGTTAACCAACTTGGGTCCGACGTTTATTAAAGTTGGGCAGGCGCTCTCTACCCGGCCCGACCTGGTGCGGCAAGACTTTCTCGATGAACTCACTAAGCTGCAAGACCAGCTGCCACCCTTTCCCACCGCCAAGGCGATGGCGATCGTAGAGGCAGAACTCAACTACAGCCCCGAAGAAATTTTTAGCAATCTATCTGCTCTGCCGGTAGCCGCAGCTAGCCTGGGGCAGGTATATCGGGGGCGGCTGTTTACGGGGGAGGAGGTCGCCGTTAAGGTGCAGCGCCCTTACCTAAGGCCAGTGCTGTGTCGTGACCTCTATTTAATGCGCTGGGCCGCGCGCTGGCTGGGCAACTTTTTGCCCCTCAACTTAGGGCACGACCTGACCCTGATCGTTGATGAGTTTGGCACCAAGCTGTTTGAGGAAATTGACTATCTCAACGAAGGTCGCAACGCCGAGCGATTTGCCGCCAATTTCAAAGAGGACCCCACGGTTAAGGTGCCTGTTATCTACTGGCCCTACTGTAGTCAGCGAGTACTCACCCTCGAGTGGATTGACGGCTGCAAGCTCACCGATACGGTTTCGCTAAAAGAAGACAACCTTGACCCCGATCGCTTAATCGAGATCGGCGTGACGGCAGGGCTGCGTCAGCTGCTGGAGTTTGGTTTTTTCCACGCTGACCCCCACCCCGGCAACTTGTTTGCCCTAGCCGATGGGCGAATGGCCTACATCGACTTCGGCATGATGGATCAGCTCGACCAGGTCACCAAAGAAACTTTGGTAGATGCGGTCGTACACCTAATTAACCAAGACTTTGTCAACCTGGGACGAGACTTCGTCAAGCTGGGCTTTCTCACGCCTGAGACCGACCTGGGCCCGATCATTCCTGCCCTCCAGCGGGTGTTGGGCAGTGCTCTGGGCTCCAAGGTGAGCGACTTTAACTTCAAGACCGTCACCGATCAGTTTTCAGAGCTGATGTACGAATACCCATTCCGGGTGCCGTCTAAGTTTGCCCTAATCATTCGCTCACTGGTCACCCAGGAGGGTTTAGCTTTAAGCCTCAACCCCAACTTCAAAATTATCAATGTGGCTTATCCCTACGTGGCCCGTCGCCTGCTGGTGGGTGAAACCCCGGCCCTGCGTCAGCGGCTGCTGGAGGTGTTGTTTCAGGACGGCCAGCTCCAGTGGCAGCGTCTGGAAAACATGCTGGCGATCGCCCAGGGAGACACCGGCTTCGATCTGCTGCCCACGGCAGGAATGGGCATTCGCTACCTCATGTCGGAGGAAGGGATGCACCTGCGTCAGATGATTGTGCTGGCGCTGACTGAGGACGACCGACTGCACACCCAGGAGGTACAGCGGCTGTGGTCCTTGGTGAAGGACGATATTACCTTTGACCGCGTGCTGGGAGTGGCGTGGGGAGCGTTAACCAGTTATTCCCTAGAGCGGGCGGAACAGCTTGTACCGGTCGTTGGCGATCTGCGCCAGGTGCTGCGATCTTAGCCCTGGGGCAAGCCAAGCTGGGCCGTAGTCAGGAGTGGATGGGTAGGGAGTGAGGGGTAAGGGCGGCTCTCCCCTATAATCTGGGAACAGTAAATTATTGTTTCGTTTTCCTAAACCCGTGTACCCACAACCGCCCTACGTTTTGTTTTTTGCTGGTTTTCTGGCCGCTGTGACTTCGGGCTTTGCCTTTAGCACCGCCCTGCAGCAGTCGGTTAACGAATGGAACAGTAAGCGCTCAACGCGCATTCTGGCTACCCTGCGCGGCCCTCAGCTGCAGATTCCTTTTTTTGGCATCTGTGCTGGGATTTGCGTATTTTTGGCTTCGGGTATTCAGCTGTTTGGCTTTTCGGCTAAAGCCGCCTACGCTATGGGAGCGCCTATGACCCTGCTCTGCGGCCTGCTGATCTGGTCACAATTGGGCAAGATTTTGCTGCTGATTGAAGAAGGCGGCTCTAAGGCCCTTGATTTGGACATGTTTTAGCGCTAGACGCGTTTTGGGGATTTAGCCCAGTCCATCAATGCGCTCGCGATTCGCTAGGTGGCTGCACACCTCATGGACAATCATGGCAACCAGTTCGCTAATTTCGCACAGACGGACCTGGGCCGCCTTGAAAGCTCTGCGATCGCTGATGTTCCAGCCAGGGCTAGCCCACAGCATGCGTAGCCAAAAGACAGCAGCTTAGCCATGAACCCCCACCGAGTTGGGGCCATCCTTGGCTTCAGCTGCTGCTAGAGAGTCTCAAAGTCAGCCTGACTAGCTGTTTGAATATCGGTGCAGCTCATCGCGGCTGTGGGCCAAACTAGCGCGATCGGGCAGCCTACCTTGCTCGCTCTCGGCTAGGGTTAAGCTGAGGCATCTCACCAAAATCACCCACCTGGCTAACCATTGAGGGCGTAGATCGCCCCACCGAGAATCACCTAATTGGTTTTAATGTTTTGGAGGTAGTCGAGCAGCACATCGTCCCTGAGAGTAATCAGGGTAGCCTCATACAGCCACCCGAGAGCCTGGGTGGTAGATAGGGAACGCAAATAGTTCAGCCGCTCCCGCTCCCGTCGCATCACTGAGGGCCCCAGAATTACGCCCTCAATCACGACAATGCTCACAAACTACCCAGTAGGCGATACGTTAAATAGCCTGGCCGTTAAGAAATCCCCGAGGGATTGCAGCGTTGGGCGAAGCCGGGCGATTCTAAATCTGACGTCACTAGAGATCTTTTTGGATTTTTTGAGCACAATACTAGCATTCGCGCCGGGGCAGCTTATTTAGTTGCCCACCGACCGCAGCCTATGACCGCACCCTGAGAGACATACCCATGGGGCCCTCTGACCATCTACCCAACTTCGCCACTTCCCAGCCTGAACCTCAGTCGGCTGAGGCTATTTTGCGGATCCTGGGCCATGACCTCGAGACCTTGCGCCACCAGGTCTCAGGCTATCTATCAGAGGACATTGCCCATCTCCAGGCCAAAAAGCAGCGGCTGATGGCCGATATTGAGGCTCTGGAGGGAGACTTTGAAACCCTTCAGGCCCAGCACCAGCAGCTGCAAACCACTTACGCCGAAGGGCTGAGCCAGCAGCAAATTGCTCAGCAGCAGGCCTGGGCCAAGCGCCTGGCGATCGCCCTGGCCACCCACCTGCAAGGACGGCTCGAAACCGCTCTGACCAACGCGCACCCCAACGCCCTCCAGGCCGCTCCCTACGAGGCCGCAATTCCTCCTTTAGCTAATGCCAGCCAGCGCCTAGCTGCCCTCGACGCAACGCTTCAAAGCACCTTGGCCTCTCTACAACACGATCTGACTAGCTATCAGAGCAACATCTCTCAACAACTCAGCCGTATGCAGAGTGTTGAACAGCAGGGAGAAGCCATTTTAGAAGCCCTAGTCGCCCGGCTCAGCCAACAGCTGCAAAGCCAAATGGTGCCGCCCCCGGGGACTGCTACCCCCGACCGAAACAGCCATAGCAATATGCCTCCCAAGCCCGGCAGCCTAGCAGAACCGGCTCTACCCCCTAACCCTTACCGGGGAACCCAGTTCGACTCAGGTTACCCAGGGTCTACTCCCCCTGGTAACGCCTCACTGCCGCAAGGAGTCGCGCAGCACCCCCCAGCCAATTTGCTGCGATCGCAGCCTAACCCAACAGAAACGGTGCTCTCGGGGACTAGTCGCCGCTCATCCCCCACTGATCTTCAGATAGGGCTGCTGATGGTGGTGCTCTCGACGTTGGCCCTGTCGCTGCACAACGTCATTGTGGGCGTAATTGGCTACGGCGGACAGCTGCTGGGGCGCATTCCGATGGCGGAGGTCTTGCCCTTAACGATTCCTAACTCGCTGTTGCTGCTGTGGTTGCGCATGGTGGTAGTCGTACCCCTGCTGGCTCTGGTAGCCCCCCGCCTCTATCCCAACGTTGGCAACGACTTGCGCCAGATCTTCCACCGTGATCAAAGGCGTTCCCTGATACAGGTGATTGCCAGCGGCTTCTTCTTATTTTTGTCGCAGGTGCTGATCTATAAGGCGATCGCTGACGTCGGCCCGGGTGTAGCAGTGACGCTGCTGTTTATGTATCCGCTGATCACGGTGCCGCTGGCCTGGTTCTTGTTCGGCGATCGCCCGACACCCCTGCGCCTAGTGGTGATGTTTGCCATCACCATGGGAATTGTGTTCACCGCCCTGCCCCGGATCTACACCGATCTCAGCGGTAACGGCGTGTCGCTGTGGGGAGTAGGAGCTGCACTGCTGGCTAGCGTTGCCTTTTCGCTATTTTTGATTGCCATGCAGCTGTGCTTTAAGCGGCTGCATCCAGTCTCGGCAAGCCTGCTTCAGTTTTCGACCATCTTTATTCTCACCAGTGTGATTTTGATTGTGGGGTCTTTCGTTGGCCTCGACCCTGGTGAGCCCACTCGTCCCCTCGGTCTCTATATCGGAGCCGGGCTGTTGGGGCTGCTAACGCTGCTGGGCTACCTCTTTAATAACTACGGCGTCAAGCTGCTTGGGGCATCTCAAGCCTCGATTGTGGCTGCCAGCGGGCCGGTAGCAACCGCCATTTTGGCCTACTTAATTACCCCTGGTGAAAAGTCAGCGCTGCTATTTATTCAGTGGATGGGCGTCATTTTGGTCACCCTGGGGGTAATTTCTCTGAGTTTAGAACGACTGGCCAGCCAGCGTCGTCAGGCCAAACGACGCAGTGCCGTGCCCCCCAATACAGGACAATGGCCTTAGCTCAGTAGCAGCTCAAGGCAAATTAGGCAGAATTCAGCGCCGCAAGCACCTGCTTACAACTTTAAATGTTGGCAGGTGTAAGGCTTGACTACACCTGCCTTTCAAACTGCCGATCGGAATGGCCAAATTTGGTGGCTCGACTGCCTCTAAAGTTAGCTAAAACCTTGAATTAACCAAGGTTAGAGGAGCCAAACCAATTAAAACGGAGAGAGAGGGATTCGAACCCTCGTTAAGGTCACCCCTAAACAGCATTTCCAGTGCTGCGCCTTCAACCGCTCGGCCATCTCTCCAGGGGGCGGTTCATCACCGCTGAGACGCTATCGTAGCAAACAATGGAGTCAGAGAACAGGGGCCACACCAGTTTCTATTGCAGAATTAGGCTCGTCTTCCCCAGAGGAATTGTTTCGTGAGAGCATAGCAGGGGTAATTGACGGTCGGGGCACTAGCCTGCGATCGCCCCTTCAACCTCAATTTACCAATTGATTTCGTACCCGCCGTTACTCTGCCAACCCCGACCTACCCCATGGCCCGCACCCACACCGTTACCGTCCACCACCGCCAGACCGGGCGCATATACACCGTAGAGGTGCCCGAAGACCGCTACATTCTTCAAGCCGCCGAGAGCCAAGGGGTAGAACTGCCGTTTGCCTGCCGCAACGGTGCCTGCACGACCTGCGCGGTGCGCCTGCTTGAGGGCGAGGTCGATCAACCCGAGGCCATGGGACTCTCTCCCGATCTGCGTGAGCGGGGCTATGCGCTGCTGTGCGTCAGCTACCCCCGCAGCAACATCCAAGCCGAAACCCAGGATGAAGACGAGGTTTATGAGCTTCAGTTTGGCCGCTACTTTGGCAAAGGCAAAGTGCGCCGCGGGCTACCCCTAGACGAAGACTGAGCAGCCTCACTCTCGTTGCCTTAAGTCGTTCCAACGCTAATTCCATGTCTCTTCCTGCCGAGTCCGATTTACAGCGCTGGTTAGACAGCGCCACCGAGGCCGCTCTAGCCGCCGGAGCGGTGCTCCAGCATCACTGGGGCAACCTCACTACCATTGATGAAAAAGGTCGGTCTGGCGATTTGGTAACCGAAGCCGACCGCGGCGCAGAGGCGGCCGTCATGGCCGTACTAGAGCGACACCTCCCCGCTGACCACGGCATTTTAGCTGAAGAGTCCGGGGTAATTAGAGACCGGGGGACCGGCCTTCTATGGGCCATAGACCCCCTCGACGGCACCACCAACTACACCCACCAGTACCCATTTTGTGCGGTGTCCATTGGGCTGCTGGCCGAGGGAGAGCCGGTGCTTGGGGTGATTTATGACCCGATCCACCGCGATCTCTTTCGCGCGGCTAAAGGCTTGGGGGCCACCCTCAACCGCAGCCCGATTCGGGTATCGACCACGGATCAGCTGTCTCAGAGCTTGCTGGTAACTGGATTTGCCTACGATCGCCGCGAAACCCCCGACAATAACTACGCCGAATTTTGCCACTTCACCCACCTCACCCAGGGGGTGCGCCGAGGGGGGTCCGCCGCCATTGACCTCGCCTATGTCGCCTGTGGCCGCCTGGATGGCTATTGGGAGCGAGGGCTATCGCCCTGGGATATTGCTGCTGGGATCGCGATCGTGCAAGAAGCAGGGGGCCACGTGACTGCCTACGATGGCTCGCCGCTAGACGTGATGGCGGGACGGCTGTTGGCCACTAACGGTCAGATTCATGCGGCCATGAGTCAGACTCTTGGGAAAGTTCAGCCGCTAGTGCTCCCCTCCCTCATCTAGGCAGTTCGCGACCCGATCTTCAGTTCTAGTTAGCCTCAAACCGCTAAAAGAACCAGGGGATGGTTAAACTGAGGTTGACTGGGTAGAGTGAAGAGAATTTAAATTGTGTCTTATTGCTCCCTGAGTCGTCCCTCGGGTAAGTGACCATGAAACCAGATCAAGGGCTGTTTCAACTTGACTTTGATGACCATCACGCTGTGCTGGGAGTGCCAGTAACCGCCGATGCCAAGGCCGTGCGCAAGCGCTACCTGACGATCGCCCGCATGCTGCATCCCGACAGTTTGTCTGGGTCCACCACTATCGATGCCCAGCGGGCCAGCGACGTGCTCTCCAAGCTAGTCAACCCCGCCTACGAGGCCCTGACCCAAGAAAAATCAAGCACTGAGCATGGCATCATGCTCAAGCTTAAAGGGCAGTCCCTGCGCCAAGTCGGCACAGCACCCACAGTTAGCTCTACAGAGGCTCAGACCCTGCTCAAAGCTCCCCATGCCGACGCAGCCTACCGCAAAGCCGTTAGCAACCTAGCCGAAAGCCAATTCGACGACCTGGAGAATGTGACTGGGGTAATCGGCCAACTAAGTGAGCTCAACCTAATTTATCTGTACCGCAGCAGTGCCAACGACGGCCCATCGGTTGGCACCCCAGCCAGCGCTGCTAAATCGCGACCCAATGCTGCCCCTACCAGCCCCACGACGACAGTGCCAACGCCCCGGCAAAACCAGGCGGCTATTCTAGAGAGCTACGTTAACCGAGCTCAAGAGTACGATCAAAACCGCGACTATAGCCGAGCCATTTTAGAGCTGCGGGAGGCCGTCAAAGCCTATCCCAACAACGTTCAGTGTCATAGTTACCTATCGGCAATTTATCTCAAAGCCGGTCAGAACACCATGGCTCGCATTCACGCTAAACGCGCCCTCGAGATCGACCCCAATGACGAAAGGGCACAATCCGTTCAGGCTCGGGTAGATAAAACTAGCGGTGGGTCTACGTCTGGGTCGGCCCAGACCGCCAAATCAAAGGGGAGTAATGCCAAAGCCTCTAACCCCAAATCTTCCAATCAAGGCGGTGGTTTCTTTGGCCTGTTTGGAGGCAAGAAAAAGTGATGACCTACCAACCCCCTGCTGGCGCACGCGACCTATTGCCCCTCGATGTTGCTCAAAAATACTGGATTGAGAATCGCCTAGAACAGGTATTCCAGCGCTGGGGCTACCACCGCATTATCACCTCCACCGTAGAGCGGATGGATACCCTAATGGCAGGGGGGGCCATCGATCAGGAAGCGGTGATTGAGCTTCAACCCGTCGCGGGTAAGCGTTTGGGGTTGCGGCCTGAGCTGACCGCCTCGATCGCCCGCACTGCCGTTACCCGCCTGGCCCGCGTCACCTATCCCCAGCGGCTCTACTACAACGCTAACGTATTTCGCCAGGCCACCCAGGGTAGCCATGGGGGCCAGCAGGAGTTTTACCAGGCTGGAGTCGAGCTGCTCGGGGCCGGGGCAACAGTGGCCGATGCCGAGATCGTGCTGCTGCTGGTGGACTGTCTCCACAGCCTCTCCCTCGACTCCTGGTGCTTGATCTTGGGCGACGCCCAGCTCACCCAGGCGCTACTCACCCCCTTTTCCCCTGACCAGCGCCAAGCGGTGCGCCAAGCCCTTGCCACCCTCGACCGGGTAGCCCTCGATGACATGGGCCTATCCCCAGAACTGCATCGCCATGCCCTGCATCTGCTCGACCTACGCGGTCACCCTGAGGACGTGCTTCAGGCTTTGGGGCAGCTTGCCCTAGAGCCTGAGGCCCAGACGGCAGTCGAGCGTCTAAAATCGCTGGTTGCCCTAGTGCGAGACGTCATTAACACGGCAGGCGATAGTCAGCGAACCCAAGGGAGCCAACGCCCCGCCTTGACGCTCGATCTCAGCCTCATTCAACCCTTTGACTACTACACTGGGCTGGTGTTTGAGCTGGTTACTGGCCCTGAGCAGGGCTGCCAAGTGCTCGGGCAGGGGGGCCGCTATGACCACCTACTGGGTGTCTTTCAGGCGCAGGGCCAGGGATTCCCAGGTATTGGCTTCGTGCTAAACATTGAGGCTCTGCATCAGGCACTGCTGCCTACGGGCCATCTGCCGCAGGATACGCCTCCTAGTGACTGGCTCGTAGTCCCTACGGTGCCCCAGGCAGCGGCAGCAGCCTTTACCTACGCCCAAACCCTACGAGCCTCAGCCAGTCTAGTGCGGGCTGAGGTGCACCTATCCGACGGTGAGCCGCCCGCTGCCACTCGCGATCTAGCCCGTCTGCGCCGCATTAGCCGCATTGCCTGGATCGGCCCTGACGGCTTGCCAGATATTGAAGCTCTGAACTAACGTGGGGGATGGCGACAGCCCTGGCTTAATTCCTTCTGGGAGAAGAGTTTCAGGGTTAGGTTAGCCTCAACTGTCTGCCCAGAGGAACCTCAGTTCCTAATATTATTTTGTGCCCGTAAGGAGAGATTGTGGCCCACACCATTGTGACTAACGTTTGTGAGGGCGTCGCCGACTGCGTTGACGCCTGCCCGGTAGCCTGCATCCACGAGGGCCCCGGCAAAAATACCAAGGGCACCGATTGGTACTGGATTGACTTTTCAACCTGCATTGACTGCGGAATTTGCCTCCAGGTGTGCCCAGTGGAAGGCGCTATTTTGCCCGAAGAACAACCCGACCTACAAAACACTCCGGCCTAGCCTGGTCTAGCCTGGGGTTCTGAATTCCCGCTCCGGGCCAAACCAAGGTTGCCCTGTACTATGGCCAAGATTAGCCTCCGTAGTCGTCTTTTCATCTCTCACCTAGCGGTGATGGGAATTGGCATTTTGGCCCTGGCCATCTTTGGCAGGCTTTATACCCCCCGTCTCTTTGTGATCTCCCTGGAGCGCTATGAGAATGGGGTGCTGAGCGTGCAGCGCCGTACTCAGCTAGTAAAGGGGTTTGAGGCCGCCTGGAGCCGGGGCATGCTGTGGGCCATCTTAGTGGGTGGGGGCACCGCAGGGGGCCTGAGCTATTTGGTGTCGCGGCGCATTATTCGCCCGCTCGATCAGATGACGGAGGTGACGCGATCGTTTGCCGCTGGCCGATTGAACGCCCGCGTGCCGCCCTCAGAAATCTTGGAAATTCAGCGATTGGCCAGCAGTTTTAACCGCATGGCGGCAGACCTGGAGGGCGTGGAGGAGCACCGCCGCGAGCTGATTGGCGACCTCACCCACGAATTGCGCACCCCCCTGACAATTATCCACGGCTATCTGGAGGGGCTGGCAGATGGCACCGTTGCCCCCGAGCCCGAACTTTATCAACGGCTAGCGGGGGAAACAACGCGCCTCCAGCGCCTGGTCAATGACCTGCAAGAGCTGTCTAAGCTGGAGGCGGGCTATCTCCCCATTCAGGCCCAGACGGTGGCGCTGTGCCCACTGCTGACCGCGCTGGTGCGTCCTTTCGCTGACCAGTTTGTCAGCACCGATCGCGTAGCGATTACATTGCAGTGTCCGGCCGATTTGCCCCTGGTGCACGCCGACCCTAGCCGCATTGAGCAAATTGTGATCAATCTGCTGGGCAACGCCCTACGCTACACCGAGAAGGGCGCGGTTACAGTCAAGGCCTGGGTCCAAAGCGGCCGGGTTTATGTCAGCGTGACTGACACAGGCATTGGGATTGCTGAGGAAGACCTGCCCTACGTTTTTGAGCGATTTTGGCGGGCCGATCGCTCTCGCAACCGCAATTCTGGAGGTACGGGCCTAGGCCTCACCATCTGCCGCCGCTTGGTTGAGGTGCAGGGGGGCAAAATTGAAGTTAAAAGCACCTTGGGCCAGAGCAGTGAGTTTACGTTTTGGCTGCCCCAGGCGAAAGGGAGTCAGGGCAAGTGAGGGGATGGGTAGGCAGTTGGGTTGCCAACGGCTGAGGTCAAGTTTGGAGCCTAAGGGTTCTGGTTCAAAAGGTTTGATAGAGCCTCTGGGGGAGTGAGGAACTGCTGGCGGAGTTTGTGGGACTGGGTGCGATCGCACCGTACCTCCAGCAACCTCACTCCGATAGCGGGCAAACTGCTGACGCTGGCCGTTAGCTGGCTCCAGGTTTCGACCCGCTCGTAGTTTACGCCGTAGGCGGCGCAGAGGCAATTGAGATCGACGGTTTGGGGAGTGGTAAAGAAGTCTTCAAACCAGCGTTCGCCAGGGGCCGGCAAGGTGGCAACGGGCAGTTGGTCAAAGATACCGCCCCCCTGGTTATTCACGACTACCACGGTGAGATGACCCCGCAGGCGCGGCACGCTGAGCCAGCCGTTGGTGTCGTGGAGCAGGGCCAGATCGCCCGTCAGCAGCACCGCAGGCGGGCCACCATGGGCGATTCCTAGAGCCGTCGATAGCGTGCCGTCGATACCGTTAGCCCCCCGGTTGCAGTAGGGGCGCAAGGCGCGATCGCTCGGCGGCCAAAACCATTCCACATCGCGGATCGACATACTGTTGGCGATCACTACCGCGGTTTCCTTTGGTAAAGAGCGGGCCAGCAGCCAGGGTATTTTGCCCTCAAAGGGTTGATCTAGCTCTGCCAAGGCGCGATCGAGCTGTTGGCGAAATCCCGCCTCTAGCACCAGCCATTGGTCGTGGTAGCAACCAGGCAGACGCGCTTCTGAAACTGGGGGCAAGACCTGGGCCAGGGCGGTAACGCTGAGGGACAAGGGCGTCACCGGACCGTGGAGAGGGTCGAGGTTGGTGTTTCCAGGGTCAACTACCCAGCGGCGAGGCTGGGCGGTCTGTAGCCACTGGCGCAGTCGTTTGCTGGTGGGTAGGGGGCCGAGCTGGATCACCTGCTGAGGCACCAGATCTTTCGCCCAGGTGGACTGTCTCAATGCCATGTCGTATGTGGTGACCAGAGAAGCATTCAGCGCAGCAGCATTGCGCAGCGGCGACAGCCCCTCAGCCAGAACTGGCCAGCCCAGGTAGTGGGCTAGGGCAGCGACCGCCTTACAGTAGCCCAGCGGGTCAACGGGCTGGGACGGCCCAGCAATAATTAAGCCGCGATCGCATGCACTCCAAGTCCCCAACCAGGGCAGATCTATCCCTAGGGTCGAGAATTCTCCAGGCGTCGGCACCCCAACCACCGCTAGAAAGTCGTCGCTTAGTTTGTCTTTTAAGTGCGTTACCGAGCCATCGGCGATGGGGGCTAAGGGGTCGCGGAAGGGGCAGTTGAGGTGCACCGGCCCCGCCACTGGATAGAGCGATCGCCCCCAGGCCTGCCCCAAGATCTGTCGCAGATAGCGCAGCATACCCATCTCTGCCACGGGCACCGCCAGCTCCGCATACCAGTTCGGGAACGTACCAAATAGCCTTTGCTGATCGATGGTTTGGCCCGAGGCACAGTCGCGCAGCTCGGGGGGGCGATCGGCCGTCAGCACCAGCAGGGGAATGCGGCTTTCTCGCGCCTCGATAACAGCGGGGTAGTAGTTGGCCCCGGCGGTGCCGGAGGTGCAGACCAAAGCCACCGGCTGCCCGGTCCGCCGAGCCAGGCCCAGGGCGAAAAATGCCGCCGATCGCTCATCGAGCACCGGCACCGCCTCAATCTCAGGATGGCTAACCAGAGCTACAGTCAGAGGCGTAGAGCGTGAACCAGGCGAAATTACAGCAGTTTTGAGCCCCAGCCGAGCCAGTGTGGCCGCCAGCACCGAGGCCCAGAGGGCGTTAGTATTGCGAAAATCAAAGGTCATGGATTAACAGCAGGGGCCTACACCAGCGACTCGCCCAGGGCGCGCAGCTTGAGCTTAATCTCTGCCCACTCGCGATCGGGGTTAGACCCTGCCACAATACCAGCCCCGGCGTACAGCCGCACCCAGGTATCCGCGACTAAAGCCGAGCGAATGCCCACAATAAACTCGCTGTCGCCATTCGCCCCCACCCACCCCAAGGGAGCCGCGTAGAGCCCCCGATCAAAATCCTCAAAGCGCAGAATTTGGTCGCAGGCTTCGCGGGTTGGCACCCCGGCCACAGCAGGAGTTGGGTGCAGGGCCTCCACAATGTGCAGCGGGTGAATATGGCGGGGCACGCGGGCCCGCATCGGCGTATGCAAATGCTGAATGTTGGACAGCCGCCGTACCTTGGGCCGAGGCTGGTACTGAGGCCATAGCCCTACGCTCCGGAGCTGGCGGGCCAAAAACTCCACCACCAGCCGGTGCTCTCCCCGTTCTTTGGGATTGTGCAACAGCCCCTGGGCGAGATAGTCATCCTGGAATGGTGCCGCCCCCCGAGGAGCTGACCCAGCCAAGGCATCGGTGATCAGCTGGCCCTGGGTGAGGCTGAGCAGCCGTTCTGGACTGGCTCCCATAAACGTCTTACCGTTGCCCTGGCCCACCGAAAAGACATGGCAGTCTGGGTAGCGCTGCCGCAGACGCCCCAGGGCCGCCAGAGGCTGTATCGGCTCAGTGCTGACCCAGTCTAAAGCGTGGGCTAGCACAATTTTTTGCACCGGATGCCGGGTCATATAGCCCAGGGCGCGATCTACAGCTGTCCTGAACTGCTGGCCAGCCTCGGGCACAGGCTGTACCGGCAGCCGAGCCGGATGCAGTGGATCGCGCCAGGGAGCCGTGCCTAGGCGATCTACTGCTCGCAGCTGGTTGGCCAAGTCATCAATGATGGTCTCTACGTCAGAAGTCGCCGTCAACAGGTGATTCAGCGTCAGGACGCCCTGCCTCCCCTGACGCACTAGCTGCCATTGGGGTAACACCACCGTCGCCGCCGGAAAGGTAGATTCGCCATCCTGGGAGTCGGCAAAAAAGGTGAATGCACAAAAAAATCGGGGTCCATCGGCCCCACCGAGGGCCGCAGCTGGCCCTGCTTCGCTGTAGCGGTGGGTTTTGCTGCGCCACTGCTCAATAAACCGGCGGGCTTGGGCAAACCGGCGTGCTCCCGCAGTTTCGTAAACCAGCGCAGCCCCAAATCCCACCACCGATCGCTGGGCTGCAGGGGTTTCAAGGTACAGGTGGCGATCGCTGCTAGGAGCCAGCCGGGCCAACACCACCAACGGGTCAACCGGAGGGATATCAAAACTCAGGCTCACCAGCTGGGGCTGATGACTCTGCCGCGCCTGGCCCAGCCGACGATCTAAGAACCGGTAGGCCGACTGCAACGTCTGGTCGCGATCGGAGCAGTGAGAAACAACGGGCATAAACCTTGGGATTTTAAAGCGGTTTACTGTATAAACGGTCAACCTTGTCACGGTCGGCGGTGTTGGCTCTAGAATGCCCAACCGCCCCGGTTCCCTGGGCCCACTGAACCCAAACCACCGGCACCCTGACCCAATTTTCCCCGCCCGCCAAACCTACGCTCTAGGTTTCATAGCAAGCTGAAACAGGCTCCAGTTAAGCCGCTCAGCTCCTTGGGCAGTATCCCTACTGGTAGCATATTCGGTTATGGCGTAACCACTTCGGGGCCAGTCGTTCACGCAGCTTAATAGTGGGTGCCGGTTTTGCGGTGGTGAATGGCGGTTTTACCGTTGCCGTCTAAAAGCCGGCCCGCCTGCACCGTGGCGTATACCAGCCAGTGATCGCCGCACTCCATGCGCTGCTCGACGGTGCACTCTAGGTAGGCGATCGCCTCGGTCAAGATCGGCGCGCCATTCTCGGCCACCTCAGTCTCAATTTCGGCGAAGCGATCTTCGCCAGGGGCAAAAGGTTTGAGAAAATGCTTCATTGGCCCTAGATGCCGCCCCTCCGCCAAAATATTCAGCACAAACGCATAACCGGGGTACAGCAGCGACTCGATCGCCCGATCTTTGGCCACCGCCACCGTAAAGCCCGGCGGCGCAAAGGATGCCTGCGAGACCCAGGAGGCCAGCATGGCGCTCGACACCCCCCCATGGCGGGCGGTCACAATGCACAGCGACCCCACAATCCGGCCCACGGCCTGTTCCACCGCTGAGGCAGGAGTGCGAGGCTGCTTTGCCCGCGTGGCTTTTTTAAGTCCCTGGGCGAAGTCGGTGCCCACCTCTTCACAGTATTTGAGGGTGATATCGGTGGGCTTAAACTTAACGCGGATGGGCTCAAAGGCGAGGCTATAGCCGCCGTCCTTCAGCTTGCTCTCCAGCAGGTCGATGGCTTCCCCGCTCCAGCCAAAGGAGCCAAACACCCCGGCCGGCTGAGTCTTAGAAGCGGTCGACAGCACAATACCCAGGGCCGTCTGCATGGGGGTAGGGGTATGTCCGCCCAGAGTAGGCGACCCCATCAAGAAACCAGCGGCACCTTCCACAGCTGTTTTGATCTCATCGGGGCTAGCCTGCTCAGCATTAATTGACTCCACCGACACCCCAGCCTTGGTGATACCCCGAGCTAGTGCCTGGGCAATGGTGGCCGTATTGCCATAGGCCGAAGCATAGATCAGCGCCACCGAGAGGTCTTGGCTGGTTTGGGCCTGGCCCCAGTCGCGGTAGCTCTGCACCAGTTCCCGGGGACTGTAGCGCACCACCGGCCCGTGCCCAGGGGCCAAGGTCTGAAAGGGCAGGGTGGCCACGCGGCCGAGGGCGGCCAGCACCTGGCGAGCACTGGCAGCAAACAGACAGTCGAAGTAGTAGCGCCGGTCTTCGAGCAGGTCTTGCCAGCTGAGGTCAAAGACTGCATCGTCGCAGCGGTGGGCCCCAAAGAATTTGTCGGAATATAGTACCTGAGAGTAGGGGTCAAAGGTAGCCAGCCCGCCAGGGTAGCGCGGAGTAGGAATCAGCTCGAATTGAAGATGGTGGCCCTGGCCTAAATCGAGGCGATCGTCGCCGCTGCGAATTACCCGGAGGCGAGACGAGGCCTCGGGCAGCAGGTCGTTGAGAGCTAAGGCGGCAGGATTTGAGCACACCACAGTGATATCTGGCAACCGCTTCAGCAGAATCTTTAAAGTCTCAACCCGGTTGGGGTTGATGTGCCCCAAAACGATGTAATTCAGCTGAGAGAGGTCGATGTGACCCTCTAGGGCAGCCAGAAATATGTCGCTGAACGATTCACCGGGGGGGTCGATGAGGGCGATGCGATCGGCCTGAATGAGATAGCTGTTTGCCGTAGTGCCGCGCTCTAACCCGTACTCAATCTCAAACCGAAGGCGGTTCCAACTGCGGCAGCGCAGTACCGTAGTGCCTGCGGCCATAGCGAAAAGCTGAACATCGCGAGGAGGGGAGGTCATGGGCATTAGGTAACGGCAGTTTTCAAGCGCCCCGGGGGTAATCTGCACTCGGTGAAAGGCCGTACAGAACCACCAAAGCATTAGTCAGACTGCTGCAATTCTAAAGGATAGAGGGAACAGCAGCCCGAGCCGCTACCGCCTCAGGTTCCTGCGTCCTGCGATCGCAGTGAAGTCAAAGTCAGCTTCACAGAGGTATTCAGCTTTTATGAACTGTGTCGATGCTGTCCGTGCTTTCTCGCACCCTGCCCTAGACTGAGTGAGTCTCCTGAGACAGTAAGCGAAAATCTGCGCACTGGGTTGAGGTGGATTACCCATTCCCACCACCCAACCAGCAAGCACCCCGATAAAATACCGTGATTATACTGAAATGACTAGTTATTTCTATAACACTAAGCTAGTTTGTAGCAGCGGTTGCATTTGCCCAACGGGCCATCGAGGGTTGAGCAAGCGATAGGGATTGTTTGGCGTAGGGCAAACAGTTACCTCAGCGCTTTAGTTAATCGGTATCTCTCTGGTTCTTGAAGTTGGATAATCCTATGGAGTCACAGTCTACTGGACAAGTTGTTACATCAGCTATTGATGCAGCTGTTGTCAACGAGGTCGTTATTAACCCAGTTGTGGAGCAGGGCTTGGAGCCCAGCAATTTGTCATCAGTTGACCCAGCGGGTGCTTCTCTAGCGGCGGTTCAGGCTGGTGAACCGGTACCAGCAGAAAACGTCAAGCAGCTATATCGGGAGTTTCGTAAAGCAGCTCTAGAATCCACCGCCCGAGAGCTGCGCAAACAGCAATACGAGCGCATTCAAACCCAGGTTGAAATTCTCAGTATTCCGATCGACAACATTTCGGTCAATGACTTTTTGAGCCAGCTTAAGAAAGGTGTGGTGTTTACCCCCAACGTCGATCACCTGATGAAGCTCCAAAAGGATATGGACTTCGTCAAGGCCTATAGCAAGGCCGACTATCGCGTCTGCGATAGCCAGGTGTTAATGTTTGCCTCTAAGTTTTTGGGTACGCCCCTCAAGGCTAAGATCTCGGGGTCGGATCTGTTCCCAATGTTTTGTGAGCACCACCGCAATAACGAAGCCATTAAAATCTTTTTGATGGGGGGAGCTGACGGCATTGCAGCTCAGGCGATGGAACGCATCAATGCTCGCATTGGTCGACAAATTATTGTGCAGGCCCACTCGCCGTCCTTTGGTTTTGAAAAGGACGAGGCCGAGTGCGATCGCATCCTGGAGATGATTCGTCAGTCGCCTGCCAACGTGCTGGTCGTAGGTGTTGGCGCACCCAAGCAAGAAAAGTGGATCGCCAAGTACTGCGAGCAGCTGCCTAGTATTGATATTTTTCTAGCCGTAGGGGCCGCTATCGACTTTGAAGCGGGCAACAAGCCCCGGTCCCCAGAACTATTAAGCAAGCTGGGCCTGGAGTGGCTCTACCGCCTGAGCACGGAGCCTGGGCGACTGTGGAAGCGCTACTTAGTCGACGATTTCCCCTTCCTGTGGCTGGTGATTAAGGAGCGCTTTGCCCGGCTCTGGCGCAAGCCCACCGTGGATGGAACCGCGTCTCGCAAGGTTGGCTAGTTCACCGGAATAGACTCGACCCATTGATTTAGCCCAGGTAGCTGTTAGGTTGCCTGGGTAAGTTTTTAGGGTCTGGGCGGTGGCATCGGACAAAATATGGCACCTTAGGAGGGTTCCCCGTGGTCATTGTTCTATGGTTCCTGTGTCGGTGGGTGGCATTGCTCAATCTGCGCTCTTGACAGACCAGTTGTTGGCCTACTACCGCCAGCTATCTGAGGGGCTGCTGACGGTGGTCGATGTGGAAACAACGGGGTCTCGCCCAGACGAGGCCAGGGTGATTGAAATTGCGGTGGTGCAGGGTTCGCTAGACCAAGGAATTACCCACGAGGCCTCCTTTGTAGTCAATGCCAATGTGCGCGTACCGCATACCATTACCCGGTTGACGGGCATCACCACCGCTATGGTCGAGCAGGGTACCGCCGCCGATGTAGTGTGGCAGGCGCTGCGATCGCCCCTCGACCAGGGAGTACTCACCGGCCACAACCTGGCCTTTGACTACAGCTTCATTCAGGCGGAGTACCAGCGGCTAGGTCAGGCGTTTAAGCGACCTGAGGCCCAGCAGTTTTGTACGGTAATTTTGTCGCGGCTGCTGCTGGCCGATCTGCCCTCCCGCAGTTTGCCGCAGCTGGTGCGACACTTTGGCTTTGACGTGGGGCGATCGCACCGCGCCCTAGCCGATACCAAGGCCTGCTGGCTACTGGCCAACCTGCTGCTAGAGCGCTTAGCCAACACCTCCGACGATGCCCTGTGGCAGCAGTTTGCCGAGCAGTGGGTGCCCCTGCGGGATGCCGTCAAGGTGTTTGACTGCCCTCGGGTCGAGCTACAGCTGCAGCTCGACGCCCGAGGCTGTGAACGCCGCACCTCACGGCGGGGCAACCGCCACATGTATCGCCGGGGCGACCTGGAAACCCTCTACCGCGAGCTCTATCCAGAGCAGCTGTCCTTGAACCTGGGCGAGGCGGGAGGTTGAAGGGCGTCACCTGCGCTTGATTTCCTTTCCACCCTAAACCTGATTTTTGGAATTTCTCCCCACAGCCGGGGAAAAATTCGTCATGGTTGGGGTAGGGGGTAGGGAAGTTGCTATTGCAGGCCTGAGGCTCAGGCTAGGGGGATTTTATGGCGCGATCGCACAGACGACAGCGGACGTGGGGCTGGAGTGGAGTAGCCCTGGCGCTGCCGACCCTGGTGGCCTGTGGGCCGCCCCCCGCTGCCTTTGGCGGCATGCCGCAGCAGACCACCACAATGCTAGAGTTCATAAACCCTCAACCCATTGCTCTAGCCAGCGCGATGACTAGTCCCCTGCTGTTCGATACCGTCTCAGACTTTGCCGAAGGGGTCGCCCTGGTGCGCCTCAGTACAAGCCTGGGCTACATCGATCGCGAGGGCAACCTAACCATCAGAGTCGCCGACGACAACATCACCGTGGCCGCCGACTACGCGGAAGGGTTGGCGGTTGCCCAAGCTGGAGCCTACTTTGGCTACCTCGATCGCCAGGGCCAGTGGGCTATACCAGTGCAGTTTCGCAAAGCCAAATCGTTTTCTGAAGGGTTGGCGGCGGTGCAGGGGGGCACCAAGTATGGCTACATCAATCTCCAGGGTGAGTGGGTGATTGAGCCTCAGTTTGACCTGGCGGAACGGTTTGTGGGCGATCGCGCCCTGGTGAAGCTTGGAGAAACCTACGGCTACGTCGACCCCGCAGGCCGCACCGCCATTCCCCCAGAGCTAAGGGATGCCTGGAGCTTTTCTGAATCGCTGGCGGTGGCGCGGATAGATCAGCTTTACGGCTACATTAACCCTAGCGGCACGATGGCGATCGCCCCCACCTACGATGGGGCCTTTAGCTTTTCTGATGGTCTAGCCCGGGTGCGCCAGGGCCGCAACTTTGGCTTCATTGATGCCACTGGGGCCATGGTCGTCGAAGCGACTCTACCTTTTGCCTCAGACTTTTCGGAGGGGCTGGCGGCCGTGCTGATCGAGGGCCAGTGGGGCTACATCGACCGCACTGGCCAGGTCGCCATTGCTCCTAGCTTCGCCTATGCGGCCGACTTTTCCGAAGGACTGGCCGCCGTCCAGAAAGATGGGCTCTATGGCTATATTGACCCCAAGGGAGCCTGGGCCGTAGAGCCTCAGTACACCAATGCCGGGCGATTTTCGGAAGGGCGAGCGCGGGTGCAAATAGACAACCGCTGGGGCTTTATTGACACCGAGGGCAAGGTTCTCACTGGGGTCGGCTTCAAAGGGTTGGAGTAACTCTACTCGGTCAGGTCGGCCAAAAATTGCTGAATCAGCCCAATAGTGACCCCAGGCTGCTCTAGCTGAGGGGTTAGCCCCACCCCCGGCAGCACCTCAAAGCGACGGATGGCAGCAGAGTTGAGGGCCGCGAACCGACGACCTATAGACACGTCAGTGAGCTGGGCTACTTCACCCCAGAGCAGGACGGTGGGGACAGTGAGGAGGGGCAGGTAGGTGGCCAGATCAAAGCTCAGGTCGCCTCGCACAAAGGCCAGGGCGGCGACATCGGCATTGGGCTGCTGGGCCGACTTCAAATAGGCCGCTACAATATCGTCAGAAATTTTGCTGGCGTCGGCAAACTGGCGCTGGGTCAAGAACAGTTTGATGCCCTCGGCGGTGGCGATCGCCCCCCGATAGAGCACCTGATCAATCACCGGCAGCTTCACAAGCTGGTTGATTGGTGAACGGCTAGGGTCTTGGCCAAAGTCGGCTAGCCCCGCTGGGGCCACCAGAAATAGTCCTCGCAGGCGATCGGGGTGATCGATGGCAACCCGCACCAGCATGGCCCCGCTGAGGGATGAGGACACCACCACAGGTGAAGTCGGGCAGAGTTCGATCAGTTCGCGCAACAGGCTCAGGTAGTCGGCGGTGGTTAAGGGGCGATCGGGATGGTCGGAGCTACCCCAGCCAATCAGATCGGCGGCCAGCACCAAGTGTTCCGCGGCAAAGGCTGGGTAAACCTTAGACCACTCATAGCTAGATGACCCACCGCCCAAACCGTGGACAAATAACAGCGGCACAGCTGAGGCCGGGGGCTCGGGCCAAAAGTCGGAGTCAGCTTCGATGTAGGCTACGGTGCCCAAACTCAAGGCTACCGATCGCTGGATAAAACCGGGAGGGATAAACATAGAACCACGCCGTTACTGCCTTTTGATTACCACGAAGCCTTGCCCCTTGCCCACTGGCCGAGACAGGATGGCCATTAGCGGGGCCATTCTAACGGCGTGAGTTCTGAAGCGCGTTGGCGCAGCCTCCTATGGGAATCGCGGCAACCATTGCCCCAGCCCACCGTCTTAATCCATAGCAATTTCAACCAGCTTTCGGGAGTTAATGGCCATGGAGCAACGCGTTCAGCGGCTTTCTCTGGTGAGCTTTGGGGGGTTAGTGCTGCTCTCGGCGGGGTTGGCCGTGCTTATTCATCGGGCGTCACCCCTGCGAGACCCTAGCTTTGAAGTCAACAGTGCCAATGCCGGGACGCTGGTACCCTGGCTGCGGTGGGTACCTGAGACCACTTGGCTATGGACTAGCTTTGCCCTAGCGGTACTGTTGGCGGTGAGTCTGACCTGGGTACTCAGGCAGTGGAGTCATGCCCCGGCACAGCCAGGACATACGGTGAGGTGGGTGGCGATCGCCGCCGTGCTTTTTCTGGCGTTGGGGTTTACTGGCTACACGGTGGCCTATAGCTCCTCGGGCTACGGCTCCATCAGCACTGTTAAACTAGCTGCCGAGATCGTACGGCCAGCCCTTCTGACAATTCACTTTACCGGCATGATTTGGTTTTGGCAGCGGATAAAGACAGCGCTGGCCCAGGATTCTGGGCCAGCGACGGCGTTGCAGCGGTGGGGGCAACTCTACACCAGCGTCTACTGGGCAGGGTTTGCCGCCAGCTTATTTATCGCTCTGCGAATTTTATTTGTGAGCTATCTTCTTAATCAGCACATGGTGGACTAGATCGGCCTAGCGCTTCTAGCGAAACGCATCGGGGTCAAGGGAGCGACCGGTAGGGCTGCCGCCGCTCAGGCGAGCGCCGGTGCCGCCATCAGTGGGGTCGAGAAAGGGCTTGAGGTTAATGCCGCTGCTGCGCGAGCTGCTGCTAGAACTGGGCAGACCCAAAATATTGCCAATTTGGCCTAGCACGTCGCTATTGCCGCCCGCAAAGGTGGTCACCCCGTCGGTTTGGTCACCTCGGTCGGCGATCGCCAGGTTGTCAAACACAAGATCGCGGGTTGCTATGGCATCTTGCCCCGGCGGTACGGTGAATACGATGCGGCAGGCGGGTGTTGACTCGGTAGTCACGCAGACGGTGTTGTAACCGTTTTCTACCGAGGTTTCAAGAGCCATCAGACCGTCAGGACGGTACTCTTCTAAGCGGGCGCTGATGGTGGCACAGCGCCGTTCGGCAGGCCAGGCACTGCCCATGTCTTGGGGCACGGCCCAAGGGTAGGCCTGACCCGGCTGACTGGTAGGGGAATACATCACCGTGTATTGCCCGTCTTGCATCTGACAGGTGAAGCGCGGCGCGGTGTCGGCCTCAGTGGACTCTGCCGAAGTAGTTTCGGGAGTCCCTTCAGGGGTGCTCTCTGGAGTTTGGGCTTGGCCCACGGCCCCAAACGGCCCGGTCAGTAGGGCGGTGGCTAGCCCACCCATGAGTACTTTAGTGAACGTGCCAGACGTAGAACGAACCATGGTGTGCTGCCTCCAGAAGCTGATTTGGCGTGTGAGTATATCTTTGCTCAGGCTGCCCCGGCGGCTGAAATACAGACCAGCCCGCAAGGTTGCTTAACCCCAAAAGCAATTCCCTGTAGTGCGCGACGCGATTGCTCCCCCACAAGTTCCCCTCACTTTCTATCTCCTCATCTCCCTGATCTTTACCTGCTGAAACTTTCTTCTACCCCTTGCAATTCTCAAGATTGTGCGTATCCTTAGTTAGGCTTTGGGCTCACGCTGTATTTAGGCTAGGCAAACCTAGGTTTGACGCTACATCTAGCGTTTGCCGCAAAAATCATTCGTATCTGCGTTCACTCCACACTCACACCGCCCCAGAGGGAGACAAAACCCATGGAACACCCAACCCACCATTCTGCTGCATCGCGTACCGGCTACCGTCTGGGTGGCTGGGCAGGCGCTGGTCTAATGGTGTCTACCCTGCTGATCATCAGCCCCGCCGCCCAGGCCGAAACCCTTTCTGCCTGGCAGTTTGACCCAGCGAGCCAGCAGTTGACTTTTACCCTGCCCAGCGGCATCACTCCGCAATATGCTGTGGCAGCGGACGCCTCCCAGATTGTGGTGACCTTGCCCCAAACCCAGTTAGGAACGGTAGCCACCCAGCAAACTTACAGCGGTGCCGTCAGTCAGGTGAGCCTCAGTCAGGTGAACGATGCCACTGTGGTAGTGCTCGACCTGGTCGCCGATACCGTGCTGACCGCAGAGGGAGTCAGCCTGATCTCCATTGCCGCAGGTGATCAAACCCGATGGGTGCTCACTGCCGTGGGCGCTGTCCCTACGGCGTCTGTGCCTAGTACCGCTCCTGCACCGGGCAGTAGCTCCATGATTGTGGAACTACCGGTGATTCCAGGAAACGACCCACAGCTAGGCTTTCCGGAAGCGGGCACCGGACGGCTGAGCACCTCGGCCGCCAACCTGATGCTGCCCAGCGATATTGCCAGCCTGACGAACCTACCTGAAACCCTGCCCGTAGACCCCTTCAACCTCGGGCAACCCGGAGAGCAGATATCGGTGCCCAGCCTGGCTGAACTCGACGCGGTGATCGGCCCAGTAGCCACCGCGCCCCAGGGGCCAAGCATAGCCTCAGTCGAACCAGCGATCGCTGGTTCGGCTGAGGCGGCGATCGCCCCACTGCCCGCCGTACAGCCTCCCGCCAGTACCGGCTCGGTGCTGACCTTTGAGCCACCGTCACTGGCCGAGGGCGCTGTTCCCACTGCCCAGCCACCAGTTGCCGCAGCTCCTACCCCTGAGCCCGAAACAGTAGCAACCCAGCCAGCCCCCCCTGCATCTCCGGCCGCGCCCGCGATCGATACCGAGACCAGCGGTGTGCCAATTGCGGTCACCCCACCTGAGCTGCCAACCCCTGGGCAACCAGCGGTAGAGCCTGAGGCGGTAGAATCGGAGGCCATCGCGGCGGCTCCAACCCCTGCCCCTCCTATCGAAGCCAGCAACCCCGCTCCGGTCATTGCTGCCGACCCACCAGCCCTACCAGAATTTCCCGTTGAGGCGATCGCAGCAGCTCCAACAATTGCCCCTACGGTTGAAGCCAGCAGCCCAACTCCGGTCATTGCTGCCGACCCACCAGCCCTACCAGAGTTGCCCGCAGAGACGGCAATGGTTGAAACCCAGCCTGCTGGGGCGATCGCCGTTCAGCCCGACGCCATCAGCCAAGAGCCCCCTCCGGTGGCCACGGTTCCCGTTGAGTTAGCCGGCACCGACCCCAATCTTCTGACCGTACCCACTGCCCCAACTACCACCAGCCAAGGTACTGTAGTCCCCCCATCATCAAACCCGGTGATGTTGGCCGCAGCTAGAGAAACCGTTCTATTTGGCAGCCCGCTGCCCGGCAATGGCGACCAGGCAGCTCTACCTAGCGCTATTAATTCCACTCCTAGCGATCGCCCCCTTTCCCCCGACACGCTGGTGGCAGCGGGCACAGTGCTAGAGCTGCGCTACGTTGGCGATCAGCCCCTCGACCTCAACACCGGCTCCAGCCAAAACCAGGTGCTGCTGTTGGCCAACGACATTCGTGACCCCATCACCAACGGCATTGTTGCCCCAGCTGGCAGTCAGCTGATTGGTCAATTTGAACCCACTCCTGAAGGCCAACGCTGGGTGAGCAAAATGCTGATTGCCCCCAACGGGCAGCAGGTGAATTTTGCCAGCACTACCGAATATATGGTGGGTAACACTGAGGTCAGCAGTCCTCGCCTAGCCGCTGGAACCGGGTTAGGTGCCCTAGCCCTGCTGCTGTTGACTGGCTTTAGCGGCATCGGGCTGCTCGGTGGCGCTCTGGTCGGGGCTACAACCGTGGTGGGCACCTCTCCCCAGTACGTTGTCATTGAGCCAAACCAGGTCATTCAGGTGCAGGTTATTCAAGATATTCCCCGCGCCATCCCCATTGCTGCCGCCCCAGAAACCAGCCGCGAGTGGGGCAGCGGCGGCTGGTAGGCCCGCACTAGCCAAGCAAAACATGTCAGCAGAAAGGCTTCAGGTAGGAATACGCTTCTACCTGAAGCCTTTCTGCTGCGCTCTCAAACTCAATCGACTAAGCCTGCGCCGGGAAAAGGTCGAACGGAAACGGGCCATAGGTGCCCGACAATTCAGTTACCTCAGGGTCAGAGGTGTGAAAGGTAATCAGCACCCCGCGCGATTGGCCGCTGTAATCATCCAAATACCACGCGCCTTTAAGGGTGTTGAACTTGAGATAAACCGCTCCCTCACGGGCAGGTAGGTCCAGGCTGACGGTAACCCCAAGGGCTTTTAAGAACGACTCTAGCGCCTGCTTTCCCTCAGCTAGAGTATCGGCGCAAATGCCCAAGGTTTGGTAATCAGACCAGTCGTTAAAGTCGCTCAGGTCAGCCCGCACCTGAGCGGCTTCGGCATCACTGAGGGCGGATGGCGTAGTGAGGCAGCTAAACTGGCCCAGCCGCTGGCAAATGGCGGCGATCGCAGCGGCGGCGGGAAAAGGCGAGGTGGTCATAGGGAGTTCTCTGTTGTCTGTTTCGGGGGTGAATTATCCCAAAGCGGTTTGGGCTTACTAGCAGTGGGCCTCTGGCCCAGCTACCAGAGGTGCCACCATGACCTACCATGTCCGCATGTTGGACATGCCGTCGAGCGATCGCCCGCGAGAACGGCTGCTATCTTACGGGGCTAAAAGCCTCTCGGCCGCAGAGCTACTAGCCATTTTGCTGGGCACTGGCCAGGGGCCAGGTAAGCTGTCAGCGGTAGGGCTAGGCCAGCTTATTCTGCAAGAAATGGGGCAAAACCAGCGCGATCCGCTCACCTCTTTAAGGGATGTATCGGCCCACGATTTGGAGCAAATTTCAGGCGTTGGCCCGGCTAAAGCCACTACCATATTAGCCGCCATTGAGCTGGGGAAACGGGTGCTGCAAGCGATTCCGCCCGAAAAAACCGTCGTAGATGACCCCGCCATTGCCGCCGCCGCTCTCAGTCACGAATTGATGTGGCAAGCCCAGGAGCGCTTTGCCGTGGTGCTGCTCGACGTGCGCCACCGGCTCATGGGCACAAAGGTGATTACCATCGGCACCGCCACCGAAACCCTAGCCCACCCCAGAGAAATCTTTAAAACCGTGATTCGCCACGGTGCCGTGCGCTGCATTGTGGCGCACAACCATCCCTCAGGAAATCTCGAACCGAGCCCAGATGATCTCTCCTTAACTCGGCAGCTCCTTCAGGGGGCGCAGATTCTCGCTGTGCCGGTGCTCGATCATTTGATTATTGGCAATGGCGACTTCCGCAGCCTACGCCAAACCACCCAGCTTTGGCAAGAAACGCCCCAAGGGGCCTAGGGGCTCAGAGTGATGCAGACGCACAACGCAGCAAGGTTAACCGAGGTATAAGCCGGGCTATTCTAAGAGACCAAAAAAAGGAGGGTGCAACGGTTAAAACCTCACCTCGAAAGGATCATGCACCCTCCTATAGTTCTGTCTGAGAGGATTTGCGATCGCCTAGATCGGTGCGGCGGCAGAAGCTTCCAGCGCTGGTGCTACGGTCGCCAGGTCAAAGCTACCGTCAATAGCGCCCAGAGGCGTGGTCAACGAGGCCGTAGCAATGCCGCCACTGACATCAATAACGCCATCAATACCGGCAAAGAAGTCGGCTCCCTGATTGGTGAAGGACACCACGTCAAAGGTCGTCTCAAACAGCCCCAGGGGGCCTTCGATCGCAGCGTCGAGAATGCCGTCGGTGAGCGTACCGGTGCCGTTTAGGTCTTGAACAAACCCGGCCACGTATTCACTAGCTACAGGCCCAATGGCTAGCTCAGTCGCTACCGGTAAGCTCAGGCCAGAGCCAATGGGTATCGAGGCATCGAGGCTAGCTAGCCCGTCGGCCAAGTTCAGCGACCCAGTCACCGTCGAGAGGGGCACCGACAGATCGCCATAGGCACCCAGGGAGGCTACAATGTTGCCGCTGTTAAGGTCAACGGCACCGTTGATGTCGCCCACCAAAGGCAGCGCCGTAGCAAAGGGGAAAACCGCGTCATCCTCAAAGTCGATGTCGGCCACTAGCTGACCAAAAGGCGTGGCTAGATCGAGGTTGAGATCGCCCTCGGCCACATCCACAGTGCCGCTAATGGGACCCAGAGCTGTAACTAGATCATCGAGGATAAAAGCACCGTTGGTAAACGGTACGGTGGCATCAATAGCATTGATGGCATCTAGCAAGAAGGTGCTAGCGGCAGCAGATAGATCAACCGGCGACAAGGTGGCTGTTTGACCATCAGTTGCGATCGCTGCCTCTAAAATTCCCCCATCTAGGGTGAAGGTGCCATCCGAGACAGCGGCCAGATCGGCAAAGTCTCGCAGCGTTGTAGGGGCATCAAAGGTGCCCGTTAGCGTCGTACCGTCGGCCAGCAGCAGGTTGGCATCAAACAGGCCATCCTCCACAGAAATTTGGCCGGTAGCATCGGGCAGGGCGCTGGCGAAGTCGGACACCAGGTCAGCAAAGCCGGGGTCGAAAGCCGTTAGCAGGGTCAGCACACTGGTGCTGCTAAAGAAGGATTCGCTGGGGGTAAATTCAACAACGGCTTCTTCTTCGTTGAAAAAATCTTGGTTGGGCGACAAATCAGTATTAGTCAAAGACATAGGGAACACCCTTGCTTTCTTTTAAATAAACATCAGCGACAGATGACCTGTCGCAGGCGGCGCTGGGGCCAACCACTGGTCTGCAATGCTCCGCTGGGTATTGTGCCACAGGAATTTAAGAGTGCCTAGGTAAATTTTTGGGCGATCGCATCGTCATTCCTGCGTATTCCCTTAGCCTTACCACCGCTGGCCCATCACTACCGAAACGGCGCGATCGGCTTGCGTTCTCTGCCCCGAACCGCCCTCACACCACTCAATCGCGCCCAGCCGCCAAAGCGATAAACCCACACCAGCACTACGACCCAGTGCATCAGCACCACCAACCAAAGCGATCCCGTAATCCAGTACGCGCCGATCAGCACCAGCTCCAACCAGCCCGCCAGCACCAAAAAGCGAGGGTCAGAAAGGCCAGCCCCAGTCCCTCTGTACAGGGTTCTATCCAACACAACGTGATACAGAATGAACGCCACAAAGCTGACGATGCCCCACAACAGCCAGCGATCGCCGGCCACCCCTTCTACCGGGTGGGGCAACAGCATGACGCGAAAGATCGTTTCTTCGAGCAGGGCAGGGGCAACGAAGCGGCGCAGGGCGTCTAGAGCAAAGCCCATCGGGCTAGACACCGCCTGCTGCCGCACCAAAAATCGTTTTCTCAACCCAAAGGGAATCGCCACCAGACCGTAGAGCGCCAGCATTACCAGCCCCAGCAACCCCATGGTCCAGCTCAAGCCGGTGGCAAAGGCATCGGCCAGCCGCTGGGTGACCCGTCCCAAAATGGGAACACCCCCAAAAAAAGTCGTCGGGGGAACCGGCTGCACCGCCGGGTCAAAGCCGCCCACCATATTGGTGCGCAAAAACCACAGCTGACCGCCATGCTCTAAAAAAATGCGAGCCACGCGATCGTGGGCCCAGCGAGGCATCATGCTGTGCCAGGTGAGCATGCCGCTCAACAACCTGGGGCTGCTGGTGAGATCGCCGGTTGAGTCAACCCCGGCCAGCGATTCAGCATTGGCTTGCCAGTCGGGACGCACCACACCGTAGGGCACCAGCATCGCTTCGAGATCGTTGCCCAGAGCGGCAAAACGTCGGGAACGCTCAACCTCTGGGCTGTCAGGGTTTTGCTGCACCCAGGCGGCAATCTCAGGCTGGCTATCGATCTGGCGGCGAATCTGCTGAATCGCGATAAACAAGGCCTGGTTGGAGTCTTGCACACAGGACGTAGCGGGGGTGACCGGGGCCACACCCGTGCCGTCACCAACGCGGTAGCGAGCCGCAATCACCTGAAGTTGCAACAGCAGTTCGCGAAACAGCGACATGCGCATGTCGCCAAACTGAAACGGAGCGATGAAGGCGTCGAGCTTGACCACCACATCCGACACGGGGCGAATGCCGAGCCAGCCTCGCTGCATGTCGCCCATGTAGTTCGCCCAGTCGTGAGCACCAGACACAATGCCATTGGGGTTGTGGGCGTAGATCTGCTGGTACTGAATATCAAACTGCAACTCGTTGGTGATAGGTTCGCGCACCACCTTTGCCAGCCCGTAGGCAAAGTGGCCCGTTATGGTGCCAACTGGAGCAAATTCTGCTTTCTCGCCGCCGATGCCGCCGAAGAGATGAATCACGAGGCCATAGTCACCCTCTTGCCACTGGGCTTGGGCGGTGTCGGCACTGCCTGCGGTGGCGCTCACCAGCAGGCGTTGAAGGGTGCCCTGGCGCTGAGGCGTGTCTTGCCAGTTGTCGCGATCGAGATAGCGGCGGCCTGGAGCCAACCCCAGCACCACATCGTCAGGCTGAAGCTGAACCAGCGCTCTAGGCTTAAGGGCCTGCACAGTGAATAGACCGTCCTCGGCGCGGCTGCCGTAGATATACCAGCCAGCGCTGCTGGCGGGCGACTCAGCCAGGTTTCGCAGGCTAGACATAAAGCGATCGCCCGCTATAGCCGGCTGCTGCGGGATACGCACAGTCCCCATTGGGCCGCTAAAGTTACCCGATCCGGCGTGATAAAACTGAACCCGAAAATATTCGGTTGGGCAGGGCGGCTCGCCAGGGCAGCTCGTAGGCAGCGGGGCCTTGACGGTTTCGTCAGGCCCTAGAAGCTTTACCAGGCCGTATTCTCTCCCGGTAATTTGAATGGGCTCAAGGCCGACCCGCAGCATAGGGCGATCGCCTTCTGTGACCACCTCCACCTCTGCCAAACGGACGGTAACGTCATCGTTGGGTCGCGCCCCCGCTAGCGATTGCAGCGGCCCGACCGCCTTGCGGCCATTCAGCCGGGTGGGCAATACGTTGCCGTTAGCCAAAGACCGCTCAGCCTGGGCGTTAAAGGCAACATCTCGAGTAACGGCTTTCATGTAGGCCTGGGACTGGGCATTGGGTTTCCAGGTAAGCTTCACCCTTTGGCCCGCCAGCTCAGGAAAGTCGGGGGAGCTATACCACAGATCTATCCACACCCAGTCGCCAGGGACAGCAGCGTATTCGGCCTCACTGGGGAGAATGAGCCTACCGTTCCACAGCCCGTTGGGACGCAGAAGGGGAGCGGTAGGCAGAGTGAGGGCGCGATCGTAGTTGGTCACGACACCGTTGGGCACAGCTCCAGCATCTAGGGCCTGAGAGAGAACGTTGGTGGCCAGCGGCTCGTGGGGTGAGGGTGCTGCGCCTCCTGCTTTGGTCGCTAGCAACCCCAGGAAACAGGCTACGGCAACAATGACAGCCACCCGCTGCACCAATCGCTGGATACGGGGGGGAAACGGCAAGTCTAGAACAGAAGGCCGTAGCATTAGGAACGCTTACCCTGCGGCAGAAAAACGTTAGTAAACCACATTTGGCCCCCCAGAAAGTTGGACTTAAGGAAAACCAAAGCTTCGCCTTTTTAGGCGGCAGGTTTCAAACTATAGCGATCACCAGGAGAATTAGCCTGAATTTTCATGGCGGCGTCCAAGCTACGGTATTGACTCAGCACGATCGCTTTCCTGCTGCGATCGCAGCCCTTCCACGATCGCATTCACAATCACCGCATCGTTCCAGGCGGGGGGTTCTTCGCCCAGGCGCACGATCACTAGCTCCTGTGACGGAATCACGTACACCCGCTGGTGGTGGCGACCGTCGAGATAAAACGTGTCGGCAGCGGCAAAGGGAGCCGACGAGGCTCGGTTAACCTGGGGGTAGTCGGGGGTGCGGGCTTTGAGCCAAATGTGCAGGCCAAAGGTTGATTCCAGTGGCGATGCTACCAACATTTGCTCCAGCCAGCTTTTAGGAATGATCTGGCGATCGCCTACTTTGCCCCCGTGCAGCAGCATTTGCCCCAGCCGCACCCAGTCTGGGGCAGTGGCGAAAAAGCAGCAAAAGGGTTTCGCGCTCCCCCCCGGACGGTCTAGCCAGAGAAAGCCATCCCCCGCGCCCAGCGGTTGCCAGAGGCGGCTGCTCAGGTAGTCACCAAAGGATTCTCCCGTGGCTCGCTCTAGTACCAGGCTGAGCAGTTGTGAGTTGAAGTTGCTGTAGTCGAAAGCCTCACCAGGAGCGCTTTCTAAGGGAATATCCAGAATGAGTTTTTGAGTATTCGAGCCACCGTAGAGCTGCACCAGGTCAGAGCGCAGGGTATCGATGCGGTTGTCGTTGCGCAGGCCCGACTGCATGTAGAGCAGATCGGCCAGAATGATGTCGCCCCTGGGGTCGTCGGCCCATTCTGAGATGTAGGTGTCGACAGGGTCTTGGATGGAGCCGATGTGCCCTTCGTCGATCGCCACGCCGATCAGCAGCGCCAGCAGGGTTTTGACCATCGACATTGAGTTGACGGGGTCGCTGGCTTGGTGGCCCTGCCAGTATTGCTCCAGTACCAGGCGATCGCGGTGCATTACCAGCAGCGCCACCGAGTTCTGTTCCTCGGCGAAGTCCAGTGCCTTTTGCAGCGCCTCGGTCGGAATTTCGGTTGTCTCAGCTTTCACCAGTGGTGGGGATTGAGGGCCAACACCGGGGACGAGCTGCTGAGGCTGATACCAGTCCGCTGAGGTGATAGGGGTGTCGGGATAGGTGAGCGATCGCCCCAGCAGTCGCCAATCGACCGAAACCCGCAGCAGCCCACCCACGGCCACCAGACCTACCACCGTCCAAAGCCTAGGCCCAAGGAATGCTCTCGTCATACCGTCGTCGAGTTATTCCCTGCAATTCCAGGCTCTATTCTAGCTAGCTCGACTAAGCCATCTTCAGCAGCCAGATCCCAGGGTTCTTTTTGGCCTTATTTAAGGTCTGCCTGTCATGCAAGAACCCTGGGATCTGCGCTTACCCCTACATGCCCATGATGCAGTAGCCAGAATCAACATAGAGAATCTGCCCCGTCATCCCCGTCGACAGGTCGCTGCACAGAAATGCCGCCGTATTGCCCACCTCGGTCTGAGTTACGGTGCGGCGCAGGGGAGCAATTTCTTCGACATGGTGGATCATATCGAGAATGCCTCCCACCGCTGACGAAGCCAGGGTGCGAATGGGGCCAGCGGAAATGCCGTTGACGCGAATATTGTTGGGGCCAAGCTCAGAGGCTAAGTAGCGCACGTTCATTTCTAGCGCCGCCTTGGCAATACCCATGACGTTGTAGTTGGGCACCACCCGCGCGCCGCCCAGGTAGGTGAGGGTAACAACGCTGCCGCCATCGGTCATTAGCGCTTTAGCCCCGCGCGCCAGGGTAATTAACGAGTAGGCGCTAACATCCAGCGCCAGCTGAAAGCCAGCTTTAGACGTGTTGCTGAAGTCACCCGTCAGGTCATCCCGGTTGGCAAAGGCTAGGCAGTGAATCAGAATATCGAGCTTGCCCCACTTCTCGCCAATGGTGCTGAAGACCTGCTCAACCTGGGCTTCATCCTGCACGTTGCAGGGCAAAAACAAGCTGGGGTTGAGGGGGTCAACCAGGTCTTTGACCTTGCCTTCCATCCTACCTCTTTCGTCGGGCAGGTAGGTGATGCCTAGGTTGGCCCCGGCTTTGTGCAGCTGCTGGGCAATGCCCCAGGCAATAGATTTATTGTTGGCAATGCCCGTTACCAGGGCGTTTTTACCAGTCAGGTCTAGCATGGCTCTCGGTGGTGATTCGCATTTAGGAGTCTACGGGAATTTGGGGCCGGTGAATAGGGTATAGCCCGATAGAATAGGTAGGCTTGGCACACAGAATTTTGCCTGTTGAATTGAACGTTTACTTCTCTTCTACCCATGGAAGTCATCCCCGCTATTGATTTAATCGACGGTCGCTGTGTGCGGCTGTACCAGGGCGACTATGCCCAGACCGAGGTGTTTAACGACAACCCGGTGGAGGTGGCGCGGCAGTGGGTAGACCAGGGGGCAACTCGGCTGCACCTGGTGGATCTCGACGGGGCCAAGTCGGGCAAGCCTGAGAACTGGCGGGCGATTGAGGCGATCGCCCAGGCGGTAGACATTCCCATCGAAGTGGGGGGCGGACTGCGCAATCGCGCCCGCGTCACCGACCTATTCTCTCTGGGCGTGCGCTACGCCATTTTGGGCACCGCTGCGATCGAAAACCCGGAGCTGGTCAGCGATTTGGCTGGCGAGTTCCCCGGCCAAATCATTGTTGGCATTGATGCCCGCGACGGCAAGGTGGCAACGCGCGGCTGGCTTGAAACGTCAGAAGTCGATGCGATCGCCCTCGCCCAGCAAATGGAACAGCGCGGCGCGGCGGCAGTGATCTATACCGATATCCAGCGCGACGGCACTCTGCAGGGGCCAAACATTCCGGCCATGCGAGCCATGGCCGAGGCCGTGTCAATACCGGTGATTGCCTCTGGGGGCGTCGGTGCCCTGCGCGATCTGCTGAGTCTGCTGGCCTTAGAGAGCCAGGGAGTAACCGGCGTCATTGTGGGCCGCGCCCTCTATACAGGAGATGTGAGCCTCAAGGAAGCCGTGCGGGCGGTCGGCAACGGGCGGTGGCAAGATGTGCCCCCATCCCTGGGCGATTCGACCTTTGCTTAGGGATGGATATAGTGAAGGAGCGGCCTTTGGAGGCGATCGCTGTACCTAGCTCACTGTTTAGAAACCGAGTTGAATATGGACTCTGTTGTATTAAATGCTCCATTTGAGCCTGCTGCCTTGGCCGAGGCCAGCACCGCAACTCTAAAAACCAGCCTGATCAAACACGTAGAAGAGCGTGAGGCAGAGCCGATGGCCAAAAAAGTCCGGTTTGCCAACCAAACTCTCATGCCCCTCTTTAACGAGTTAGAAAAGCGTAATCCTACCCCTGATTTGCATCAACAAATTCCGCTGCTCAAAGGGGTTTGGCATTCGGTTTGGTCTACGAACCCCTTTCAAGACATCTTGCCGGGGCGAGTGCTCCACGAGTCTTACCAAATCTTTAGTGATAACGGCTTTTATGCCAACCTAGCTCGCTACAAACCGGGCCGCAAAGCCCCAGTTTTGAACTGGGTTTCGCGCTGGTTACTCAGCTACGATTTGATGATTATGCAGAGCTATGCTGTTCAATCTCAAGCCTCAGCCGACCCCGATCAACCTTTAGCGCCCGGGCGATCAAACGATCAATATTGGGAAATTCAGAATGTCTGCATTCAGCAGGTTTTGCGCGTCGGCTCTCGTTCTTTCAGTGCTGAAACCGCTCAAAACTGGTTTGAGCAAGTGGTAGATAAATATCAAAAGCAGCCCGAATCACAGCTGCAAACTTCAATACCCAGTCGGAGCACTACCCGCGTTACCGCCAAGCAGTACCAACAGATCTCTAAGGCTCGACCTCAGCTAGACAATCTTTATATTGATCAAGATTTTCGCTTGGTCAAAACCCAGCGAGAAAAATCTCAGCGCCCGTCCTACACTGTAGCGCTGCGCCTACCGAGCTAACCCCTACATTCAAGGCCAAAAGATTCGCTTTTGGCGGCCCCCATCATTTTGCAAACTCTGCCAGTAGCGTTGGAAACTGTTCTGGTGGCGGAAATGTACTGAAGCTATAGGTGGCAGGTGTTGTTGCCCAAGGCAGCTTTTCGTCGGTATAGGTTTCAATGAACGGGCTGAAGGATTGAGCATCGTCCATTAGGCTAGTGCGGATGTTAACAAAGTCATCTAGACCTTCGGGGCGAGTAAACAGCCAGCTCATGCAGTGGCCACAGAAATAATGGCGAGTCGCACCGTGCAGGCCGCCAATCACCGGGCTACCTGACGTGATTTTGAAGCTTTCGCTGGGATAGAGGGCGCTCAGCGAAAAGGCGCTAGATGTCATTTGTTGGCAGCCAGTGCAGTGACAGGCCATGGTGATCAAAGGTTCTGAACTGACTTCAAATTGAACCTGCCCACATCTACAACGCCCCGTCTTAGGAGAAGTATTATCTGCCATAGTTTACTCCTGGGTTTCTCACAACCTAGCGCAATCTTGAGTAATCATCCAAAGCAGCACTTTGCCATCTACTGTTGCCAAGGAGGTTATGCTTCCACGTTCTGCGTAACTTTCTACTATCCGCCACGTTTGGATTGCTAGGCTGCCCGATCTGATTGGATATCCCCAGTCTTTGCCTATGTTTAGCATCAAAGGCTTTGTCACTTCTAATGTGTGTGTTTACCTTGTGCAATCTCTCATCACCACATACGTTCTTCCTTTAAAGCTGCATCAATATCTCTCAATACAGGCCATGCCCCGTTGGTGGTGTTAGAGATCACAGTAACCTGTATCTCATTGACGCGATTTACACGCGACATGAACGAAACCCCTGCGTCACAACCAGTGACGTATTCCTCGCAGTCGCGACCCTCTTCCTTAGAGATCCAGAGTCCGTGACCGTAATACGTATACTCCCCCTCCGTTTTAGTTCTCACGTAAGGCTGGGCATAGATCTCAACCAGTTCTTTCGGCAAGATCTGATAATTCCAGAATGCCTTCCACAAAGTCGTGATGTCGTGCACCGTTGTAAATGCGCCTCCATCGGAAGCCCCGACAACAGGAAGATTGTAGATATTTGTTCGCCATTCATTCTCTTCCTCCACATAACCCATCGCTGTATTCTCAGGGAGTTTATTCAGTGCGAAATATCCAGAGCGGTTCATGCCGATCGCCTTAAATATTGCCTGTTCGACAAAATCCTGATACTTCATGCCAGCCAGTTCTTCAATCACCACTCCCAGAAGGATATAGCCGCCATTTGAATAGGAGAAGCGTTCCCCAGGTGCGAATTTCATGGCTTCTTCCGGAAATGTAGCCAAGTAATCTCTTGGGCCTCTTAGGGCATACCACGGAATGCTGAGGGTAAAGTTATTAAAGTCCTCTATTTTTTCTTCATCATAGTAGTCAGGAATACCGGATGTATGGGTGAGCAAGTGTCGTATAGTAATTTCCTGCGAATAGCGTGGAAAATCAAGAGCAACACAGTCTTTCAATCGAGTGGAAAACGAGAGTTTTTGAGCCTCAATTAGTTTACCAATGGCTAAGGCAGTAAAGAATTTGGTGCCCGAAGCGATGCCGAAGCGTGTCTCTAACGAGTTCTTAATTCTGTTGCTCCGCTCAGCATAACCAGCCGCCCTGGCATAAAGCACCTGATCCTTTTGGCGAATGGAAACCACCCCTGGAAAGGCATGTTTCTCAATAGAGGTATTTAGTATTTGCTCGAACTTGGCTTGATCCATAAGCTACCTCTCAACAATGTCATTCTGCCCATTCTGAGAGACTACTTGGAGAGGCTCTGAGACTGTTTGCAGAGCCTTTAAAGTTGGCCAAGTAAGTATTTAACTTGATCAAGCAGGCTTAGAGCTTGCCTTAGTAACTAACGGCGAATACATTAGCTTCATGACCCGACAACTTAACTATTGCAGATGAAGGCGTAGATAGGACATTCTAGGAGAGTAGGACTATTGCTTGAGTAACGATGCCAGCCGCCTATAGTGATGATCTGCGCGAAAAAGCGCTTGCTGCTGTTGACCGAGGCGAC
>JAESFY010000092.1_pt1 | contig 59411 bp, 57 predicted proteins | sample 9266201 | NCBI WGS metagenome assembly JAESFY01 (sample SAMN14515071, study PRJNA621656) | algae metagenome | isolation source: Nodosilinea sp. WJT8-NPBG4 and co-occurring heterotrophs from soil, lower... | place: USA: Pinto Basin, Colorado Desert, California | collected 2006-05-27 | reverse complement strand
CGAGATCCATGTACTCGAGAGCCCGTTCCGCCGCGGCCCGTTCGTTCGGGTCGGCGATCTCGGCCGGGTTCGGGACGGATGCCGACAGCGAGCTGCCCTGGCCGGGGTTGGTCCCCCAGGTCACGAACGGCTCAAGCTCATCGGCGTCGATGAAGACCTCGGCGTCGAAGACCGCCCCCTCGTCGGTCGGCAACGTGCGCCAGTAGGCGACGGCGTCGTCCCAGTCCTGCCCCTTGGGCGCGTGCTGGCGGCCCTTCAGATACGCGAAGGTCGTCTCATCGGGGGCGACCATCCCGGCGCGGGCACCCGCCTCGATCGACATGTTGCAGATCGTCATCCGGCCCTCCATGGAGAGCGCGCGTATCGCGCTGCCGCGGAACTCCAGGACGTAGCCCTGACCTCCGCCGGTGCCGATCTTCGCGATCACGGCGAGGATGATGTCCTTCGCCGTGACGCCGGCGCGCAGAGTGCCGTCGACGGTGATCGCCATGGTCTTGAACGGCTTCAGCGGCAGCGTCTGCGTCGCCATGACGTGCTCGACCTCGCTGGTGCCGATGCCGAACGCCATGGCGCCGAACGCGCCGTGCGTCGACGTGTGAGAGTCGCCGCAGACGACGGTGATGCCGGGCATCGTGAGTCCGAGCTGCGGTCCGACGACGTGCACGATGCCCTGCTCGGCATCTCCCAGCGAGTGCAGACGCACACCGAACTCTGCGGCGTTGCGCCGCAGAGTCTCGATCTGGGTGCGACTGGTGAGATCGGCGATCGGCTTGTCGATCTCCCACGTCGGAGTGTTGTGATCCTCCGTGGCGATCGTGAGGTCAAGCCGTCGCAGCGGCCGCCCCTCGCTCCGCAGGCCGTCGAAGGCCTGCGGGCTGGTCACCTCGTGCACGAGGTGCAGGTCGATGTAGATGAGGTCGGGTTCGCCGTTCTCGCCCTTGACGACGAGATGGTCGTCCCAGACCTTCTCGGCCAAGGTCCTGCGGCGTGCGGAATCGGATCCGGGTGCGGGGCTGCTCATTGCGTTTCTCCTGAAGCTGGCGGTTCGGCCCACGATGGACTCCGCGACGAGGAGGGGCTCAGAACGAGGTCTCGTCGCGGCCGCTAAGAAGGAGGAGCACGGTCCGCATGACGTCAGATTACCACCGCCCGGGCGTGCTCTCAGCCGTCATGACACTCTGTTCATCACCCGACCGACCGAGAGGCCCCGCATGACCGTCGACACCGTCCGCTTCGCCACCCGCGCGGTACATGCGGCGCGAGGCCGCGAGACGGCAGCGCCGCGCGCCACGCCGATCTACCTCACCGCCGGGTTCGAATTCGACGACTTCGACCACGCCGCGGATCACTTCGGCACCGGCACCGGATTCGGCTACACGCGCACGGGCAACCCGACGGTGCACGCGGCAGAGCGTCAGCTGGCCGCCCTGGAATCCGGCGCGGATGCCGTTCTCGTGGCGAGCGGTCAGGCCGCTGTCGTCACCGCCCTGCTCACCGTGGCCGGCGCGGGCGACCACATCGTCACGTCGACGCACATCTACGAGGGCACGCGCGGGCTCTTCCTCGACAACCTCACGCGCCTGGGCATCGAGACCACCTTCATCGACGACATCGCGGATCCGGAAGCCTGGCGCGCGGCGATCCGCCCCAACACCCGCGCGCTCTTCGCCGAGTCCCTGGCCAACGCACGTAACGACGTGCTCGACATCGCCGCGATCAGTGCCGTCGCCGATGACGCGGCGATCCCGCTGATCGTCGACAACACCCTCGCCACACCCTTCCTGCTGCGCCCGATCGAGCACGGCGCCGCCATCGTCGTGCACTCCGCATCGAAGTTCCTCGCCGGTCACGGCTCGGTCCTCGGCGGCGTCATCGTCGACGACGGACGGTTCGATCCCGAGCGCGCCGGCCACAATGCGCCTCACCTGGTGCTGCCCGGCCGCGGCGGTCTGCCGAGCGTCGCAGCCCGCCACGGCGGTCGCGCGCGCATCGCCTACGCCCGGGAGTCGGTGGCGCCGCGCTTCGGAGCCTCCCCCTCTCCCCTCAACGCCTTCCTCATCGCGCAGGGAGCGGAGACGCTCGGGCTACGGGTCGAGCGGCAGTCGCGCAACGCCCTGGAGATCGCGCAATGGCTCGAGACGCAGGAAGCCGTCGAGAGCGTCGACTACGTCGGCCTGCCCTCGCACCGGGACCACGCGACGGCGCTGCGGTACCTCGACGGCGGCTTCGGCTCCATCTTCACCTTCACCCTCCGCGGCGGTCTCGACGCCGCACGGCAGTTCGTCGAGCAGGTGCGCGTCTTCACGCACATGACGCACATCGGCGACGTCCGCTCGCTCGTGCTGCACCCCGGCACCACGAGTCATGCGCAGCGCGCCGACGCCGAGCGCGAAGTGCTCGGCGTGCGCCCGGGAACGTTGCGTCTCTCCATCGGCATCGAGGACGTCCAGGACCTCATCTCCGACCTGGCTCGCGTCCTCGATGCGTCACGGGAGACCGTGGCATGAGCCGCCCGCAGCACTTCGGCTGGTTCCTCGCACGAGGCTTCGGACCGCAGGGCTGGGGCTATCCCTCGCTCGAGTGGGACTACGACTGGACGCGGCCGGAGATCTACCAGGAGGCCGCGCGCACCCTCGAGCAGGCGGGATTCGATCTCGTCATCATCGAGGACGCACCTTCGATGGGCTCGCCCGAGACGCTCGACATCCGCGTCCGGCATGCGTTCGGCGGCCCGAAGCACGATCCGCTCCTGCTGGCGCCGTACCTGTTCCAGGCGACGAAGCACCTGGGCGTCGTGCCGACGGTCAACCCGGCGGCCTCACTGCCCTACACGTCAGCGCGGCAGTTCTCGACCCTGCAGCATCTGAGCGGGCACCGTCTCGGTCTCAACGTCGTGACCGACACCGGGAGCGCGCGCCATTTCTCGGATGCCGCGCAGCTGGGCCACGACGAGGCATACGACCGCGCGGAGGAATGGCTCGCCGGCATCCGCTCGCTCTGGCGCAGCTGGGATGACGGGTCGCTCGTCGCCGATCGCGCCACGGACGTGTACGCGGACGGCTCGAAGATGCAGCGGATCCAGCACCGCGGCTCCCACTATTCGTTCGACGGACCGCTCAACGCCCTGCCGTTCACCGACGGGGAGCCGGCGATCGTCTCGCCGGGCGGCTCGGGTCGCGGACTCGGCTTCGCCGGCGCGAACTCCGATGTGCAGCTCGCGCTCGCCCCACTGCATGAGGCATCCGTGCGGGCGTACCGCGCCAAGATCCACGATGCGGCCGTCGCGGCTGGTCGCCGCGCCGACGACATCAAGCTCCTGTTCGCCATCCAGCCGGTGATCACCTCCTCTGCCGAGGAGGCCGATCGGATCGTCGCCGCGTCCGCCCACCCGGATGAAGCCGCCCTGGTGCAGATCGCACGGAAGCAGTCCAGCGACCTGGAGACCGATCTCACCTCTCTCGACCTCGACAAGCCGCTCGACCTCTCGATCTTCGGCGCGCACGTCTCGCGCGGCAGCATCCAGCGGCTGATCGGCGACCGTGGCGAGGACGCCCCCTTGCGGGCGCACCTGACCGCACTGGTCCGCGCCGGCCGTTTTTCCGACCGCTCCGGCTTTGTCGGCACCGCCGAGGAGTTCGCCGACCTGATCGAAGAGCTCGGCGAATGGGGCAACGACGGCGTGCTGCTGTGGGGCGACTTCCACCCGGTCACCCTGCACCGCACCCTGGACGAACTCGTTCCGGTGCTGCGCCGCCGTGGCATCCTCCGTCGCGAGTACGCGGACGGCGGACTGCACGCGAATCTGCGCGCCTTCTGAGCTGACCAGCCGCGGAACGCGCTACCAGCCCATCGACCCCGGAACGCCCTTGAACGGTCCGACGACCGATGACGTGACCCATCCGCCGTAGAAGCCACCCGGTTGCGGAGTGACGACCTCGCCGCCGACCGTGCACTCGTCCATCTGCGCCGCATACACGGCGACGAGGCCTGTCAGCGTCTCGAACCCGGGCGCAGGGTCCGGGTAGTTCCACGCTGCGCCCTCGCGCACGATTCCGCCCCCGCGTACATCGAGGTAGCGCGCCGTTCCCTTGAACTCGCAGAACGAGGTGCCGGGGGCATCCGCGAGCGCCCCGGGGACGAAGTCGGCGATCGGCAGGTAATAGACGGGAGGATGGCTCGTCTCCAGTACCCGTACCGCGTCACGCGTGTCGGCGACCAGCTCACCGGCGAGCCGAATTGTGACGCGCCCCGCGACCCGCTCGGCCCGCGGCGGTCTCGGATAGTCCCAGACGGATTCCTGACCGGGAGCGGGCGTGACGGGTTGCGGGCGGCGCATCTGTTCACTGTACGTCGCGCAGTGTTGACTGGTGCCATGACCGCGATTCCGATGTTCCCGCTCGGCTCGGTGCTGTTCCCGTCCACGCCGCTGCCGCTGCGCGTGTTCGAGCCGCGATACCTCACGATGATCGGCCGGCTTCTCGACGAGGACGATCCGGAGTTCGGCGTCGTGCTCATCGAGCGCGGCCACGAGGTCGGCGGCGGCGACCGGCGCAGCAGCATCGGCACGATCGCCCGGCTGGTCACTGTCTCAGCGGGAGCGCAGGTGCTGACAGCCATGGCGGTCGGCACCGAACGGTTCACTGTCGAGCAGTGGCTCGAGGACGAGCCCTATCCCCGCGCCGAAGTCACTCCGCTGCCCGAGCTCACGTGGAACGACGCGCTCACCCCGCTGCACACCGAAGCCGAGGCGATCGTGCGGCGCACCCTTTCGCGCGCTCCCGACGCGCGGTGGGATGCCGACACCGAGCTCGCCGACGATCCGCTCGCCGCCGCGTGGCAGCTCGCGGCAATCGCTCCGCTCGGCGAATACGACAGATACGCTCTGCTGCAGTCGACGACGGTCGGCGGTCTGCTTCGTCAGATCATCGATCTCACGCTGGAGGCCGAGCTTCTCTGGTCAGCGGACTGACGTCACTCGGTGATCGAGGCCTTCTTCTCCGCGCGCTTGTCGCGCCCGGAAGCGATCAGGCTGGCGATCGTGGCGATCGTCATCGAAGCGATGATCACGCCGAGCGACACCATGTTGTCGATGTCGGGAACCCACTCGACGTGCTCGCCCCCGTTGATGAACGGCAGTTCGTTCACGTGCAGCGCGTGCAGGATCAGCTTGATGCCGATGAACCCGAGGATCACGGCGATGCCGTAGTGCAGGTACCGCAGGCGGTCGAGCAGATCGCCGAGCAGGAAGTAGAGCTGTCGCAGGCCCATCAGCGCGAAGATGTTCGCCGCGAAGACCAGGAAGCCGTTCGTCGTGATCTCGAAGATGGCGGGGATCGAGTCGATCGCGAAGATCAGGTCGGTGACACCGATCGTGATGAGCACGATGACCATCGGAGTGAACATCCGCTTGCCGTCGACCGTGGTGCGCAGCTTCGAGCCGTCGTAGTGGTCGCTGATGTCGATGCGCCGGCGCAGCATCCGCACGACGAAGTTCTCGCGCTTGACCTCGCTCTCGTGCTCACCGTCGGGCATCGCCTGGCGGATCGCGGTCCAGATGAGGAATGCGCCGAAGACGTAGAAGATCGGCGAGAAGTTCTCGACGATCGCGACGCCGACGAGGATGAACGCGCCGCGCAGGACCAGCGCGATGATGATGCCGATCATCAGCACCTGCTGCTGCAGGCGCCTCGGTACCGCGAACTGGGCCATGATCAGCACGAACACGAAGAGGTTGTCGATCGAGAGGCTGTACTCCAGCGCCCAGCCGGTGATGAAGTCCCCGGCGTTCTTCCACCCGCCGACATTGCCGAGCAGCACCGCGAACAGCAGAGCGAGTGCGACGTAGAAGACCACCCAGAGGGTGGATTCCTTCGTCGAGGGGATGTGCGGACGCAGCTTGATGAGCAGAAGGTCGCCGATCAGGATGATCGTGAGGACCACCATCGACGTGATCTCGAACCAGAGAGGGATTACCAAGGGCGCACGGCACCTTTCGGAAGGGTCGGGAAGAAGCCGAAAGTCTCTCCCCCGCACTTGACGTGCGTCGCGCGCCCGGAGCAGCTATGCCGATGCTCGTGATGACGTTACGCGCGGATCCGGGATACTCCCTCTCGCGGGTGCAATGCTACCGGAGCAAGAGTGCCCTCGAGAACGACATTGCATGGTGGAATGGTCGACGTGACCTCGACTTCGCAGACAGACCCCGTCATCGTTCCTCTCGAGACCCGGCCGCAGAATTCGTGGGCTCGCGCGATCGGCTCCCTCATCTTCGTCAGTCGCTGGCTGCAGGCACCGCTGTATCTCGGACTCATCGTGGCGCAGCTCGTCTACGTCGTCGTGTTCATGGTGGAGCTGTGGCACCTCATCGCCGAGGACGTGTTCGGCGACATCACCCACATCGAAGAGGCCACCATCATGTTGACGGTCCTGGGACTGATCGACGTGGTGATGATCGCCAACCTGCTGATCATGGTGATCATCGGCGGCTATGAGACCTTCGTCTCCCGCATCAACGTCGACGGCCACCCGGACCAGCCGGAGTGGCTCTCGCACGTCAACGCGAACGTGCTCAAGGTCAAGCTCGCCATGGCGATCATCGGCATCTCGTCGATCCACCTGCTGAAGACGTTCATCGAAGTCGGTGGCATGAGCGAAACCGGCATCAACGAGGACGGCGAGAAATACACTCCCACCGGCGTGCTCTGGCAGGTCGTCATCCACATGGTGTTCATCGTCTCGGCCGTCGCCCTCGCCTGGATCGACAAGATGTCGCAGCAGACCCTCGCCCGGACCCACGCCGCCCAGCACACCCCCGTGCACTGAATCTGAGACGATGGGGCATCCGTCGACACTTTCCTGGTGAGAGACACCGAACGGAAACGGGATGCCCGTGCAGACGAGTGATCAGAAGTGGGCCGCGCAGGCGGCGGCAGGCGACGAGAGCGCCTTCCGCGAGCTGTACCGAGCACACGTGCGGCCGGTCTACTGGATCGCCCACGGCATCCTCGCGTCGCCCGTCGACGCCGAGGATGTGACCCAGGAGACCTTCGTCGTCGCATGGCGCAAGCTTCCGGGCCTGGAGCTGCAGGGCGAGTCGATCCTGCCGTGGCTGGCGACGATCTGCCGCTTCCAGGCGGCGAATCGGCTCCGTCAGCGCCGCCGGGATCAGGCGCACACCGCCGCAGCCCTCGACGAGGACCTGCCGGACACAGTGAGCGTCGAAGAGCAGGTCATCACCGCGGATCTGGCCGCACGGATCGCCGCAGCGGTGGGCACCCTGAACGAGCTCGACCGCGAGATCTTCCGGCTGTGCGCATCCGAGGGCTACGCCTATCAGGCGGCAGCCGAAGAGCTCGGCGTGAGCCACGCCGTCGTCCGGAACCGTCTCTCCCGAGTGCGCACCCAGCTGCGCGGTGCCGTGAAGGAAGCGAGAGACGCATGAACGACCAGACCACCGCCGGGGAGCTTCCCGAGTTGTCCGAAGAGACCATCGCCCGTATCGAGACCTCGGTGTTCTCCACGATCGCCGCCGATCGTCCGCGAGCACAGACGACCGACCTCCGATCGCGGGCGCGACGCCGACGCTGGCTGACCGGCGCCGGCATCGCCGCCGCCTTCGTCGTCGGCGTTCTCGTGACTCCCCCGATCCTCAGTTCAGTCGGCGGGGGCGCGATGACGACCGCCGGAAGCTCAGGCGGCAGCGTGGCCGAATCCGGCCCGTCGTCATCGGACCGCAGCACCGAGGTCGCCCCGGGCGCGCTCGACGAGGGAGCGGTCGACTCCTCCGGAATCGTCGGTGCTGAGGTCGGCGACACGGACCGGGAGATCATCGCCACCGCACACGCAACGCTCCAGGTGAAGAACATCGCCGATGCCGCCGCCACGATCACCACCCTGGCCGAGCAACGCGGCGGCTTCGTCGAGAGCACCGAGATCGGCAGGGCGACAGCGGTCGACGGCACTTCGGAGCGCGTGCCGATCGATTCCGGCTATGGCTGGATCAGCATCCGGGTGCCTTCCGCCGAGCTGCCGGACGTGATCGCGGAACTGGACGAGTCGGGTGATGTGCTCTCGTCGTCCGTCTCGAAGCAGGACGTGACCTCGGTGGCGATCGACCTGCGCGCTCGCGTCGACGCGACGAGGGCCTCGGTGACCCGTCTCACGGAACTGATGGCGCAGTCGGGTAGCGTCTCGGAGCTCATCGAGGCCGAAGTTGCTCTGACCGACCGCCAGGCGCAGCTCGAGTCGTACGAGCAGCAGCTCGCGGCGATCGAGGACCAGGTCGCGATGTCGACCCTCCAGGTGGAGCTGACGCGCACGACGACGCCGACGACCGCCGATCCCGCGGGATTCGGCGACGGGCTGCTCGCGGGATGGAACGGCCTGGTCGTCTCCCTCAACGCTCTCGTGATCGCAGTCGGCTTCCTCCTCCCCTGGCTCGCCGTCGCCGGAATCGTCGTGCTGATCGTCTGGCTGATCCGTCGGACGCGTCGCAACCGGCACGTAACGCCGTCAGATAGTTGATTTTCCGGGGTATACAAGAGGTCTTGTGGGATCGCTGACTCGGTCGTAGCGTTCCTCCCGTGGAAGATATCTCCGTGATCACCGCCGTGCACCACCCGCTGCGCCGCCGGATCTACGATTACTTGCTGCTGTACGGCACGTCCCAGGTGACCGCTCTGTCCCGCGCTCTCGACAGCCAGGTCGGAAGCATCAGTCATCATCTGCGGATGCTGGAGCGGGCCGGCGTCGTGGAGCGCGCAGCTGATCCGACCGGCGACAAGCGGACCAGTTGGTGGGGGGTGGCACGACGCGGACTGTCGTGGTCGACTGATGACTTCGCCGGCTCGCCCGCCGACGCGCTCCTCGCGCGCGAAGCGCAGCGGCAGGGCATCCGGTTGCAGTTCGAACGGCTGCAACGCTGGCATCGGAACCGCAACGAACCGGCATACGCCGCTTACGACGGCTACAGCACCGACAGCACGGCGTGGGCGTCACCGGACGAGTTGCAGGATCTCGGAGCGCGCCTCGTCGAGACGATGCGGGAGTGGCAGGACTCGCTCGACCTCGATGACGGAAAAGAGCGCACGCCCGTCTTCCTCTTCGCCCACGCCTTCCCCACGGTTCTGTGAAAGCCCGAGCTGTGATGTCCGCCCATACGGAACCGGTGCAGCTGAGCGAACCGCCACCCTTCCGTCGCGACCGCCGCGTCCATGCCTGGATCGGGGTCAAGGCGCTGTCCGACGCCGGCGACGCCCTGTGGACGATCGCGCTCGCATGGACGGCGGTGCAGACGGCCACCCCTGCCATCGCCGGCCTGATCGTCGCGGCGGGCACCGTACCCCGTGCAGCCGTCCTGCTGTTCGGCGGCGTCATAGCTGATCGCTCGGACGCGCGCCGCGTGATGCTGGTCTGCAACGTCGTCCGCGTCGGAGTTCTCGTCGCCGCGACTCTCTGGGTACTCGCGACCCCTCCGACCGTGGCTCTGCTGCTCGTCGCCGCCATTGCCTTCGGGATCTGCGACGCGTTCTACGAACCCTCGGCGGGGACGATCGCACGCCAGCTTGTCCGCCCCTCGGATCTGCCCGCCTACGGCGCGGTCGCGCAGACCGCTTCCCGACTGGGGACGATGGGCGGCGCGGCCGTCGGGGGTGTGATCGTCGCGTACGCGGGGCTCGCCGGGAGCGCGGCCACCAACGCCATCACCTTCACCGTTGTCGTCGCGTTCATCGCGATCTGGTTGCGCCCGCGGTTCCTCCTCGCCCGAGCCGAGAAGGAATCCGCGCTGCGGGGCATCGCTCAGGGCTTCCGGCACCTGTCCGCCTACCCGACCACCCGCACGCTCGTCCTCGCCCTCTCCGGCCTGAACCTGGCTGTCGGACCGGCGGTCGGCATCGGACTGGCGCTGCGGGCGCACGACCAGGACTGGGGCGCTCCAGCCGTCGGACTGTTCGAGGCACTGCTCGGGCTCGGAGCAGCGATCGGCGCCGTCTCCGTCGCGAAGTGGCGGCCGAGGCGCGAAGCGCTCGCGGGGTTCTGGGCGCTCGTCGTGCAGGGCGCCGCGATCGTCGCGCTCGGATTCGGCCCGATCTGGACCGTGGCCGCTGCGTCGTTCATCGTCGGCTCCACCGCCGGGTACGCGTCGGTACTGCTGGGCGCCACCTTCTCGGCGACGGTCGACACTGCGTACCTCGGACGCATGGGATCGATCACCCGTCTCGGCGACGACTGCCTGATGCCGTTGGCGATGGCCGGTTTCGGGGCGCTGGCATCTGCAGCGGGCGTCTGGGTGCCGTTCGCGCTCTACGGCGCCGCGATGATGGCCGTGATGATCGTGCCGCTGAGCAACCGTACGTTCCGGAAAATGTCGCTCCGGCCGGGTGGAACCGCGGAGATCGGAAGCTGAAACTGCGACCGAGAACGAAGAAAGCCCCCGGAGAACCGGGGGCTTTCTGTGTCGTGTGACCCCAGCGGGATTCGAACCCGCGTTACCGCCGTGAGAGGGCAGCGTACTAGGCCGCTATACGATGGGGCCGTCTTGCCGGACGTTTCCGTCCCGCGACAACCGTTCAAGTATGCCATGACGATTCTCGCTCCGCAAAATCGAGCCGACCTCGCCGTGCGCTCGGGCGTGGCGTGCCGCGAAGGCGTTTGCCGCCGGGCGCCGAAAGGAGTTGACTCGACTCATGCGCGTCACGAAGTTCGAACATGCCACTCTCCGTATCGACCAGAGCGATGAGACTCTGCTGGTCGATCCGGGGTCGTTCACGACTCCCCTGGTCGACCTCGGCAGGGTCGTCGGCGTGGTGATCACCCACGAGCATCCCGACCATTGGACGACGGATCAACTCGACCGCATCCTGCGCGATGCGCCCGGAACCCCGATCTTCGCTCCGTCCGGGGTGGCGCGTGCCGCCGAGGGCTACGACATCACCGTCGTCGCCCCGGGCGAGACGGTCGAGGTCGGCGGGTTCACCCTGCGCTTCTTCGGAGGCACGCACGAGGTCATCCACTCCTCGCTGCCGACGATCGAGAACGTCGGAGTCCTCGTGAACGACGAGCTCTACTACCCCGGCGACTCGTATGCGGTTCCCGAGGGCGTCGAGGTGCAGACACTCGCCGCCCCGCTGGGCGCGCCCTGGCTCAAGATCGGCGATGCGATGGACTACCTGCTCGCCGTGAAGCCGCGCCGCTCCTTCGGCACCCACGATATGACGCTGTCGGTCATCGGCAAGAACATGCACCGTCAGCGCCTGCAGTGGGCGACAGAGCAGGGCGGCGGGGAGTTCTTCGCGCTGGAGCCCGGCGAGTCACTCGACCTGTGACATCCCCGGTTCGCCGACTCCTTCCGGTGTCGACCTCACGCCTGAGATTCCGTGAGATGACCTCGGACGACCTCGAGGATATGGCGGCGATGCTCGGCGACCCGGAGGTCATGGCCTACTACCCGGCCCCGAAGACGCGGACAGAGAGTGCGGACTGGATCGCGCGGATGCGCGTCCGCTACGAGACGCATGGACACGGTCTCTGGATCCTCGAGACGCACGAAGGTGCGTTCGTGGGAGATTGCGGCATCACGTGGCAATCGGTCAATGACGTTCCCGTCCTGGAGGTCGGTTACCACGTCCGCCGCGGGATGCAGCGGCAGGGGTTCGCGACGGAAGGGGCGCGGGCGTGTGTGGAGCTCGTCTCTCAGGAGTTCGCACCGACGCTGCTGACCGCGATCATCCATCCCGAGAACGCCGCGTCCCGCGGGGTCGCCGAGAACCTCGGCATGACCCACATCGACGACGATCACGCCCATCCGTGGATCGTTCGCACGGTGATGGGAATGCAGGTCTCCCCCGCTAGCCCCGGCTGAGCGCTCGCACCCGCAACGACCGCTCCAGGTGATCGCGCTGTTCGATCACCAGCCGCCGGAGTGCCGCCGGTGCCGTCTCGTTCTCGCTGAGCCACGCATCGACGAGATCCGAGGACTCGCCCTGCGGGAACAGGCCGACGACGAGACGCTGCGCCAACTCGATGCTGCGCGTGTCCCACGCCTGGCCGATCCGCTCGAAGTAGACGGAATCGAACTCCGCGATCAGGTCGCGACGTCCGCCCGCGCGGAAGCCCGCGATCTCGGCGTCCAGGTGGTCGTTGCTCAGCGAGAGGTCGTTCCATGCTGCGTCCCAGGCCGCGCGACGGACGGCAGGCTCCGGACGCGAGGCGAGCGCACGTCGGGCAGCCGTACGACCGCTGCCGGTGTCGTCGCGCGCCAGCTCGGCGGCGATGTCGTCCGCACCGGCATGACCTGTCGCAACCAGCGCCGTGAGCAGCTGCCACCGCAGGTCGGGGTCGACGACGAGGCCGTCGGGCACGCGGCCGTCGAGCATCTCCCGCACCTCAGCGTGCCGCACATCGTCGGATGCCGATGCCGCCGCGAAACCCCGCGCCCAGGAGAGCTGCGCGTCGCTTCCGGCATCAGCCGCCTGCAGTGCACGCCAGGTGGCCTCGGTCCACTCACGCCGCGCATCCGGGAGCCGCGCCTCGTCGATGAAGTGGCGCAGCGTGTACGCCGCGTTGAGCAGGGCTCCCGAGAGCAGGCCGATGTTCGCCTCCGCCGGGGCGTGCGTGCGCACGATCGCGAGGTAGCCCACCGCATCGAGCTCGCCGTCGCGCGTGGCGTTCCACAGCGACGACCAGATGAGAGCGCGCGTCAGCGGGTCGTCGATCGCGGAGAGCGATTCCTCCACGGTGCGCAGCGAGCGGTCGTCCAGTCGCGCCTTCGCGTAGGTGAGGTCGTCGTCGTTGAGGACCACGAGGTCGGCATCGGCGAGATCGAGCTCAGTGCGCTCGTCCACGACGTCGAGTTCCATCTGCTCACGCCGCAGGATCCGACCGTCGACCCGGTCGTAGAGGCCGATGCGCAGCCGGTGGGGTCGCGGGTCCGTCTGGAGCAGGGCTCGACGTCCCTCGGCATCCGTCTCGATCCACAGTGAGGAAACGCCGGAGGTCTGCAGCCAGGCACGCGACCAGTCGCTCATGTCACGGCCTGAGACGGCGCTCAGCTCCACGAGGAAGTCGTCCAGCGTCGTGTTGCCGAACGCGTTCGCGGCGAAGTATCGGCGCGCGCCCTCGAAGAAGGCGTCGTCCCCGACGAACGCGACGAGCTGCTTGAGCACCGCCGCGCCCTTGGCGTAGGTGATGCCGTCGAAGTTCAACTTGGCGGCCTCGAGGTCGGTGATGTCGGCGACGATCGGATGCGTCGTCGGCAATTGATCCTGCTGATACGCCCATGCCTTGCGTTTGCCGGCGAAGCTCACCCAGGCGTCGTTGAACCGTGTCGCGACCGCGGAAGCGTGCGAACCCATGTAGTCCGCGAACGACTCCTTGAGCCACAGATCTTCCCACCACTTCATCGTGACGAGATCGCCGAACCACATGTGCGCCATCTCGTGCAGGATCGTGTTGGCGCGTGCGGCGCGCTGCGCGTCGGTCGCCGCTCCGCGAGAGATGTACGCCTCAGTGAACGTTACGAGACCGGGGTTCTCCATCGCACCGAGGTTGTACTCCGGGACGAAGATCTGGTCGTACTTCCCCCAGGGGTACGGATAGGCGAAGGCGTCGGTGAAGAAATCGAGCCCCTGTCGCGTGACCTCGAGGATCTCGTCGGACTCCAGGTGCTCCGCGAGCGAACGGCGGATGAAGACCCCGAGCGGGATGTGCTGCGCCCCGCGCTCCCAGGCGCCGTCGACCCGTGCGTAGGGTCCGGCTGCCACCGCGGAGATGTAGCTCGAGATCGGCAGCGTCGGTGCGAACTCGACGCGCTGCACCCCGACCCCGCGATCCGTGCGGGCCGGTGCTTGGTTGGAGAGCACTTCCCAACCCGACGGCGCATCGACGACGAACGTGTACGCGGCCTTCATGTCGGGCTGTTCGAAGCAGGCCATGACCCGGCGCGAGTCGGCCGGCTCGTACTGGGTGTACAGGTAGGTGGCCTCATCCACCGGGTCGTGGAATCGATGCAGGCCCTCGCCGGACCGGCTGTACGCGCCGACGGCCTCGACCCTCACCACGTTCGAGGCGGCGAGGCTCGAGAGCGCGATCCGAGCTCCGTCGTGGACGATCTCCTGATCGACGCCGTTCACGACGACCCGCTGCACCTCTTCGCCGATGAAGTCGAGCCACGTCGCATCGGTCGTCGCATCGAACTCGAGTGTCGTCGTCGTCGGGAACCCCGTGCGGGCGCGTTCGGGCGCCCCGGTCAGATCGAGTTCGACTCGGATGCTGCGCAGAGTGATCGCCGCGGATCGCGCGGCGGTCTCCTCACGGCTGAGATTGGCGGTGTCCATGCATCCATCCTGTCATTCGGGCGGTGAGCGGCCCGACGGACCGACCGGCCCTCACCGCTGCCGGCCGGAGGCGTCCCGCCGATTGGCCTTGCGCTGCTTCTTCGGTCCGCCGAGCAGGCGCCGGATGGCCGTCTCGGGCGTCACGGTGAGATCGAGCGTCTGTCCTCGGGTATAGAGGCGGAAGACACGCGGATCGATGTAGCTTCCTCGCGCGACGGCCGTCGTATTGCCGAGCGCCGTGGCCGTCGCCTGGACCGCAAGACGTTCGGCCTTCCCTCGGTCGCCACGGCTGTCGAGCGGCCCGATCCGCGCGAGTGCGTCCGCGGCGGTGATCGTGCCGTGCAGCGTGCGGAAGTCCTTGGCCGAGAACGATGCGCCCGTGATCTCGCGCACGTAGTTGTTGACCTCAGGCGGAGTGATGCGCACCCTCCGGCGACCTTTCCGGTAGGCGAGGAGGAATTCGCGGGGCGCACCGGCGGCGAACTCGGTGAGGGCTTCGGCGAGCGAGTCGTCGGTGATCTCGATGGACGCGGTCCGCCCGCTCTTCGCCGGGAATGACAGCGCGACCGAGCTGCCGTCGATGCGCACGTCTCGGCGGCGCAGAGTCGTCAGACCGCGACTGCCGTGTCGCACGAGGTACCGCTCGGACCCGATACGCAATGCGGCATCGTCGAGAAGGCGGAATGCGACGGCCAGCGCCTTCTCCTTGGTCTGGCCCTCGTCACGGAGCGCCCGTGTGACCTGTGCGCGCGCACCCGGCAGGGCGGCGGCCAGATCGAGTGCCCGGACGAACTTGCGCCGGTCGCGGGAGACACGCCAGAGGGGGTGGTACAGGTACTGCTTGCGCCCCGCCTCGTCGATGCCGACCGCCTGGATGTGAGCCAGCGGATCTGCAGAGATCCAGACGTCGGTCCATGCGGGTGGGATCACGAGGTCGCGGATACGCTCCCGGTCGGCGTCCGGTGCGGGCGTGTTCGCCTGGTCGACGTAGCGGAAGCCGGATCCTGACCGTACGCGCCGGAAACCGGCATCCTCACCGGGAACCACCCGAGTCAATGCCGCCATCCGTGCCGCCTCCCCATGTTCTGAGCCGCGGTCTGTTCACCGGCGGGTCCCTCACAAAGATGCCGAGGTATCCCCGCCAGCGGAAGGGAGTGGCGTGGGGCCCTCCGGCGTGATATCTCGCACACCGTTCGCGGCAGGCTCGACGACGCGCTCGAGCACCAACGCGAGTGCGCCGACGGCGAGAGCACCCGCGATCATGAGACCGATGAACCAGCCGTCGAGCCCCTCACCGAGCATGACCCCCGCGACGAGCGGCCCGAGGATCGCGCCGCCCTGGAACGCGCCCGAGTTGATCGCGTTGTACCGGCCGCGGGTGCGGTCGGAAGCCAGGTCGTTGTAGATCCCGGGGACCGTCGGCTGCAGCATGGTCTCGCCGAACGCGAAGACGCCATGAACGCGATGACCCCGATCGCCGCGGCGAGGGTACCCGGAAGGAAGCCGGTCGCGCCCAGCAGAACCCAGGACAGCGCCCAGATGAGCGCCATGACCTGCATGACCCTGGTGCGTCTCTTGCCGGAGATGAGGCGGAGCACCGTGAACTGCAGCAGCACGATCACGGCGGTGTTCACGGCGAAGGAGATGCCGACGACCTGCGTCGACACTTCGGCGACCTGGCGCGCGAATGCGGGGAACCCGGCCTCAAGCTGCCCGTATCCGATGAACACCGAGATGAAGGTGAGAAGCGTCAACCAGAGGACCGCCGGTCGCCGCAGGATCTCGCGGTACCCGCCGCCCGTCTCGCCCTCGTCGCCGGCGACGGCTTGCGTGCGCACTCCGCGGAGAGGACCCAGCAGTAGTGCGAGCGGGATCAGGCTGGTGGCCGCATCGATCAGGAAGATGGTCGTGAACGTCGTCGGATCGTGCACGTCGACGAAGAAACCGCCGATCACGCCGCCGACGCCGATGCCCAGGTTCACGAGAGCGAAATTGACGCCGAAGTACTGCTGGCGCACTTCGCCGTCGACCACGCTCGCGATGAGCGCGTTGAACCCCGGCCAGGAGACACCGAAGTTGATGCCGATCAGGATCACGGCGACCGCGGCGGCGGCGAGGGTGGTGGCGAAAGCCAGCAGCGCGCAGCCCGCGATCATCGAAAGGAGACCGGCGATCAGCACGCGGCGCGCGCCGAAGCGATCGATGAGCGTTCCGCCGGGACCCGTGACGATCAGGCCGGTGATGGCGATGAGGCTCATCAGTGCGCCCGAGATGCCGAGATCGAACCCGCGCACCTCATGGAGGTAGATGATCGTGAACGGGAGGGTCATTCCGCGACCGAGTGTCTGGATCGCCACGGTCGACAACAGCCATCGCCCCTCGGTGGGCAGCGCGTTCCAGAAGCTCTTCATGCCGGTCACCCGAACAGTATTCCGGATGCCGCCGACATCCATTCGGCGGCGGCATCGGTATTCCGATGTATCGGGTTCCCGCAGGTTCTGCCATGATCCTGATCATGGCCCTGTCATTCGAAGAATTCCGCGCTTCCCTCGTCGGCGGGGACGCACGTGGACGTCTCGGCATCCAGCTGACGGATGCCGAGGCTCAGCAGGTGCACGATGACCCGGCATCCGCCCAGAGCTGGTATTCCTACTGGCTCTCGACGCCGGCTGCCGCCGCGGTCCCGGCTGCACCACAGGTGCCGCCGGTCCCGACCGCTCCCGCCGGTGATCACGACCTGACGCGGGTCATGCCTGCGGCCTCCGTCGCGTATGCCGGTGCCGCACCGTCACCCGACACGGCCCCCAAGAAGAAGAACGTCGGCCTGTGGGTCACCCTCTCGATCTTGGGCGCGCTGCTCCTCATCGCCGCCATCGTCGTGGTTTTCGCCTTCTCGACCGCCCGCCACTGGACCAAGGTCGATGTGCCGGAGAAGCCCGAGACCTTCCACAGCGAGGAGTTCGAGACGGGTCGGTTCGACGTCGCGATGGACACGGTCAACCCGTGCGTCGTCGATCAGGACTGGACCGACTGCATCAACGCGATGCAGGCCCAGTACGACGCCAACTGCGCCGGCGTCGAGCTGACCGAATCCGCGACGTCGCTGTGCGCGGACTACCTCTCCGCGATCGACGAGATGAGGGCACTCGACGAGCCCGGCTCATACGTGGCGACACTCGGCGACTACGGCGGTCTCTCCCGCACGGCGGAGATCGACACCCGTGAGGTCTCCAACAACGATCAGCAGGATGCCGTCACGCACGAGGCCGTCTGCTACCTCGGCTTCCTCGGAGAGTGCGAGTAGCGGCGGTCAGCCGCGCGGCAGCGTGAGGAGGCGTTCGAAGACGGCATCCGCTTCCTCGTCGACGATCTGTCGCTCGGGGTGCGCGTCATACCAGTCCATGATCTCCTCGGCGCCGCGGTCGAAGGTCACTGTCGTCCGGAACTCCGGCACCAGCGCCTTCACCTTGCTGTTGTCGAAGACCATCGAGTGCGTGCGGTCGCCCAGGAGTCCCCCGGCCCACGAGGGTTCCACGGCGGCGATCGTGTCGGATGCCACGTGCACGAGTTCCGGCTCGACGCCCGCGGCAGCGCCGATCCACCGGTAGATCTGGTCCCATGTCGGCGCGTGATCTCCGGTGATGTGAAAGACGTCGCCGACGGCCGCCGGGTGGCCGAGCAGACCGACGAACGCGACGGCGAAGTCGCGGGAGTGCGTGAGCGTCCATTGGGTGGTCCCGTCGCCGTGCACCACGACCGGCTTGCCCCCACGCATCCGGGCGATGTCGGTCCACTGCCCGAGCGTGGGCAGCAGCGTCCTGTCGTACGTGTGCGAGGGGCGCACGATCGTCGCCGGGAATTCCCGCTCCCGATATGCGGCCACCAGCGAGTCCTCGCAGGCGATCTTGTCGCGCGAGTACTGCCAGTGCGGGTTGCGCAGGGGCGTGGACTCGACGACGGGTAGGCGGGCCGGCGGCTTCTGATACGCCGAGGCCGAGCTGATGAACACGTACTGCCCGACGCGGCCGTCGAACCGGTCGATGTTCGCCTGAACGTGTTCGGGCGTGAAGGACAGGAAGTCCGCGACGACATCGAATTCTCCGCCCGCGGCGTCGAGCGCGGCGCGCGTCGCGTCCGGGTCCCGGATGTCGGCGACGATCGAGCGCGCGCCGTCGGGAAGAGGCCGGATGCCGGTCGCCCCGCGGTTCAGAACGCTCACGTCATGGCCCGCGTCGAGCGCTCGGAAGACGCTCTCCGAACTGATGATGCCGGTGCCGCCGATGAACAGGATCCGCTTTGCAGTCATCTGTCCATTCAACGACAAAACCCCCGCTCACGCGAGGGTTTTCGTCTTGCTGGGGTACCTGGACTCGAACCAAGAACAACGGAACCAGAAACCGCCGTGTTGCCAATTACACCATACCCCAAGGGCGAAACCGGAACCTCGCACCGAGAGTCAAGCTTACCCGAGCGAGCTCGGAACGCCAAAACGCCCGGCCCGCCCGCGCCGCCGGGCGCGTCGGACTCTCGGTGCCGCTGACTCAGCGCGCGAGGAACTCCGCGAGGCCCCGCAGACGACGCAGTGACTCGTCCTTCCCGAGCAGCTCCATCGACTCGAACAGCGGCGGCGAGACGCGACGACCGCTGATCGCCACGCGCGGCGGTCCGTAAGCGGCCCGCGGCTTGAGCTCCAACGTCTCGACGAGCGCGTGGGCGAGGGCTTCCTGGATCTTCTCCGGGGTGAAGTCGTCCACAGGCTCGAGAGCTGCAACGCACGCCTCGAGCACCTCAGCGGCATTCGCCGGCAGGCCCTTGAGCGCGTCCGCTTCGTACGAGACCTCGTCCGTGAAGAGGAATCCGACCATGCCCGGGACATCACCCAGCAGCTGCACGCGCTCCTGCACCAGAGGGGCGACGCGGAAGGCGGTCACGAGCTGCTCGCGGGTGGGCTCGTCGAAGAGGCCCGCGGCAGCGAGGTAAGGCACCGTGCGCTCTGCGAAGTCCTTCTCCTCCAGCATCCGGATGTGGTCGCCGTTGATCGACTCGGCCTTCTTCTGGTCGAAACGCGCCGGGTTGGGGTTCACGTTCTCGATGTCGAAGGCCGCGGTGAACTCGTCGAGCGAGAAGACGTCGCGGTCGGGTCCGATCCCCCAGCCGAGCAGCGCCAGGTAGTTGAGCAGCCCCTCCGGGATGAACCCCCGGTCGCGGTGCAGGAACAGATCCGCCTGCGGGTCACGCTTGGAGAGCTTCTTGTTGCCGGTCTCCCCCAGCACGAGCGGCATGTGCGCGAAGCGCGGCACGAACGTCGTGACTCCCGCGTCGATCAGCGCGGCGTAGAGCGAGAGCTGGCGTGCGGTCGACGGCATGAGGTCTTCACCGCGCAGTACGTGGGTGATGCCCATCAGGGCATCGTCGACCGGGTTCACGAACGTGTACAGGGGGATGCCATTGGGCCGCACCACCACGAAGTCGGGGAACGACCCCGCCGGGAACGTGACCTCGCCGCGGATGAGGTCGACGTACGTGAGGTCTTCGTCCGGAACGCGCAGGCGCAGGGCGGGCTGGCGGCCCTCGGCGCGGAACGCCTCCTTCTGCGCGTCGGTCAGGTCGCGGTCGAAGTTGTCGTATCCGAGCTGCTTGGCGCGTCCGTTCGCCTCGTTGCGCGCATCGATCTCCTCGGCGTTCGAGAAGCTCTCGTACAGGGCGCCGGAGGCGAGGAGCGTGTCGATCACGCCGCGATAGATCTCGTGGCGCTCCGACTGCCGGTAGGGCGCGTGCGGACCGCCGACCTCGACGCCCTCATCCCAGTCGATCTTGAGCCAGGTCAGCGCATCCAGGAGCTGGCGGTAGCTCTCCTCGCTGTCGCGCGCGGCGTCGGTGTCTTCGATGCGGAAGACCATCGTGCCGCCGTTGTGACGCGCATACGCCCAGTTGAAGAGAGCGGTGCGAACCAGACCGACATGCGGCAGGCCGGTCGGCGAGGGGCAGAAGCGGACGCGGACGTCGGCACCACGTGCAGTCGTGGTGAGGGGGTGAGGGGTAGCCATAGCCCTTCGATTCTAGTCAGCGATGCCCGACCGACCATCTGCCGTCTGGGCGCTGATCCGCCCGAGCGGTGAGAGCACCACGATCGCCAGCACGAGGACGGATGCCGCGACGCCGAGCCCTGCGTACTGGAAGTTCGACAGGACCACGCCCGCGAGAACCGATCCCGCCGCAGCCGAGAGGCTCATGAGCGAGTCGCTCCGCCCCTGCCGACGAGTGCGGATCTCGGGCGCCGAGGCCTCGGTGAGCAGCGCGGCTCCGGCGACCGTCGCCGCACTCCAGCCGAGTCCGAGCAGGATCAATGCGACGATCACGCCCCATTGCTCGGTGCCGACGAAGATCGCGAAGGCCAGCGCGCCGGCCAGGAGGACCTGCCCGAGCAGCACCACGCGCAGTCTCCCCCAGCGGTCGGCCAGCACGCCGAAGACCGGCGAGAGGGCATACATCCCGCCGACGTGCAGCGCGATCGTGATACCGACGAGCGCGGACACGTCAGCGGGGGTGGGCGCCATGCCGTGCGCGCCGTGGGCCATGTGCGAGAGGTGCACCGGCGTCATCGCCATGACCGATGCCATGACCACGTGCGATCCGGCGACGGCGAAGATGGCATAGCGCGCGACCCGCGGCCGATCGACGAAGCTCGCACCGGTCGCCGCGGCTGCCGCCTTCGCCAGGCGCTGCGCGGCGAGCAGCGGGTCTGGACGCAGCGCGACCAGGTACAGCACCAGGGCCGCGCACTGGGCGACGAAGGAGAAGACGTACGATCCGGTCTGCGGCGGCATCCCGATCGCCGCGCCGACGATCTCACCGGGTCCGAGCAGCAGCGGGCCCGCAACGCCGCCGATGGTCGTCGACCATACGACGATCGACAGATCCCGGCCGCGGTGCTGCGGAGCGGCAAGGTCGGTGGCGGCGAACCGTGATTGCAGATTTCCCGCGTTTCCCGCGCCGATCATCAGGATGCCGACCAACAGCAGCGGGAACACCCGGAGGGAGGCGGCGAGGATCACGACGGCGATACCGACCAGCGCGAACAGGTTCCCGAGGGTGAGGGCAGGTCGACGACCGACGCGCGCGGCGAGCCGGGCCAGCGGGATCGCGCACACTGCCGCGCCGAGCGTCACCGACGCGGTCGCGAGACCGGAGAGCGCGTCGCTACCCGAGATGTCGGCGGCGAGCAGTGCGCCGAGCGACACCGTGGCGCCGAACGCGATGCCGCCGAGCACCTGCCCGAGCGACAGCACGAAGACGGTCCGCCGTTGCACGGTGGACTGCTGCGCCGCCGTCAGAGCGACGCCGGTCATGACGAGGGAGCCGCGTCGCGCACCGTGTTGCGGAGAATGCCGAGCCCGGTGATCTCGACCTCGACGACATCGCCCGCGACGAAGGGGCCGACGCCGGCCGGAGTGCCGGTCATGATGACGTCGCCCGGCAGCAGGGTGAACACGGCCGATGCGTACTCGATGATCGCGGGGATCGAGTGGATCATGTCGGTCAGCGGCGCCTGCTGGCGGATCTCACCGTTCACACGCGTCTCGATCGTGGCCTCTGCGGGGTCGAAGTCCGTGCTGATCGTCGGGCCGAGGGGGCAGAAGGTGTCGAAGCCCTTCGCTCGCGCCCACTGGCCGTCTTTGCGCTGCAGGTCTCGGGCGGTCACGTCATTGCCGATCGTGTACCCGAGCACGTAGTCGAGAGCATCCTTCGCCGCGACGTTCTTCGCGACCTTCCCGATCACGACGACGAGTTCGCCCTCGTACTCGGTCTGCTCCGAGATCGCCGGGCGCACGATGGCGTCACCCGGACCGATCACGGCGGTGTTCGGCTTCAGGAAGAGAAGCGGTTCCTCGGGAGCCACTCCCCCCATCTCGGCCGCGTGGTCGTGGTAGTTCTTGCCGACGCAGACGACCTTCGATCGCGGGATCACCGGCGCCAGGATCACAGCGTCCGCGATCGGCACCCGCACGCCGGTGGGCTCGTATCCGGCGAACAGCGGGTCGCCCGAGAGGACGACGAGGTCGGTCTCATCGACGATCCCGAAATTGATGGCGTCGTCATGGCTGAATCGTGCGATCTTCATGCCACCAGCCTAGCCAGGGCGCACACGCGAGAGACCCCGCTTCGCAGGGATCGCGGAGCGGGGTCTGACAGTGCGACGGATGTGAGATCAGGCGTCGAGACGCAGCAGCCAGCCGTGCCGGTCCTCCCGGCGGCCGTACTGGATGTCGGTGAGTTCCTCGCGCAGCGACAGGGCAAGCTCACCCAGCGGCTGCGGCTCATCGAAGCCGTCGCCGACCAGCGCGCCGATCGGGGTGACGACCGCGGCCGTGCCGCAGGCGAACACCTCGACGATGTCGCCGGAGGCCACGCCCTCACGCCACTCGTCGATCGAGATCGGCCGCTTCTCCACGGTGTATTCGCGGTCTTCGGCGAGCTGCAGCAGCGAGTCGCGGGTGATGCCCTCGAGGATGCTGTCGGACTCCGGGGTGACGACGCGTCCGTCCTTGAATACGAACACGACGTTCATGCCGCCGAGCTCCTCGACGTTGCGGTGCTCGTTCAGGAAGACGACCTGATCGCACCCCTTCGCGCTGGCCTCGCTCTGCGCGAGGAGGCTGGACGCGTAGTTGCCGCCGGTCTTCGCCTTGCCGGTGCCGCCCTTGCCCGCGCGCGCGTAGTCCTCGGAGAGCCAGATGCGCACCGGCTTCACTCCGCCGGAGAAGTAGGCGCCCGCGGGGCTGGCGATCACGTAGTAGGCGACCTTCTGCGCTGCGCGGACGCCGAGGAACGCCTCCTTGGCGAACATGAACGGCCGCAGATACAGGCTCTGATCCGCTCCGGACGGCACCCAGTGGCCGTCGACGGCCACGAGCTCGCGCAGTGACTGGACGAAGTACTCGGTCGGAAGCTCCGGCAGGGCGAGGCGCCGTGCGCTGGACTGCATCCGCGCCGCATTGCGATCGGGCCGGAACGTGTGGATCGACCCGTCTTCGTGGCGGTACGCCTTGATGCCCTCGAAGATCTCCTGCGCGTAGTGCAGGACGGATGCCGCGGGTTCGAGCGGGATCGGACCGTAGGGCTGCACGCGCGGACGGTGCCAGCCCCCCTTGACCGACCAGCAGATGTCGACCATGTGATCGGTGAAGACGACGCCGAACCCCGGGTTCTCGTGAACCTCGGCCACCCGCGCGCGCGAAGCAGCCGTCAGGTTCTTGGTCACCGCGAACTCCAGTGGAGCCACAGTCGCCTCAGCATCGATGGTCGTCATCTCATCATCCATTCCTCGTGGGTGGGCGCATCGTCGCGCCGTCTCAGCCTACGCCCGCAGGTCAGAGGCGGGCAGTGATCGCGGAGCCGATCTCCGCCGTGGGGCGCGCCGTTGTGCGGGCGGCGATGTCGGCCTCGACCGCCTCGCTGACCCGAGCGGACTCGTCGGCGAGGCCGAGGTGGTCGAGCAGCAGGGCGACCGAGAGGATCGCCGCCGTCGGGTCGGCCTTCTGCTGCCCGGCGATGTCGGGAGCAGAGCCGTGCACCGGCTCGAACATCGACGGGAACGCGCCGTCCGGATTGATGTTGCCGGATGCCGCCAGACCGATGCCACCGGTGACCGCGCCCGCCAGGTCGGTGAGGATGTCGCCGAACAGGTTGTCGGTGACGATCACGTCGAACCGCGAAGGGTCGGTCACCAGGAAGATCGTCGCGGCATCGACATGCAGATAGTCGACTGTAACGTCGGGGTGAGACGCGGCCACCTCGTTCACGACCCGCTGCCAGATGGCGCCGGCGTGCACGAGCACGTTGGTCTTGTGCACGAGCGTGACCTTCTTGCTCCGGCGCTCCGCGAGGTCGAAGGCATAGCGCACTACGCGCTCCACACCGAAAGCGGTGTTCACCGAGGTCTCGTTGGCGACCTCGTGCGGCGTGCCCTTGCGGATCGCGCCGCCGTTGCCGACGTACGGCCCCTCGGTGCCCTCGCGCACGACGACGAAATCGATCTCTCCTGGGTTCGCGAGCGGTCCAGGTGCACCGGCGAAAAGCTTCGACGGACGCAGGTTCACGTAGTGGTCGAGCGTGAAGCGGAGCTTCAACAGCAGGCCGCGCTCGATGTTCGCGTCCTTGAGGCGCGGGTCGCCCGGGGTGCCGCCGACCGCCCCGAGCAGGATGGCGTCATGGGCGGAGATGGCTGCGAGGTCTTCCTCGGTGAGCGTGTCGCCGGTCTCGAGGTAGCGTGCCGCTCCGAGCGCGAAGCGGGTCTTCTCGAACACCACATCGCTCTCGGCGGTGACGGCCACGAGGACCTTCTCGGCTTCGGCGACGACCTCGGGACCGATGCCGTCTCCGGGGATGACGGCCAGCTTCACGACACGCGACATGACACTCCTTGCACCGGGATGAACCGGCCCGCGCTCGAACCTCATGTCGAACAGGCCGGTCCATCCAGCGTACTGGTCAGTGCGTGGGGGCTTTGCGCAGTGTGACAGCGGCGATCAGGCCGGCCGCGAGCACGAGCACCGCACCGATGAGCGACGTGACCATGACGCCGGATCCGAAGGCCGCGGCCGCCGCGTCCCACAGTGCATCGCCGAGTTCCGCCGGAAGCTCCGCAGCCGCGGTGTACGCGCCGGCGAGAGTCTCCTCGGCCGCGCGCGCCGCGTCGGCGGGCAGTCCGGCGGGCAGCATGAGTGCCCCATGGTAGAAGGCGGTGATGATCCCGCCGAGGACAGCCGTGCCGAGCACGGCGCCGAGCTCGTACGCCGTCTCCGACACCGCGCTCGCTGCTCCCGCCTTCTCGGCCGGGGCGCTCGACAGGATCAGCTCGTTGGAGATCGTCTCCGCCGCGCCGATGCCGATACCGAGCACGACGAAGGCGATGATGAGCGGTGCGACGCCGTGGTCGTGCGTCGTGAACGCGACGATCAGGTAGCCGGCGACCGAGAACAGCAGGGCGCTCGGGACGAGCACGTGCGGCGGCACCCGGCGCGATATCGGCACGACGGTGAGGCCGGCGACGATCATCGCGGCCATACCGGGTACGAGCGCCGCCCCCGCCAGCAGCGGCGAGAGGCCGAGCACGAGCTGCAGGTGCTGCGAGACGAAGTACAGGAAGCCGACGAGTGCCACGACGCTGAGCAGGTTGACCATGATCGCCCCGGAGAACGAGCCGCGACGGAACAGTGCCATGTCGAGCATCGGAACGGCGGTGCGGTTCTGCCGGCGCACGAACAGCACTCCCATCGCGATGCCCAGCACCGCCCATCCACCGGCGACCAGCGAGGGACCGTCGACGGCCAGAGACTTGATCGCGTACACGACGGGGATCATCGCGGCCATCGAGAGCACGATGCTGACCGGGTCGATGCGTCCGGGGTTCGGGTCGCGGCTCTCCGGAACGAGCAGAGGCGCGAGCACCACGAGCGGGATCAGCACGGGCACGGCGATGAGGAATACAGATCCCCAGGCGAAGTGCTCGAGGAGGAAGCCGCCCACGATCGGGCCCAGCGCTGCGCCGGCCGAGAAGGCAGACGCCCAGACGGCGATGGCCATGCGGCGCTGGTCGCGGTTCTGGAAGATCGAGCGCAGGAGGGAAAGCGTCGACGGCATCAGCATTGCTCCGAAGAAGCCGAGCAGCGCGCGGGCGGCGATCAACAGTCCGGCCGTCGGGGCGAAAGCGGCCAACGCCGACACGGCGGCGAAGCCGATGGAACCGATCAGCAGCATCTTTCGGCGGCCGAACCGGTCGCCGAGAGTTCCCATCGTGACGAGGAGGCCGGCGAGCACGAGCGGGTACACGTCGATGATCCACAGCTGCTCGGCGCCGGTGGGCGCGAGCGCGATGGAGATCGCGGGCAGCGCGAAACTCAGCACCGTGTTGTCCACCGACACCAGCAGCACCGGCAGCATGAGGACGACGAGCGCCGCCCAGCCTCGGGCTCCGACGCGGGGAGCATCCGTCTCTGTCGTCGGGATCGACGCAGTACGGGTCATGGAACACCTCTCAGGATCATGGCGGCATCGTTACTAAACCGTCCAGCTGGTATAGTAACAGACATGCCCCGACCTCCCCTCGCCCGCGAGAAGGTACTCGACGCCTTCGAGTCCATCGTCATCGCCGAAGGAGAACGCGCCGCGACGCTCGACGCCACTGCCAAGGCGGCCGGCGTCTCGAAGGGCGGGCTGCTCTACCACTTCGGCTCGAAGGAAGAACTCGAAGCAGGATTACTGGACCGGCTCGAGGCGCTGACGACAGCAGACCTCGATCGCATGGCGTCAGCTGCAGAGGGTCCCGTCGCGTACTACATCCGTACCTCCGTCATGGAGGATGACGCGCTCGATCGTGCCCTGATCGCCGCCTCGCGACTGGCCCAGGGCGGCACGGCCGCCGCGGCAGCAGCTCTCCGCGACACCCGAAGGCGTTGGGAAGACGCGATCCGCCCGCACGTGCGTGACACCGCGAGCCTTGATCTGGTGATGCTGCTCAGCGACGGGCTCTACTTCAACAACTCCCTCGGCGTCAACGGCCCCGAGCGCCTGGTCCCCCATCGCGAGGAACTCGCCGAGCTGATCACCCTCGTCTTGCGGGCCACCGCCTAGAAAGCCGCCGCATGCAGAAGGGCAGGAGCGCCGCGGCGCTCCTGCCCTTCTGTCTGTCCTGTGATCAGATGTCGGTGATCTCGATCTGACGGAACAGGTCGGCGTCGATAGCGTCGCGCACGTCGTCCAGCAACTCGTCGGACAGCGGCGAGTCGAGCGTGAGCACGCTGAGCGCCTGAGCGCCGGCGGCCTCGCGGGCGATCTGCATGCCGGCGATGTTGATCCCGGCCTCGCCGAACTTCTGACCGTAGACCGCGACGATTCCGGGGCGGTCGGTGTAGAGCATGACGACGTGGTGCTTCTCGATCGGCAGCTCGAGCGCGTGGTCGTTGATGCCGACCAGCTTCTCGGCCTGCTTCGGGCCGGTCAGGGTGCCCGAGACCGAGAGCTGCGAGCCGTCCGACAGAGCGCCGGCGAGCGTGATGACGTTGCGGTACTCGTCGCTCACGTCATCCTTCAGCAGGCGCACGGCGATGCCGCGCTGCTCGGCGAGCAGCGGAGCGTTCACGTACGACACGGTCTCACTGACGATGTTGGTGAACACGCCCTTGAGCGCCGCGAGCTTGAGCACACTCACGTCGTACTCGTTCAGCTCGCCGTGCACCTCGACGTCGAGGCTGGTGAGCGGCGAGGTCGCGAGCGCGGCGAAGATCTGGCCGAGCTTCTCGACGAGCGAGATGCCGGGACGCACGTAGGGGTCGATGACGCCACCGGCGACGTTGACGGCGTCGGGGACCAGGTCGCCGCCGAGCGCCAGACGCACGGAGCGAGCGACCGAGACGCCCGCCTTCTCCTGCGCTTCTTCGGTGCTCGCGCCGAGGTGGGGCGTCACGACGACGTTCGGCAGGTCGAGCAGCGGGCGTGCGGTGCCGCCCTCGGCAGGGGGCTCGGACGTGAAGACGTCGAGGCCGGCGCCGGCGATCTCACCGGCGATGAGCGCGGCGTGAAGAGCCTCTTCATCGATGAGTCCGCCACGGGCGACGTTGACGACGAAGGCCGTCGGCTTCATGGCCCTGAACTGGTCCGCACCGATCATGCCGGTGGTCTCCGGCGTCTTCGGCATGTGGATCGTGAGGAAGTCCGCTTCGGCGACGAGCTCGTCGAGCGACAGCAGCTGCACACCGAGCTGCTGCGCGCGGGCCGACGTCACGTAGGGGTCGTAGGCGACGACGCGCATGTCGAAGGCGGCGAGGCGCGCGGCGACCAGCGCACCGATGCGGCCGAGGCCCACGATGCCGACGGTCTTCTCGAAGAGCTCGGCTCCGGTGAACGAGCTGCGCTTCCACTGCCCGGCGGAGAGCGACGCATGTGCGGCAGGGATGCGCCGCGCGAGGCTGAGGATGTGTCCGACCGTGAGCTCGGCGGCCGAGACGATGTTCGAGGTCGGTGCGTTCACGACCATGACCCCGGCCGCGGTCGCGGCCTTGATGTCGACGTTGTCGAGTCCGACGCCTGCGCGGGCGACCACCTTCAGCTTCGGCGCGTGCGTGAGCGCCTCCTCGTCGATGTGCGTCGCCGAGCGGATCAAGACCGCGTCGGCGTCGGACAGCGCGGAGAACAGAGCCTCGCGGTCGGTGCCGTCGACGTTGCGAACGTCGAAGTCGGGGCCGAGAGCCTCGATCGTGGCGGGAGAGAGCACTTCGGCGATGAGCACAACGGGCTTCGGCACAGAGATTCCTTCGGGGCAGCACGACAGGCGGGAGGGGCCGATGCGCCGCACACCAAAGGGGGGCGCGATCACGTCAACTGTACCCGAGCGGTCGCAGCGCTCTGCGCGTGTGACGGCTCGCGTCAGGGCTGTCTTCAGTCGCTGGGCAGCGTCAGGCGCTGGGCAGCGTCAGGCGCTGGGCAGCGTCAGGCTCAGGGCGATGAGGTTCAGCCAGAAGACCGCAACGATCCCGAGACCGGCCAGGAACGTGAGAGCCAACTCCCCCACCCGACGCCGTCGGCCGATGAGGAAGGCGAACACGAAGACGAGGGCCGGGAACACCACACCGAACAGCAGGGTGGTCCAGCCCGTTCCGGTGAGCCCCGTCCGCGCCATGTTGATCAGATGCGCGACCGCGTTCCAGAGGGCGTACGCGTACAGGAGCCCTGCAAGGCCGATCACGAGGCCGACGAGCCAGCGCGGGGAGCCGGCGGAGACGGGGGTGGGCTGCGAATCGCTCATGCTCCGATCACCCCCACGGTGACGAAGGGCCACGGAACGAGGAGCACGACACCGGCGATCAGGACAGCGATGCGGATCCACGCTGCCTTACCCTTCGTCAGCACCCAGCTCGCGAGGAACCACAGCGCGGGTGCCGCGATCGCGAGCACGAACCACGGGAGGAACATGGAGTCGTCGACGAGGAAGGATGCCAGTGGCCGCAGCCGAAGACCTGCCACCACCCATCCGATCGTGTAGAGCAGGTACACCCCGCCGACCACGCCGAGCACGAGCAGCATCGCATTGCTGAGTCCGCCACGGTCCACGTCGTCGGCGGGCGTGACGGTCCCGTCGTCTGCGACCCTGCCGACATCGACGCTGCCCTTTCCGACGGCGTTCCAGCCGCGCGGCAGCGCCGGATCCTTGCCCGGATCCTTCGGCGTCGAGGCCTCATCGCCGTCCCAGTTGAGGGCGTCCTCGGAATCGGAAGTCATCACCCCAGAGTAGGACACACCGTCCACTATGCTCGGGGTGCATCGGGCCAAGAAGGCCTTCTGCAGGGGGAAAGGAACGCTGTGGCTGAGAACGAGAAGGTGGACCGCGTCGAGCGTGGCGAGCCCGGAGCCGGCGGGTCAGAGCCGCGTGCCGGCTGGACCCCGACGGCCGCAGCGAAGAAGAAGGCGACGACCTTCCGCTGGATCGCCGGGGTGCTCTGGGCGCTCGCGATCATCGGCGAAGCGGTCGGCATCTTCTGGCTGCTGCGTCAGCGCGAGTTCGTCGGTGAGGACGGCACACTCGTGCGCGACCCGGACACCGGCCTCCTACAGGAGCAGGGCGTCACCGCTCAGTTCCCGCAGTGGGCGTTCATCGCCCTCCTGGTGCTCCTCGTCGTCATCGCTGCGCTCTCCATCACCGGTTCCGTGCTCTGGAAGAAGGCGAACCGCCTCGATCCCGCGCGCAAGTCCGACAAGACGCGGTTCTTCGTCCAGAACCAGCTCGGCGCGATCATCGCCGTCGTGGCGTTCCTGCCGCTCATCATCCTCATCTTCCTGAACAAGGACATGGACAAGGGGCAGAAGACGACGGCCGGCATCGTCGGCATCGCCCTCGCGGCTCTCGCCGTGGTCCTCGGCATCGACTTCGATCCGCCGTCCGTCGAGCAGTACACCGCCGACCAGTCGGCCGTGATCCAGCTTCTCGGCAAGGACGAGGTCGTCTGGGTCGACGGCGGTGAGGTCTACCACGTCTGCGATGAGGTCTCCGCGATCCAGACCGGCAGCGAGATCCGCACGGGCACGACCGCCGAGGCCGTCGAAGCGGGGAAGATCCGCCTCACCCTTCAGTTCGCCTCAGAGCTGCGTGCCTGCGATCTGGCGGTGCCGGAGAACGACGAGGAGATCACCGAGGCGCTCCGCGCCATCCAGGCCGGACAGGTCGACACGCTGCTCCCCGCCCCCGTGTGGGCCGACCCCGCCGATGCGCCGATTCAGGTCGAGGAGGCGCCGGCCGAGTGAGCCGCCTCGGAGCGGACCTGATCGGCTCCGAGCGCGTCGACGAGACGCTCCTCCGCCGACGAAAGGTGGACGGCGAGGAGTTCAGCGGCCCGCTCCCCGTCACCTGAGGCGACGGCATCCAGCATCTGCGCATGCTGCGCCCCGATCACGGCCGCGTCCAGCAGACGCCTGCCCTGGACCTGCGCCATGCACAGCCGTGCCTCGTCGAGCACGCTGCGATACATCCGCGTCGTCCGGTCGCTCGCGAGCGCGTCGATGAGCGCGGTGTGGAATCGGAGGTCGGGGTCGACCGTGGCGGGGTCGGGGCCCGCCGGCATCGCGAGGATCTCAGCGTTCGCCGCGATCGCCGCGGCGGGCACGGAGCGACTGATCGCGAGCTCGCGAAGCGCGGCGCTCTCCAGGCGCGCTCGCGTTCGGTACACATCGCGCACGATGTCCGGATCGATCCCGACGACGCGCGCCGAGCGATGCGCAGTCCGCATCAGCAGCCCGGCGGCGACGAGCTGCTCGATGGCCGCCTTGGCACTCGGCCGCGCCACACCGAACATCTGCGACACAGCGGCCTCCGTGAGCGGAGAACCCGAGCGGATGTCGCCGCTGAGGATACGCCCACGAAGCTGGCGGGTAACGGCATCGACCACGCCGACGATTCCGAGTGCAGCATCCGTCGTCATCTGCTCAGCCTATCGAGCTCGGCCACCCCCGGTACACTTGTCTGACAATCCTTCGAACGGAGCAGAGGAGCACCGTGCCGACCACACTCGCAGAACCGTTGGATCCCGCCTTGCTCGGCCCAGCGACCGAAGTGCACTCCCGCTCGATCGATCGGTTCGCCCGCGCGCACGACGCCTCGCACTACCTCCTGATTCCGGACGCCGTGCTCTCCCCTGCCGATGCCGAGGGCGTCGCTCGCGTCTTCGGTGCGGTGCGCGCCGCCGGCCGGTCACTGACTTTCCGCTCGGGCGGTACGAGTCTGTCGGGGCAGGGAGTGAGCGGCGACATCCTCGTCGACACTCGCAGCCACTTCCGCGACATCTTCGTCGGAGACGACGGCAGTTCGGTACGGGTCGGACCCGGCGCGACCGTGCGGCAGGTCAACGCCCGCCTCGCGAGGTATCGACGAAAGCTCGGGCCCGACCCCGCGAGCGAGATCGCCTGCACGATCGGCGGGGTGGTGGCGAACAACTCCAGCGGGATGGCGTGCGGGATCACCGAGAACTCGTATCAGACGATCGACTCGATGCGCATCGTCCTCCCCAGCGGCACCATCCTCGACACCGGGCACCCCGAGGCGAACTCGATGTTGCGCGATGCTGAACCGGCGATCGCCGACGGGCTGCTCGTGATCCGCGCACGCCTCCTCGCCTCCCCCGCGCACGTGGCGTTCCTCCGTCAGCAGTTCTCCATGAAGAACACCATGGGCTACGGGCTCAACGCGCTTCTCGACTTCGATGACCCCGTGCGGATCCTCGAGCACCTCATCATCGGCTCCGAGGGCACGCTCGCCTTCGTCGCCGAGGCGCGTTTCCGGACGATCGAAGTGAAGCCGTCGATCGCGACCGGTCTGCTCGTCTTCGAGACGCTGACGGCGGCCATGACCGCACTGCCCTCGCTCGCCGAACTGGGGCTCGCCACGATCGAGCTGATGGATGCCGCGTCCCTCCGTGTCGCACAGGGTCTGAGCGATGTGCCCGCCGCAATCGCCGAGATCGACGTGCAGCGCCATGCCGCCCTGCTCGTGGAGGTGCATGCCGGCGGGGCGGACGCGCTCGCACAGGCGAGCAACGCGGCGCAGGCGTTCTTCGAGACCCTGCCGCTCGCCGTCGCGCCCCGATTGACGACGGATGCCGCGGAACGGGCCGCGCTCTGGCATGTGCGAAAAGGGCTCTATACGGCCGTCGCCGGTGCCCGTCCCTCCGGCACGACCGCGCTCCTGGAAGACATCGTGGTGCCGGTTCCGCGACTTCTCGCGACCTGCGAGCGCCTCATAGAACTGTTCGCCGAACACGGCTACGAGGGATCGGTCATCTTCGGGCACGCGAAGGACGGCAACGTGCACTTCCTGCTCAATGAGCGGTTCGACGACCCGGCGAGCGTGGCGCGCTACCGTCGCTTCACAGAAGACCTGGTCGCCCTCGTGCTGTCGCAGCAGGGCTCGCTGAAGGCTGAGCACGGCACCGGGCGCATCATGGCTCCGTTCGTGCGCCGCCAGTACGGGGACGAGCTGACCGACATGATGTGGGAGATCAAACGACTGCTCGACCCGGACCTCATCCTCAACCCCGGCGTCGTACTCTCCGACGATCCGGATTCGTATCTCGACGACCTCAAGCGCGTGCCGACCGTCGAGAGCGAGGTCGACCGCTGCGTGGAATGCGGGTATTGCGAGCCGACGTGCCCCAGCAAGGACATCACGCTGACGCCTCGCCAGCGCATCGTGATCCGGCGCGACATGGCCTGGGCAGAGGAACAGGGCGACGCCGAGCTCCTCCGCGAGCTGAAGGCCGACTACGACTACGACGGCGTGCAGACCTGTGCGGTCGACGGCATGTGCGGCGTGGCCTGCCCGGTCGACATCAACACCGGGGATCTGGTCCGTCGGCTGCGGGCCGAAGAGGAGAACCGCGTCGAAGGGGCTGTCTGGGGCACTGCCGCGAAGCACTGGGGCATGGTCACGCGGGCCGGTGGCGTGGCGCTGACGGTGGCGGATGCTCTGCCCGCTCCTCTTGTGCGAGGAGTCACGCACCTCGGACGTGCAGTCCTCGGAGCCGATACCGTGCCCCTCTACGACGGCGCGCTTCCCCGCGGCGGATCGCAGCCGCCTCGCCCCGCGACTCCGGCGAACGCGCAGGTGGTCTTCTTCGGAGCCTGCATCGGCACGATGTTCGGCGCCGAGGCGGACGGGAACGGCTCACGAGATGCGCTGCACGCGGTGCTCGATCGCGCCGGCATCGTCATGGCGATCCCCGAGGAGAACGGCGGCCTCTGCTGCGGCACGCCGTGGAAGTCGAAGGGCCACCTCGACGGTTACCGGCTGATGTCGGATCGGGTTCTCGCCTCCCTCTGGGAAGCCAGCCGGCACGGTGCGCTGCCGGTGGTCTGCGACGCGGCCTCCTGCACCGAGGGACTCGATGTCATGCTCGCCCAGGCGGTGAAGAGCGACCCGCGCTATCGGGGGCTGAGGATCGAGGACGCGACGACATACGTCGCGCGCGAGGTGCTGCCGGGGTTGAGCGTGAGCGCGAAACTCGCGTCGATCGCCGTGCACCCGACCTGCTCGACGACGGCGCTCGGCACCACCGGCGCGCTGAAGACGATCGCCGCGGCGGTCGCGGACGAGGTCTTCATCCCGGAGGGCTGGGGATGCTGTGCCTTCGCCGGCGACCGAGGGATGCTGCATCCCGAGCTCACAGCCAGCGCCACCGCGGAGGAGTCGGCCGAAGTCGCCGACGCCGATCGCGCACGCGGAGGGTTCGACGCCTTCGTCTCGGCGAATCGCACATGCGAGATCGGCATGACCCGAGCCACCGGGCGCCCGTACCGCCATGTCATCGAGGTGCTGGAGGAGCTCACTCGCCCCTGAGGCCGGAGACGAACGAACGGGCACCCCGTGTGGGGTGCCCGTTCTTCGGTTTCAGATCAGCGCGCAGCGCCGCCGTCGACCCACGCCGCGCAGCGGCCAGACCAGCACAGTCCTCCGCAGACTACGGCGACTTCAGCGCGCAGCGCCGCCGTCGACCCACGCCGCGCAGCGGCCAGACCAGCACAGTCCTCCGCAGACTACGGCGACGTCAGCGCGCAGCGCTGCCGTCGACGTAGTCCTCGTCCTCCTGCTTCCAGGCGAAGAGCGAACGCAGCTCCTTGCCGGTGAACTCGATCGGGTGCTGCTCCTCCTTGGCGCGCAGCGCCAGGAACTCCTCGGCCCCGTTGTCCTGGTCGTCGATGAAGCGCTTCGCGAAAGCACCGGACTGGATGTCGGCCAGCACGCCCTGCATGCTCTCCTTGACGCGAGCGTCGATGACGCGCGGGCCCGAGACGTAGTCGCCGAATTCGGCGGTGTCGGAGATCGACCAGCGCTGCTTGGCGATGCCGCCCTCCCACATCAGGTCGACGATGAGCTTCAGCTCGTGCAGCACCTCGAAGTAGGCGATCTGCGGCTGGTAGCCCGCCTCGGTGAGGGTCTCGAAGCCGGCCTGCACGAGGTGGCTGACGCCACCGCAGAGCACGGCCTGCTCGCCGAAGAGGTCGGTCTCGGTCTCTTCCGTGAAGGTGGTCTTGATGACGCCGGCGCGGGTGCCGCCGATGGCCTTGGCGTAAGACAGGGCGGTGTCCCAGGCGTGACCGGACGCGTCGCGCTCGACGGCGATGATGTCCGGGATGCCGCGACCCGCGACGAACTCGCGGCGGACGGTGTGGCCGGGGGCCTTCGGGGCGATGAGGATCACGTCGACACCCTCGGGAGCGTCGATGTAGCCGAAGCGGATGTTGAAGCCGTGCGCGAAGGCGAGGGTCTTACCCTCGGTCAGGTTCGGCGCGATGGACTCGCTGTAGATGGTGCGCTGGTGCTGGTCCGGCGCGAGGATCATGATGAGGTCGGCCCACTCGGTGGCTTCGGCTACGGTCTTGACCGCGAATCCGGCCTCCTCTGCCTTCGCGGCGGACTTGGAGCCCTCCTTGAGCGCGATGGCGACCTCGACACCCGAGTCGCGCAGGTTCTGCGCGTGGGCGTGACCCTGCGATCCGTAACCGACGATCGCGACCTTCTTGCCCTGGATCAGGGACAGGTCGGCGTCGGCGTCGTAGAAGATCTCGGTGCTCACGTGTGTTTCTCCTTGTTCGTTGCGTTTCGTCTCTGCGTTTCGACTCGCTTCGCTCGCTCAACGACCGGGCGAGTCCTCGCAGCTTCTGGATTGGTGTACTGGTTCAGCCGCGCAGGACGCGCTCGGTGATGCTCTTGCCGCCGCGGCCGATCGCGAGGAGACCCGACTGGGCGATCTCCTTGATGCCGAACGGCTCGAGCGCCCGCAGCATCGCCTCGACCTTGCCCTTGTCGCCGGTGACCTCGATCACGAGCGCCTCCGCGGCGTAGTCGACGACCGAGGCGCGGAACAGGTTCACGACCTCGATGACGTTCGAGCGCGTGGAGTTGTCGGTGCGCACCTTGACGAGCATGTGCTCGCGCTGCACCGACGTGGCGAAGTCGAGTTCGACGATCTTGATGACGTTGATCAGCTTGTTCAGCTGCTTCGTCACCTGCTCGAGCGGAAGCTGCTCCTCGACATCGACGACGACCGTGATCCGGGAGATGCCCGGAACCTCGGTCACGCCCACGGCGAGAGACTCGATGTTGAAGCTGCGCCGGGCGAACAGCCCGGCGACACGGGTGAGCAGACCGGGACGGTCCTCCACCAGCAGGCTCAGCACATGGGTCGACATGGATCAGTCCTCCTCGTCGAAGCTGGGCGCGTGGTCGCGCGCGTACTGGACATAGCTGTTGCTGACTCCCTGCGGGACCATGGGCCACACCATGGAGTCTGCGCTGACCACGAAGTCGATCACCACGGGACGGTCATTCGTCTCGAGGGCGAGCTTGATCGCGGCATCCACCTCGTCAGCCTTCTCCACCCGGATCGCGAGACAGCCGTAGGCCTCCGAGAGCTTGACGAAGTCGGGGATGCGCACGGTGCCGTGCCCCGTGTTGAGGTCGGTGTTCGAGTGACGACCGTCGTAGAACAGCGTCTGCCACTGCCGCACCATGCCCAGCGACGAGTTGTTGATGATCGCGACCTTGATCGGGATGTTGTTGATCGTGCAGGTCGCGAGCTCCTGATTCGTCATCTGGAAGCAGCCGTCACCGTCGATCGCCCACACCGGTCGGTGCGGTTCGGCGACCTTCGCACCCATCGCGGCGGGCACTGCGTACCCCATGGTTCCGGCACCGCCGGAGTTCAGCCAGGAGTTCGGACGCTCGTACTTGATGAACTGCGCCGCCCACATCTGGTGCTGGCCGACGCCCGACGCGTAGACCCCTTCGGGGCCGGTGAGCTCACCGATCCGCTGGATCACGTGCTGCGGAGCGAGGAGCCCGTCCGTCGGGGGCGTGTATCCGAGCGGGAACTCGTTGCGCAGTCCGTCGAGGTACGACCACCACTCCTCGGTGTCGGGCTTGCGGCCCGCTATCGCTCCACGGTAGGCGGCATCCAGATCGGTGAGCACGTCACGCACGTCGCCCACGATCGGCACGTCAGCTGTGCGGATCTTGGAGATCTCGGCGGGGTCGATGTCGACGTGCACGACCTTGGCGTTCGGCGCGAACAGCGCGGCCTTGCCGGTCACTCGGTCGTCGAAGCGCGCGCCGAGCGAGATGAGGAGATCGGCCTCCTGCAGCGCGAGCACCGCGGGGACCGTGCCGTGCATGCCCGGCATGCCGAGGTGCTGCGGGTGCGAGTCGGGAAACGCGCCGCGCGCCATCAGTGTGGTGACGACGGGAGCACCGGTCGTCTCGGCGAGCTGGAGCAGCTCTGCAGAGGCGCGGCCGCGGATCACGCCGCCGCCGACGTACAGCACCGGCTTCTTGGCCTCGGCGAACAGGGCGGCTGCGGCGTGGATCTGCTTGCCGTGCGCCTTCGTCACCGGCCGGTAGCCGGGCAGGTCGACCTTCGGCGGCCAGACGAACGGCGCCATGGCCTGCTGGGCGTCCTTGGTGATGTCCACGAGCACGGGGCCGGGGCGACCGGTCGAGGCGATCTCGTAGGCGGCCGCGAGGGCCCCGGGGATCTCGGCGGCATCCTTCACGAGGAAGGAGTGCTTCGTCACCGGCATCGTGATGCCCACGATGTCGGCCTCCTGGAACGCGTCCGTACCCATGAGGGTCGAGAACACCTGTCCGGTGATCGCCAGCAGCGGCACCGAGTCCATGTAGGCGTCGGCGATCGCCGTGACGAGGTTCGTCGCTCCGGGGCCGGAGGTCGCGATGCAGACGCCGACCTTGCCGGACGCCGACGCGTAGCCCTCGGCTGCGTGACCGGCGCCCTGCTCGTGCCGGACGAGGATGTGCCGGAGGTCATCGGCATCCATCAGTGGGTCGTAGACGGGAAGGATCGCGCCGCCGGGAAGTCCGAAGACATCCGTGACGCCGAGAAGCACGAGCGAGCGGACGACGGCTTCCGCGCCGGACATCTCCGGCGCAGAGGCTTGACGGGCAGGTGGCCTCGGCACGGCCGAGACGGAGTCAGCAGTCATGAGATTCCTTCTGGTGATCTGTGGAGACTCCGGATGCCGGTGGCATCCGGTTCAGCCGGTTGTCGCTCCCTCGGCGGCGGACCGCACGAGGCGCGAGTACTTGGCGAGAACGCCTCGGGTGTAGCGCGGGGGCAGCGGCTCCCAGCCAGAGCGGCGGGAGGCGAGCTCAGCGTCGTCGACGAGTAGGTCGAGAGAGCGAGCTGCGATATCGACCCGTATCAGATCACCATCGCGCACGAAGGCGATCGGACCTGCGTCCACCGCTTCGGGTGCTATGTGGCCGATGCACAGGCCGGTTGTGCCGCCTGAGAATCGTCCGTCCGTCAAGAGTAGTACATCTTTTCCGAGTCCAGCGCCCTTGATGGCCGCGGTGATCGCGAGCATCTCGCGCATGCCCGGTCCGCCCTTGGGGCCCTCGTAACGGATGACGATGACGGTGCCGGCTTCGATCTCGCCCTCGGCGACGGCATCCATCGCGGCGCGCTCGCGCTCGAACACGCGGGCCGGTCCTTCGAAGACGGCGGCGTCGAAGCCCGCGGTCTTCACGACCGCGCCCTCGGGGGCAAGCGATCCGTGCAGGATCGTGAGCCCGCCGGTGGCGTGGATCGGGTTGTCGAAGGTGTGGATGACCGTGCCGTCGATCGGCTCGGGGTTGAGGTCCGCGAGGTTCTCGGCGAGGGTCTTGCCGGTCACCGTGAGGGCATCGCCGTGAAGGAGCCCTTCGTCGAGCATCGCCTTCATGATCACCGGGATGCCGCCGTGGCGGTCGACGTCGTTCATGACGTACTTGCCGAAGGGCTTCATGTCGGCGACGTGGGGCACCTTGTCGCCGATGCGGTTGAAGTCGTGGAGGTTCAGGTCGACGTCGGCCTCGCGGGCGATGGCCAGCAGGTGCAGCACGACGTTGGTCGAGCCGCCGAGGGCCATGGCGAGAGCGATCGCGTTCTCGAACGCCTCCTTGGTGAGGATGTCGCGGGTCGTGATGCCCTGGCGCAGCAGGTTGACGACAGCCTCGCCAGAGCGGTGGGCGTAGTAGTCGCGTCGTCGGTCCGCTGCGGGCGGAGCTGCCGAGCCCGGGAGGCTCAGCCCGAGCGCCTCGGCGACGGATGCCATGGTGTTCGCGGTGTACATGCCGCCGCACGCGCCCTCGCCCGGGGCGATCGCGCACTCGATGCGCTTGAGGTCTTCCTCGCTCATCAGGCCGGCCCGGCAGGCGCCGACCGCCTCGAACGAGTCGATGATGGTGACGTCCTTCTCGGTGCCGTCCGACAGCTTCACCCAGCCGGGCGCGATCGAGCCGGCGTAGAGGAACACGCTGGACAGGTCGAGGCGGGCACTGGCCATGAGCATGCCGGGGATCGACTTGTCGCAGCCGGCGAGCAGGACCGATCCGTCGAGGCGCTCGGCCATCATCACGGTCTCGACGGAGTCGGCGATGACCTCACGCGAGACGAGGGAGAAATGCATGCCCTCGTGCCCCATCGAGATGCCGTCCGAGACGGAGATCGTGCCGAACTGCAGTGGGTAGCCGCCCCCGGAGTGCACGCCCTCCTTCGCACCCTGCGCGAGCCGGTCGAGGCTGAGGTTGCAGGGGGTGATCTCGTTCCAGCTGGAGGCGATCCCGATCTGGGGCTTCTCCCAGTCCGCGTCGCCCATGCCGACGGCGCGGAGCATGCCCCTGGACGTGGTGGCCTCGATGCCGTCCGTGACGACGCGGCTGCGGGGCTTGATGTCGATGGACGCGCTGGGAGAAGGATCGTGCGATGACATGACCGAAGTCTATTCCCGGAGCGAGGAGCGCTCGTCCGCCAGTGCCTCCAGAAGCGCGCCCATCTGTTGTGGGTTCTCCACACGCAGGATCGCCGCGCTCTCCCCCGGGCCGACGCGCACGCCGAGATCGCCCGGCTGCAGCACGCGCATGGCGTCTTCGTCGGTCACATCGTCGCCGGCGAACAGGATGCCGGTGGCGTCGAAGCGCTCGCGGAGCGCCGCGACGGCGGCATCCTTCCCCTCGCTGCGCGACGAGAACTCCAGGACGCGGTGCCCTGCGCGACGGCGCCAGTGCGGGAAGCGCTCCGCGACCAGGGCGTCGATCTCCGCGAAGACTCGCTCTTCGGTCTCGCGGTCGGCGCGGCGCGTGTGCACGCCCATGCCGAACGTCTTCGGCTCGAACTCGGCGCCCTCGTAGCGCTCGATGATCGGACAGGCGGCTGCCCACAGCTCCTCGCGTGCGCCGTCCTCGGTGGCCTCACCCGCCTCTGCGGCGTCGCCCTCCCCCGGGAACCAGTACTGCGCCCCGTGCGAGCCTGCCAACGCGATGACCGAGTCCTCGGCGTGCTCGGTGATCTCGCGGAGGTCGTGCATGCTGCGCCCGGAGACGTACGCGACGACGGTGTCCGGCAGCGCGGCGAGCCGAGCGACCTGCGCGGCGACCTCGGGAAGCGCCCGGGCCGCCATCGGGTCAGGCACGAGCGGGGATGCCGTGCCGTCGAAGTCGAGGGCGACGACCAGGCGGGCAGTCGCGGCGAGCGCCGACAGATCGGCGTCAGGGGCTCCGGGTGTCCAGGCGCGGGTCACGTGTTCTCCGTTGTTCGGGGCGATATCTCAGCGCGCGCGGCGCGCGGCGGAAAGGGCGGACAGGAACGAATCGGACCACGCGGTGACATCGTGGTCGAGCACACGGCGCCGCATCGACCGCATCCGCCGGGACTGCTCTCGCGGGGGCATCTCGACGGCGCGCATGATCGCTTCCTTGAGGCCCTCGATGTCGTGCGGGTTCACCTGGATCGCGCTGCCCAGCTCGTCGGCGGCACCGGCGAACTCGCTCAGCACGAGCACTCCCCTGTTGTCGCTGCGGGTGGCGACGTATTCCTTGGCGACCAGGTTCATGCCGTCTCGCAGCGCTGTCACGAGCATGACGTCGGCGGCGAGGTACAGCGCCACCATCTCCTCGCGAGGATAGCCCTGGTGCAGGTACCGGATGGCGGTGTGGCCCATGGTGTCGGTGTCGCCGTTGATGCGGGCGACGGAGAGCTCGATCTCGTCGCGCAGGTTGGCATAGGCGTCGACGCGCTCGCGGCTGGGGCTGGCCACCTGCACCAAGGTCACGTCCTCGACCGAGAGCACACCATCGGTGAGCAGTTCTCCGTACGCCTTGATGCGATGCCCGATGCCCTTGGTGTAGTCGAGGCGGTCGACGCCGAGGAGGATGCGCTTCGGGTTGCCGAGGCTCTCGCGGATCTCGGCGGCGCGCGCCTGGATGTCGGGTCGCGCGGCGAGTTCAAGGTAGGGCTCGGTGTCGATGGAGATCGGGAACGCCTTCACCAGCGCCTTGTGCGACTCCCCCCGGTCGTCGATCTCGCCGTTGCCCGACGGCACGGTGACGGTCGAGGCCTTGATGTCGTACTTCAGTCGACGACGGATCGCGTTCAGGAAGTTGGTGGCGTCCGTCGCTCGCTGGAAGCCGATCACATCCGCTCCGAGCAGTCCGCGCAGGACCTGCCCGCGCCACGGGAGCTGCGCGTACAGACCGTGCGTCGGGAACGGGATGTGGTGGAAGTAGCCGATCGTCACATCCGGCCGCAGCGCCCGGATCATCTGCGGCACGAGCTGCAGCTGGTAGTCGTGCACCCATACGGTGCCGTCTTCGGCGACAGCAGCGGCGGCGGCATCCGCGAATCGGCGGTTGACCGCGACGTACGCGTCCCACCATTCCCGGTGGTACTGCGGCGGCGCGATGACGTCGTGATAGAGCGGCCAGATCGTGTCGTTGGAGAAGCCCTCGTAGTACTCGGCGATCTCCTGCTCGCTCAGCGTGATCGGGATGAGCCGGATGCCTCCCGAGGTGAACGGCTTGAGCTCGAGGTCGGCCTGCCCCGGCCAGCCGACCCAGGCGCCGTTGACGCTGCGCATCACGGGCTCCAGAGCGGCCACGAGTCCGCCGGGCGACGTGCGCCACACCTCTTCGCCGTCGGGTCCTGCGACACGATCGACGGGCAGCCGATTGGCGACCACGACAAAATCTGCGGCGGCCATGGTGACTCCTCACGCCAGGGGTTGGATGCTCCCCAGGCTACCGATGTTGTCGCCGTCCGTTCGCCAGGGTCTCAGGCGACGGGGCGCGCGGCGCGCGATCCGGTGCGACTGAGGAACCAGTTCACGAGTCCGGCGACGAACACCAAGAGAGCGGCGATGACCGGGATCAGGAGGGCCGGAGCCGTGCCGATGCTCTCGGCGATCGCGCCGGTCGTCGCCGCGCCCAGCGACTGTCCCACCACGACACCCGAGCCGAGCATCGTCATCACAGTCGCCGAACGCCCGATCGGACTGCGCGCGGCGCCGAAGCTGTACTGGGTGACGAGAGTCGGCCCGATACCGATCCCCATGATCGCGAGCGCGATCGTCATGGTGGCCGGCGAGTCCGCGAACGGGAGGAGCACCGTACCCGCGAGCAGGATGCCGGAGAAGACGAGCCAGCGTGCCCGCAGCGTGAATGCGGGCGGCAGCCACGCCACGCCGAGCGCCAGGATGGCGGAGCCGACGCCCATCACTCCGTAGAGCAGGCCGGCCTGCTCGGGTGCGCCGCGATCGGCCATGAACGAGGTGAGAGCCGTGAGCATGGCGCCGAAGAAGATCCCGACACCCAGGATGCCGAGCACGACGATGAGCAGCTGCGGGCGGAAGAGATCCGAGATCGCCGACGGCGCCTTCCCGTCGGCGTCGCGCTCCAGCGACACATGGCGTCCGCTCGGATGCAGGGCGAACGCGCCGACGAACAGCACGGTCAGCGCGGCGGCTCCCACCAGCGGCGCCCAGGGTGCTATCGCCGACGCGAGGATGCCGACGAGGAACGGCCCGAAGACGAACACCGTCTCGTCTGCGGCCGACTCGTACGCCATGGTGCCGGAGAGCGTGCGTGTGCGCTGCGCCTCGGGCATCCGCTCCCGGATGATCGTGACGAGGCGCGAGCGCGAGAGCGGTGCGACCTGAGGCGCCGTGGCGCCGATGCCGACGGCCGTGAGCAGCACGAAGCCGTCTGCCCCCGCCCCGTAGACGGTGACGGTGAAGATGACGAGCATGGTGCCGTTGGCGACGGCGAGCGCGAGCAGCACCCCGCGCTGTCCGAAACGGTCGGCTGCCGCGCCCAGCAGAGGTCCGAAGCATGCGGTCCCGAGGCCGACGGCGGCGGAGGTGAGACCGCCCAACGACAGCGAGCCGCGTGCCGAGACGACGACCGTGAGCACGCCGACGACCATCATGGCGAAGGGCAATCGAGCGATGAACGCGATGAGGAAATACGGAAGTCCCACCAGGCGGAACAATCTGGGGGCTTCGGCGGAGTTCGTCTGAGGCTGCGGTGATGCGTGTGTCATGGCTCTCGGGCGTCGGCGACGCGGTGTCGGGTGCCGCCGCTGTCCGCGGGAATGCCCACGGCCGGTAGTTACACGGTAGATGCGGCCGCGGACGAGCCGCGACACATCGATTCTATCGCTCCTGGGGCGCCGCTATCCTGGGCGACACCGCCTCGCCATGCCTGTACTCCCCCGCTCTCCAGGAGGAACCTTGTCCTCTCCCCAGCAGACCTCCGTCCCCGCCCGTGCCCTGCCCCCGCGTTCGCAGCGCGCAGGTTCCGCCAAGACCTCGCCCGTACGCGACCTGCTCGCATTGACCGAGCGTCCAGAGGTCATCTCGTTCGCGGGCGGCCTCCCCGCACCTGAGCTGTTCGATCTCGATGGCATCCGCGCGTCCTTCGACGCGGCGCTCTCCTCGCCCGGCGTGCTGCAGTACTCGACCTCGGAGGGCAACAGGGCTCTCCGGGATGAGGTCGCTCGGCGCTACGCCGCAGAGGGCCTGGCGACGGCGGCATCCGATCTGATCATCACCACCGGTTCTCAGCAGGGGCTCGGGCTGCTGGCCACCGCGTTGATCGACCCGGGAGACGCGATCCTCGTCGAGGAGCCCTGCTACCTCGCGGCATTGCAGACGTTCGCCCTGGCGGGAGCACGCGTGATCGGCGTCCCGTACGTCGGAGACGAGCTCGACCTCGACGCGCTGGACCGACTCGCCGCCGAGAACGCACCGAAGTTCTTCTACACCGTGCCGACGTTCCAGAACCCGACCGGGCGCACCCACGACGTCGAGAGCCGGCGGCGGATCGCGGATGCCGCGCAGCGACACGGCTTCCGCATCATCGAGGACGAGCCGTACCGCCAGCTGCGGTACTCCGGCGAAGCCCTCCCCTCCCTGGCGGCCTTCGCCCCCGACCACGTCGTGAGCCTCGGCAGCTTCTCGAAGGTGATCGCCCCCGGACTCCGGATCGGCTGGATTCGCACGACGCCCGAGATCCGTCCGACGGTGACGATCGCGAAGCAGGCGGCGGATCTGCACACGTCTACCGTCGACCAGGCCGCCGCGGCCCACTATCTCGTCTCGGGCCGCGCCGAACCCGCACTCGACCGCATCCGCTCCGCGTACGCGGGGCGGCGCGACGCGATGCTCGAGGCCCTCCCGGCCGCTCTCCCCGAGGGCAGCTCGTGGAACCGCCCCGACGGCGGCATGTTCGTCTGGGTGCGACTGCCTGAGGGCATGGATGCCGCGGCGCCGCTCTCGCCAAGGACGTCGCCTATGTTCCCGGAGCCTCCTTCTTCTCGGGTGCGCCCGATGTGCGGACTCTGCGACTCTCCTTCACCACCTATGCCCCTGCCAGCATCCGGGAGGGGTTGTCAAGGCTCCGGGCGACCTGGGGCGCTGGCGGGTAGCGTAGGGGCATGCGCTACCTCTTCAGCACCGGACTCGTCGCTGCGATCTCCGCGGGAATCGCGCTGCTGCGCGGCACCCGCCAGGAACCCATCACGTGGCGCGCGGCGCTCTCCTGGGTGAGTTGGGGCATCACCATGGCTCTCGCGGTCGGCGCGGTCGTCGACATGAACCGCGAGCGCCGCGGTGTACTGGTCGACGCCGACTCGCCCCAGTCCGTCAAGAAGTCTCGGAAGGCCCAGCGACTGCAGTTCCGTTCGCAGAAGGCACTCGCCGACGCGCAGGGCCACGCGAAGGATCGCCGCAACTGACGACGGCCCTCGCACGCTCCCGCCGAGCGGGTTCAGCGCGTGAGGATGAGCGCTTCTCCCTGACCTCCGCCACCGCAGAGGCCGACCGCAGCGGTCCCGCCACCTCGACGCGCGAGTTCATGCGCGATGTGCACCACGAGCCGGTTCCCCGATGCGCCGATCGGATGACCGATCGCGATGCCGCCGCCGTGGATGTTGACCCTCTCACTGTCGAGACCCAGCTCTGATTGCGACCGGGCGACCACGGCTCCGAAGGCCTCGTTGATCTCGACGAGGTCGAGGTCGGCCGGAGAGATGCCCTGCTTCTCGCAGGCCCGCTCGATCGCACGTGCCGGCTGCGCCTGGAGGGAGTTGTCCGGGCCGGCCGTCTGTCCGCTGGCGCCGACCGTCACCAGCACGGGCCAGCCCTTCGCTTCGGCCACGGCGCGACTCGTCACGACGACGGCAGAGGCGCCGTCGGAGATCTGCGAGGAGTTCCCGGCGGTGATCGAGCCGCCCTCAGCGAAGGCCGCCCTGAGCCCTCCGAGAGTCTCGACCGTGGTCTCGGGACGGATGCCCTCGTCCTTGGTCACCAGCACGGGTTCCCCGCGGCGTTGCGGTACCGACACGATCACGATCTCGGCGTCGAACGCACCGGACTCCTGAGCGGCTGCCGCACGCTGGTGCGACAGCGCCGCGACGGCATCCTGCGCCTCGCGCGTGAGTTCGTAGCGGGCGTTGTGGCGCTCGGTCGACGCGCCCATGCTCTCGCGGTCGTACGCGTCCGTGAGCCCGTCGTACGCCATGTGGTCGAGCACTTCGACGCTGCCGTACGTCCAGCCGTCGCGCGAGCCCACCAGCAGGTGCGGTGCGCGTGTCATCGACTCCATCCCGCCGGCGACGACGACCTGCGCGTCACCCGTGCGGATCATCCGGGCGGCATCGATGATGGCCGTGAGGCCGGACAGGCAGACCTTGTTCACCGAGTGCGCCGGAACGTCCCAGCCGATGCCGGCGCCGATCGAGGCCTGGCGGGCGGCATTCTGCCCCGATCCCGCGGCGAGCACCTGCCCGACGATCACCGCGTCGATGTCGGCCGGGTCGATGGACGCCTGTTCGAGAGCGCCGCGGATCGCGAAGGAACCGAGTTGCGGCGCGGTGAACGAAGCGAGCTGCCCCTTCAGACGTCCCTGCGGGGTGCGGGCGGCGGCGACGATGACGACGTCGTCTGAAGCCGAGCTCTTCTCAACCCTGCTGTCTTCAACCATGTGCTGTGGTCCTTCCATCGATGAGCGTGTCCGAGATGACGAGGGGCGGTTCGGTGGCGGCGACGACCTCATCGATCGTGACGTCCGGAGCGAGCTCGACCAGCACCAGGCCGTCGGCGGTGACATCGATCACCGCGAGGTCGGTGATGATCCGGTCGACGACGCCTCGGCCGGTGAGCGGCAACGAGCAGTCGTTCACGATCTTGGCGGATCCGTCCCGTGCCACGTGCTCCATCAGCACGATCACGCGCCCTGCGCCGTGGACCAGGTCCATGGCGCCGCCCGGACCCTTCACCATCTTGCCGGGGATCATCCAGTTGGCGAGATCGCCGGATGCCGACACCTGCATGGCTCCGAGAATGGCGGCGTCGATCTTGCCGCCGCGGATCATGCCGAAACTGGTCGCCGAGTCGAAGAACGCGGAACCGGGGAGCACGGTGACCGTCTCCTTCCCGGCGTTGATCAGGTCGGGATCGACGGCTTCCTCCTGGGGATACGGCCCCACGCCGAGGATGCCGTTCTCGGACTGGAGCACGACGGTGACGTCGGAGGGCACATGGTTCGGCACCAGGGTGGGCAGGCCGATGCCGAGGTTGACGTAGGCGCCGTCCTCGAGTTCTGCGGCGGCACGGGCGGCCATCTGGTCACGGGTGAGCGCCATGTCAGGCTCCTTCCACGGCGACTGCCGGTTCCGAGACAGTTCGCCGTTCGATGCGCTTCGGGATGTCGGTGCCGACCTCGACGATGCGGTGCACGAAGACGCCGGGGAGGTGGACGCTGTCGGGATCGAGTTCGCCCGGTTCCACGAGACGCTCGACCTGCGCGATGCACACGCGGCCGGCCATGGCCGCCAGCGGGTTGAAGTTGCGGGCCGCCTTGTTGAAGACGAGGTTGCCGTGCCGGTCGCCGTAGGCGGCGTGCACGAGCGAGTAGTCGGTGGTGATCGCCTCTTCGAGGACGAAATCCTTCGGCTCGCCGTTCACGTCGAACGTGCGCACGTCCTTCACGGGCGAGGCCATCGCGATCGATCCGTCGGGGTTGTACCGCCGAGGCAGTCCTCCCTCGGCGACCTGCGTGCCGACACCGGTCTGCGTGAAGAACGCAGCGATGCCGGAGCCGCCGGCGCGGAGCTTCTCGGCGAGCGTCCCTTGCGGGGTCAGCTCCAGCTCGAGCTCGCCGGAGAGGAACTGACGTTCGAACTCCTTGTTCTCGCCGACATATGACGAGGTCATCTTGCGGATGCGCTGCGCCGCGAGCAGGACGCCGAGGCCCCAGTCGTCCACACCGCAGTTGTTGCTCACGACGCTGAGGCCCTTCGTCCCCTGGGCGAGGAGCGCCTCGATGAGGGCGATCGGATTGCCGGAGAGACCGAATCCGCCGACCGCGAGCGACGCTCCGTCCTCGATGTCCGAGACGGCGGCGGCCGCCGATTCCCACTGCTTGTCGATCACGACTGCTCCTTCGGAATACGTGCTTCCCTCCAGCATCCGCCTTCTTCGGGCCGAGCGGAACGAAGTTCTTGCGATGTGGGCGAACCCAGGCGTAGCGTCCACATTATGGAATCACCGTCGAGAAGCGTGCCGGGCGCTCAGGCGATCGCGCGCGCCGCCCATCTGCTCCGTCTCGTCACGGCGTCAGGCGCGAACGGTGCCGGCCTCCAGGAACTGGCGCGAGCCGCCGATCTCACCCGCTCCACGACTCACCGCCTGCTGAGCGCGCTGAAGGCCGAGGGGCTCGTCGACCGCGATGCGGAGAGCACGCGGTGGATGCCGGGGCCGGAACTCTTCCTGATGGGCTCAGTGGCAGCCGCGCGCTACGACGTCACAGGGCTCGCTCGCGACATCGTGCGCTCTCTGGCGGTCAAGACCGAGGAGAGCGCCTTCTTCTCTGTGCGCCGGGCAGACGAGACGGTCTGCCTCCTGCGCGAAGAAGGCTCGTTTCCGATCCGTTCGTTCGTGCTCAGTGAGGGCGTTCGCTTCCCGCTCGGCGTCGCGAGCGCTGGTCTCGCCATCCTGGCGTTCCTGCCTGACCACGATGTGGATGCCTACCTGGAACGGCATCCGGAGCTCGAGGGCAGTTGGGGACGCGCCCACGGGGACGCACCTCTGCGCACTCGACTCGCCGAGACGAAGGAACGCGGCTACGCCGTGAACCCCGGGCTGATCGTCGAGGGCAGCTGGGGAATGGGAGCGGCGGTGTTCGACCGCGCCGGCCGCCCGGAGTGGGCGTTGAGCCTCACCGGCGTGGAGTTCCGGTTCGGGCACGACCGGATCGCGGAACTCGGCCGCACCCTGCTCTCGCACGCGCACCAGCTCTCGGCGCGGATCGCCAACGCGCGCCGCTGATGATATACATACCATCAGGTATATACTTGGTGATATGAATCGTTCGGATGTTATTCCCTCGCTCGTGCTCTCCAGCTATGCGCTGGGCCGCATCGCCGCGCAGGATGCCGGCAACGACGCGCCCGCCGCACAGTGGCGTGTTCTGAGCCTGCTCCAGCAGAGCGGCGCGCAGCGCGTCGGCGCACTCGCGGCCGCGGCACGCACGACGCAGCCAGGGATGACGCGGCTCATCGGCACTCTGGAGCGGGACGGACTCGTGCTCCGCTCCCCCGACCCCGACGATTCACGCGCCACGGTCGTCGACATCACGGTCAGCGGTGCCGAAACTCTCGCCGCCTGGCGGCAGGAGTTCCGCTCGACCCTCGCACCGCGCTTCGCCGACCTGACCGAAGACGACTGGTCCGCCCTCGCCCGCGCAGCGGAGATCCTCGCCGCACACACCGCCCCCGACTCGACAGGAGAAGCCCGTTGAACACCGCCGCCCCCACCCCATCCGTGTGGAAGCAGCCTGCGCAGGTCTGGGCCGTCGCGTTCGCCTGCGTCGTCGCCTTCATGGGCATCGGACTCGTCGACCCGATCCTGCCCGCCATTGCCGAGTCGCTCGAAGCTTCCCCTGTCGAGACCGAGTTGCTGTTCACCAGCTACCTGCTGGTGACGGGGCTCGCGATGCTGGTGACGAGCTGGATCTCCAGCCGCATCGGCGCCAAGGCCACACTGCTGATCGGCCTGGCGCTCATCGTCGTCTTCTCGCTGCTGTGCGCGCTGAGCGGCAGCGTCGATGCGGTCATCGGGTTCCGCGCCGGCTGGGGACTCGGGAATGCCCTGTTCATCTCCACCGCGCTCGCGACGATCGTCGGCGCGGCATCGGGCGGCAGCAGTGCGGCGATCATCCTCTACGAAGCCGCGCTCGGGCTCGGCATCGCGATCGGTCCGCTCCTCGGCGGACTCCTCGGTGAGCAGAGCTGGCGCGGTCCGTTCTTCGGTGTGGTCGCCCTCATGGCCGTCGCGTTCGTCGCCGTGCTGGTCCTCCTGCGGGGACCGCGCGAGAAGCGCGTGCCCGTGCCGCTCTCGGCACCTTTCACCGCTCTTCGCCGCCCCGCGCTCGCGATTCTCGCCGTCGCCGCCCTGTTCTACAACATCGGTTTCTTCGTGCTCCTCGCGTTCTCGCCGTTCCCGCTGGGATTCGGTGCGATGGGCATCGGCTTCACGTTCTTCGGCTGGGGCGTCGCACTTGCCGTCACGAGCGTCTGGGTCGCGCCGGTCCTGATGCGCCGGATGCCGCGAACCCGCATCATCCTCGTGGTCCTGCCGCTGCTCGCGCTGGACCTCGTCGCCGCAGGGGTGGTGGTCGCGAACGCCGGAGCGCTGGTGGCCTGCATCGTCATCGGCGGTCTGCTGCTCGGCATCATGAACACCGTGCTGACGGAGGCCGTGATGGAGGCGACCGATCTCCCCCGCTCCGTGGCCTCCTCGGCGTACTCCGCCGTGCGGTTCCTGGGCGGTGCGATGGCTCCGCCGATCGCTGCACTGCTGTGGCACGCCTTCAACGCCACGGTGCCGTACGTCTTCGCGGCGGTGTCGGTGCTGCTCGCCGCTCTGACGGTTTTCCTGGGTCGGCGCGTGCTCGCCCACATCGACGATGAGCCGGCGGATGCCGAGATCGAAGATGCTGAGGCGATCCTGATCGGCGACGCGGCCTGAACGGCTTCGGTTCGAACGGGCTCGGTACGGTGGAATGATGGTCGACGTGTCCCACCTCCCCGAGCGCAGTCGCATCGTGCATCAGCATCTGTCGGATGCCGGCGTCGACGCGGAGATCCGCGTGCTCCCCGACTCCGCGCGTACGGCCGCAGAAGCGGCATCCGCGATCGGGTGCGATGTCGCGGCGATCGCGAACAGTCTCGTCTTCCTCGCGGACGGCATGCCGGTGCTCGTCATGACCAGCGGCGGGCACCGCGCCGATCTCGACGTGCTCGCGAGCAGCATCGGCGTGGCTGAAGTCGTGATGGCACCGGCATCCGTCGTCCGTGAGGCGACCGGGCAGGCGATCGGAGGGGTCGCGCCCGTCGGCCATCCCGCGCCGCTGCGCACCTTCGTCGATGCGGATCTGCAGCGGTTCGACGTGATCTGGGCGGCCGCGGGGCACCCGCACACCGTGATGCCGCTCACGTTCGAAGAGCTGCGCCGCCTCACCGACGGTCAGGTCATCGCGGTGGTGTGACTGCGGTCGCGGATCACTCCACCGTGACTTCGATGCGCGCCGTCTCCTGATCGTCCCGGTCCTCGGGAACCTCGCCGCGGAAGCGGTACTCGAACTCGATCACGGTCGTGCCTTCACCGACCGGGGCGAAGCGGTACGTGACCTCGCTGGGCGCTCCGGTCATGCCGTCTTCGCCCAGGTAACGCGACCGCTCCTCGCCGGGGCCGAGCACCGCGGCATCCGGCTCTTCTGTGAGCACCCACTCCTGGCCCACCGTCGCGTTGACCTCACCGAAGTCGACGATCAACGCCTCGCCGGGCGCGAGCGTGACGGACGTCTCCGTGTAGTCCACGGTCTTCTCCGGCGCGCCGGCGCAAGACGCCAGACTCGCCGTCAGTGCGATCGCGCCCGCGAGCAGCAGCACGGTTCGCGTCGATCTGCGCATCATGAATCCCCCTCCGAGCTGCCGCACACGTTATCCCATGCGCTGTCACAGGTACGGCGCGAAGGTGGCAGGGACGGTGACGTTGGCCGGTATCCCGGCGAAGAACGGCGCGACCTGCTCCGGCGTGAAGCCCGCGATACCGCAGCCCACCGGCGTCAGGAGGAAACGAAGATCGGGGTGGGCCGACGCGTATGTGACGAACACACCCGCCTCCCGTCCCAAAGTCTCCAGACCGCTCATGGTGTCGATCGCATACGTCTGTCCGTGATGTCCGGTGCCCCTGCCCCAGATCGCTCCGAAGTGCTCGTACGCGACCCTGGCAGCCCCACCCGCGTGCAGGCCGTCGGCGTTCGATCCGAAGACGAAGACTTCTTCCGGTCGCAGTGCAGAGACGAGTTCGGGGGTCGTTTCCATACCCGAACTTTATGTTGCGCCCAGGAAGCAGAAAAGCCCCGGAGACTGGCGAGAGTTTCCGAGGCTGATCCGTGCACCCCCTCGGACTTGAACCGAGAACCCACTGATTAAGAGAGCGCGGATGTGGCCCTCTGACAGCCGACGAACAACTACGTCCGCCCGCGAGATCCGCGGAAATACGGCCAACTCGCGGGTCGCCCGTTGGCCGTCGTAGGGCGGCGCAGTGCGGGGCTGGCGCTGTTTTCGCGCTGTTCAGAGCAGATGTTTGTACAGCTTCCAATCATGGTGAACAGTCGTCGGCATGCCGCACCGAGCGGCACCGATGAGAGGACACATGATGAGCACCGCGACCGAACGCATGACGATGCTGCAGAACGCCGCCACCCGGCCGAACGCCATCGACTGGGAGCGTCGACCAGCGACCATCTCCGACCTCGACTCTGTCGGCCAGTGGGTCGAGACGGTGGCCGAAGCGCTCGAAGAAGTCCACCAGTGCGTGAGCAAGTTCTATGCCTCACTGGAGGGCGTCCGCGCCCCTCTGGCCGGGACGCATCCCCGGCAGCGCGGGCGATCCGCGGGGCGTCGACTACGACCGACAGTTCGATGTCGGTTCAGTCATCAGGTACTACTTCAAGCCCGCGCTACGCGAGCTGGGTCTCGGCAACATCCGCTGGCACGACCTGCGCCACTACTACGCCATGGTGATGATCTCCCAGATCGGCAAGGGAGCGCAGTACACGCTGTATGAGGTCAGCCGATGGATGGGCCACGCGAGCTACCAGACAACCGTGGACGTCTACGGTCACCTGCTCGAAACGAAGCCGAACGTGGATGTGCTGGACGAAATCATGGCTGCGGCTGAAGCGGACGCCGCGAACGTCACGCGGCTGCGCCGGTTGAGCTAGAGCCACCAATACCGAGCCGATCGTCCTTGTGAGGATATTGTTTTGGCAGCGTCGCTCAAGGGGGAATTGATGGTTCCGATTAACACCAAAGTCGAAGACATTCAGAAGCTTCTCGGGTATCTCGGGAAGCAGATCGGTTGGGTTGAGCAGTCCCGCGCCGAGAAGGCGCTGGGTTCGCTTGACGACCGCAAGACAGGGGCAATGGTCGAGTTCGGACTACTCCTCCGAGACGGCGGCAATCTGCGACCAACTGAGCGCGGGCAGCTGTTCAACGCCGACCAGCAAGCGGCGATGCGTGAAGTCCTGGCAGATGTGGAGCTCTACCGGGCGACACTCGAATGGATCCACTACGGCACGAAGTCGGAAGTCACCGTTGCCGAGATCGGTCAGTATTGGGAGTCCTCGCACGTTGACACGATCGGAGATCGGCGGGGATCGACGCTGCGCGAAGGTGCGGTGTGCTTCGGGCGCATGGTCGAGGGAGCCGCTGTTGGCACATTCACTGTCGGACGCAGCGGTAAGGAAACCCGCGTCTCATTCGTGGCAGCCGAAGTCGACGCCCTCGTGAATGGCGCACCCGTGGTCCCCGTCGAAGAGTCCGCCGACCTCGAAGAAGCCGAAGCGCCTACGGACACGCCCTCCGCCCCCGCTGTCGCCGCAGCGCCGACCGCTGGCACTCAGACGCTTTCTGCGCCTGCACCCACGCCAACGGTCTCCGTAGCCACGAGCCCCAGCGTGCATGTGAATGTCGAAATTCATATCGCCGCCGATGCGACGGCTGACACTGTGCGCGAGATCTTTAAGAATATGGCCCGCTACGTGCTCGACAAGCCCATCGCAGATGACGGCGACTGACGGCTGGGAACCAAGCTTCGACCGGCTCCGTGAGTTCCAGGAGGCGTATCGACTTCCGGTTTCGGACATCGCCCGACAGGCACCCGCGCAAGCCCTTCACTCCCTGCGTGATTCTGCGCAGCGCGCTCCGGCCAGCTACCAGCAGTACCTCGAAGAAGCCATCGACTGTTACGAGGCTGGCGCATATCGTGGCGCTGTTCTCATGGTGTGGGCAGCCACAATCGAGCACATGTACTCGGTGATCGCGGGCCACCAACAGGGTTTCAAGCTGTTGCAGGCGGAGAACTTCAAGCGGTTCGAGAAGTCCAGCGGTTATCGAAAGATCGGCAAGAAGAACGACCTGCTGTACGTCAACGACGCGAACTTCTTCCTGCTCTGCGAGGACGCGGGCGTGTTCAACAAGAACGCGCGAAGCATCCTCGATGACGCGCTGAAGACTCGTAATCGGTGCGGCCACCCGACCGGCTACACGGTTGGTCGCGAGGAGGTCGTCATCTTCATCGAGCGTCTGATCAACAACATCATCAGCGGCGCAATGATCGACTGGAGTCCTACCCGCGCCTAGCGACGCGCGATAGCGCCCGACGAGAACCACTGCACCAGCGGCACTGCTAACATCACCGCCGCTTCGGCCTCGGCCTGTGTGTTGGGAGCCCAGTCCGGCTGACCCGCGTGACGACCCTGACCCGCCCAGAGCATCTGCACCATCCCCAGGAGCACAGCCGTGGTCGGATAGTCCTTGTGCTGCTTCTTGATGTCGAGTGCCCAGTCTTTCTGGTCGCGCATCACCGCAAATACCTTGCCGAGGGTCGCGCTCGGGTCGGTCGAAATGACGACCGGGATAGCAGCGGCTTCGACTGCGAGGACCGCATTAGTGTAGGCAATCACCGGGTTCGGGCTGACCCCAAAGGCCGCGTGCCACGCCGTGGACAAGAGTTCGCCCGCATGGCCCGGAGTTGCCATCGCGGTGTCAGCCGACTGCTGCACTCCTTCCGGCACCCGGAGCTCCAGCCCCGGGGTGCCGCGCCGATCCCCGACCTTCCAGCGTGACCCGCCCGCTTCCAGCGCCGCGTTGAGCAGCACAAGGAGTGCGGCGCTCTGTTCAGACTGGGGCTCTTGCGAAGACTTCCAGACGAGGAAGTCGAGGAAGCGGATGTAGAGATCGCTGTGCGTGTACAGGTGGTACTCGAACGTCGCGCCGCCGCCGCGCTGCATGTAATCCGCAATCGGATCGGTCGATCGCGCGCGTCGGTCAAACTCTCGAAGGAGGTCGTGGTCAACAGCCGGACCGGTCATCGTGTTCTTGCTGATCGCGCGAGCCAGCCAGCCCTTCAAGTCCTCGCGCATCCACGGCTGCACGCCGTCAAACAGCTCCGCATGCTCTTCCGGCGACATCCCCATCGGTATCCAAGCCACGCTTTCATCCTGCCGCAGCGCGCCCGCACCGCCCGCTGAGACACGCGCGCTGTTTTCGCGCGGTTGCCCGTTTCGGCCAGCCGTGCCAGGAAGCAGAAAAGCCCCGAAGACTGGCGAGAGTCTTCGAGGCTGATCCGTGCACCCCCTCGGACTTGAACCGAGAACCCACTGATTAAGAGTCAGTTGCTCTGCCGATTGAGCTAGAGGTGCGTGGCCCGGGAGAACCCCGACCGAGGAATTACAATACCAGCCGATCGGTCCCAGGCGAAATCGAGCCGACCGCGGGCGTGGCCGCCGAAAGGAGCGCGTGAAACCTGGCGGAACGTCCCTCTGGCGGCTCTCGGCGAGCGACTATTCTGAGACCGTGACCGCCTCCCCCAGCGCTGAACCTCCGGCTCGCGATCTCGAGCTCGCCCTCCGCCTCGCCGACGCTGCCGACGCGCAGTCGCTTCCGCGTTTCGACTCGGCGGACCTCGAGATCTCGACGAAGGCCGACAAGTCGCACGTGACGGATGCCGACCTCGCGACGGAGCGCGCGATCCGCGGCATCCTCGAGACCGAACGTCCGGATGACGGCATCTTCGGCGAGGAGTACGGCGCACAGGGAAGCACCGAGCGCCAGTGGATCATCGACCCGATCGACGGCACGGCGAATTTCCTCCGCGGCGTGCCTCTGTGGGGGACCATGATCGCGCTGGCGATCGACGGCGTTCCGCAGGTGGGCGTGGTCAGCATGCCGGCGCTCGGGCGGCGCTGGTGGGCCTCCACGGGCAGCGGAGCATGGACGGCGACCGCCGAGGGTCCCCGGCGTCTGCAGACCTCTTCCGTGGCGGCGCTGGACGAGGCCAGCGTGAGCTTCCAGAGCATCGCGCAGTGGTCGGATGCCGGGCGGCTCGAGTCGCTCCTCGCACTCGCGTCGAACGTCTGGCGCGACCGCGCCTACGGCGACGTCTACGCGTACATGCTGCTCGCGGAGGGCCGGGTGGACATGGTCGCGGAGTTCGACGTCAAGGAGTACGACATCGCCGCAGCGGTTCCGATCGTGCGCGAGGCCGGCGGACGCATGACCTCGTTCGACGGCGAGGACACCATCTCCGCGCGCTCGACGCTCGCCACCAACGGCATCCTCCACGATGTCTTCCTGACACTCCTGCACTCCTGAGCCGAAGACCCCTCATGTCCCGCCGCATCCTCGCCTCCACAGCCGCAGGGCTCTTCGCCCTGACCGTGCTGACGGGCTGCGCGGCACCATCGACGCCTCCCGCGGCGACACCCTCCTCCTCCACGCCACCGACGCCGGCCGCCGTCGAACCGGTGACGACTCCCGAGCCGAGCGCCACCCCCGCCGAGATATCCTGCGAGTCGATGATCTCGGCCGGCACGGTCGATGCCCTGTCGGATGCCGGGTGGACCGCGGAGCCGAAGGAGTTCGTGATCGGCGACGTCGAGCTCACCGAGGGGATGCTGTGCTTCTGGGGCGACTACTCGGTCGGCTCTGATCACGGCCAGCTGTACGGGTGGTCGCCGATCACTGCGGAGAACGCCGCCAAGGCGCAGACCGCGCTGGTCGCGGGAGGCTGGCGACGCGAAGAGGGTCCCAGCGGTGTCTATTTCACCGAGGACCCGCAGTATTCGATGGGCACGGATGATGACGGCTACGGCATGACCTACCTCTTCGGCGACGGGTGGGTGAAGCTCGCCGACACCAAACAGGGTCTCGTCCTCATCGAGTGGACCGGCTGAGTCGCCGCGGACCCCGAGGCGCGTGTCCGTCCCCCCTGGCACCCTGAGCACATGGAAACTCTCACTCTTCGGCCGTGGCAAGACGACGACCTGCCGCTGCTGCATCGTGCGAACACACCGGAGATGACGTCACATCTCAACGGACCGGAGACCGCCGAACAGGTCGCTGACCGCCATGCACGTTACCTGCGTTATGCCGAATCCGGTGAGGCCAGGATGTTCGTGATCCTTCTCGGCGCGGAACCGGCCGGTTCGATCGGCTACTGGAAGGTGCACTGGAAGGACCAGGACGTGTGGGAGACCGGCTGGTTCGTGCTGCCGGAGGCTCAAGGACAGCGCGTCGCGGCACGGGCACTCGCCCTTCTGATCGACGACGTGCGCCGACACCCGGAACGCCGCGGCAGTCTGGTCGCATTTCCCTCCGTCGAGAATCCCGCGTCGAATGCCGTGTGCCGACGCGCCGGCTTCGAACAAACGGGCTCGACGACGGAGACGTTCCGCGGCGCTGAGCTCACGGTGAACGAATGGGTGCTCGATCTCACCGCGCTGCGCGACTCTGCCTGAGGAGCGCGTGGGATTGTCAAGGCGCTGGTCGGAGGGACGAGCCCGCGCGAGACTGATGCTGTTCGACGACGAAGGGACACCCTCATGAGTACTGACAGCGACCGTAACGACATCAGCACGGAGCCCTCGCCCGGTCCTGAGGAACCTGACAACCTCGGCGCTGAGGATGGCAAGGGAAGTCCGCCCACCGTCCCGCCCTCCGGCGGCGGCTCGACCGAGGACGACGTGTCCGCGGAAGACCCCCGCGACGACTGACGAAAGACGCAGAGAAGCCCCCGATCCCACTGTTTCAGGGGCTCGGGGGCTTCTCTCTGCGACAACGGCTTGGTGGAGCTGGGGGGAATCGAACCCCCGTCCAACGCTGAAAATCCACGCCTTCTCCGGGCGCAGTCTGTAAAGACGTTCTACTCGGCTCCGACCTTTGTCACAGACACCTAAGTCGACGAGCCCAGCCTGGGAAGAGTCCCGCGTGACGTCCAGACGCCGTCACACAGCAAGATTCCTAAATGACGCCAGGGTCCGTGTCGGAATCACACACGGTCTGACGGACTATCGGGCTCGCTTATGCAGCGAGGGCGAAGTCGTTGCGCTTGGTTTCGGCAACTATTTTTTTGCAGAGATCGTTAACGAGATAACTCTGCATCCTCGGCCCGCTTCTCGTGGAAACACAGACGCTGTCGAAACCGATCAGCCCCGTAGTCCTTCTCTCGAAGGAGCCGCTGTCGCACTGTGGAGTTGTCATTCCCGAGGTCCGAGAACCTCAGCTTCTCAGGATACAACGGATGCTGCGCCCATGCCATTCCCGAATGCACCATCGACTGAGGTCGCTGGCGTAGAGTCGGCGAATGAGCGAAGTCACGGTCACCGTCCGCGGCGAGCACGAGGCGCGCGTCGCGCCGGAGCGCGCCACCATCCGGGTCAGCGTCCGCGCAGAGGGTCCCGAGCGCACCGCGGTCGTCGAGCACGTCATGCGGCTCGCTGAGCCCGTGCGCGAGAGCATCGCCGGAAGAGCGGATGCCGGTACCGTCGTCGACTGGACCAGCAAGCGCCTCTCAGTCCGGGCGGAGCGGCCGTGGAACAATGAGGGCAAGCGACTCGCTCCCGTGTACTACGCGAGCATCGACTTCACGGCGACCTTCGTCGAAGCCTCCGAACTCTCCATCTGGGTGTCCGACGTCTCACCCTGGGACGGTGTCGAGGTCGGCTGGGTGAACTGGCACCTCACCCCCGAGACGAACGCCCGGATCGAGAGCGAGGTCGCGGCGCAGGCCGTCGGCGTCGCGGTCACGCGCGCGGAGACGTATGCCCGCGCGCTCGGACGGAGCGAGGTCACCCCGCTCGAGATCGCCGATGTCGGACTGATCTCGAGCGGTCAGCCGTCTCCGGCGTCTCCCATGATGAAGGTCCGGGGCGCAGCCTTCGCCGCGGATTCGGCACCCGCGATGGAGTACGAGCCGGAGGACATCGTGATCTCCGCCACCGTCGAGGCGCGCTTCTCCGCCCGGTGAGGCGGGTCAGGCCGCGCTGGTGAACGGCGCCAGCTCGTTGGCCAGACGCTCAGACACGCGCGCATGCACGGCCGTACCGTCTTCGCGGTGCTCCACGGAGAGCAGCATCCCGGTCTCGTGAATCGCCGCGATGAGGTCTCCTCGGTCGTACGGGACGACGGCGTGCACCTCGACGGCAGGCTTCGGCAGTGCCTCCTCGACGGCAGCGCGGAGTTCTGGGATGCCCTCGCCCGAGCGTGACGAGACGAAATGCGCGTGCGGCTGCAGGCCGCGGAGCACCAGGCGCTCATCGTCGGAGATGAGGTCGGCCTTGTTGAAGACCACGATCTCCGGCAGGTCGCGCACACCGACGTCGCCCAGTACATCACGCACCGTCTGCAGTTGACCGGCAGGGTCCGGGTGCGATCCGTCGACCACGTGCAGCACGACATCCGCCTGGCCGACCTCTTCCAGCGTCGAGCGGAACGCCTCGACCAGCTGGTGCGGCAGATTGCGGACGAACCCGACGGTGTCGGTGATCGTGTAGACCCGACCGTCCTCGGTCTCTGAACGGCGGACTGTGGCATCGAGGGTGGCGAACAGCGCGTTCTCGACGAGCACACCCGCGCTCGTGAGTGCGTTGAGCAGACTCGACTTGCCGGCGTTCGTGTAGCCGGCGATGGCCACGGAGGGGATCGTGTTGCGCTTGCGCTCGGCACGCTTGGCCTCGCGGGCCGGACCGAAGTCGCGGATCTGGCGTCGCAGCAGAGCCATCTTGGTGCGGATACGGCGACGATCGAGTTCGATCTTCGTCTCACCCGGTCCGCGAGAACCCATACCGGCGCCGCCGGC
>JAESFY010000091.1_pt1 | contig 59613 bp, 56 predicted proteins | sample 9266201 | NCBI WGS metagenome assembly JAESFY01 (sample SAMN14515071, study PRJNA621656) | algae metagenome | isolation source: Nodosilinea sp. WJT8-NPBG4 and co-occurring heterotrophs from soil, lower... | place: USA: Pinto Basin, Colorado Desert, California | collected 2006-05-27 | reverse complement strand
CTTGCCGGTCTCGGCATCCACCTGGCGCAGCACCTCTGCGGTGATCTCGATCAGGTACGACTCCAGCTCGCCGGCGTTCCACTCGGCGAAGATGTCGGCGATCTCGGCGGGGGACTTGCCCGTGCCGCGACGGATGAGGTCGTACGCCTCGGCGATGAGCTGCATGTCGGCGTACTCGATGCCGTTGTGCACCATCTTCACGAAATGCCCGGCGCCGTCGTGGCCGACGTGCGTCACGCACGGCTCGCCCTCGGCGACCGCGGCGATCGACTTCAGGATCGGGCCGAGCGTGATCCAGGATTCGTCCGAGCCGCCGGGCATGATCGAGGGACCCGTGAGCGCACCCTCCTCACCGCCGGAGATCCCGGCGCCGACGAAGTTGATGCCCGTCTCGCGCACCGCCTTCTCGCGGCGGATCGTGTCGGGGAAGTACGCGTTGCCGCCGTCGACGATGATGTCACCGGGCTCGAAGACCTCGACCAACGAGTCGATGACGGCGTCCGTCGGCCCGCCGGCCTTGACCATGATGATCGCGGTGCGCGGCTTCTGCAGCGAGTCGGCGAACTCCTGATACGTGGATGCCGCGACGAACCCCGCCTCGGGGTGATCGCCGAGAAGAGTCTGCGTCTTCTCATAGCTGCGGTTGAAGATCGCCACGGTGTTCCCCTCGCGGGAGGCGAGGTTGCGGGCGAGATTCGAACCCATGACGGCGAGTCCGACGACTCCGATGTTCGCTGATGCTTCGGGCACAGATGGCTCCTCGATCGTCCAGAAGGGGTGCTTTCAGCGTATCGCTGTGCGGACCGCCGTTACGCCTGTGTCACGGATTGCGACGAAAGCCCGGCTCGCGCGGCGGGTGACGCCGTCCGGAGGTCATACGCTGGACGCGATCGTCGAAGAAAGGACCGCCATCGTGGGTTCGGACAACAGACTGCGCGTCGTCGTCGCGGTGCCGCTGCCGGATGAGCTCTGCCGGCTCATCGAGACACTCGAACCGCGTGTCGAGGTGATCAGCGATCAGGCTCTGGTGCCCCCCATGCGCGGCGCCGCCGACTGGACGGGCGACCCCGACTTCACCCGCACGCCGGAGCAGCAGGCCGCCTTCGATGCGCTGGTCGATTCCGCAGACGCCCTCTTCGGCATCCCCGATGTGGACGGCGCCGCGCTCGCGAGGACGGTGGCTGCCAATCCCCGTCTGCGCTGGGTCATGACGACGGCGGCTGGTGGCGGCAGCACCGTGAAGGAGGCGCAGCTCTCCCGCGCCGACCTCGATCGGATCGTCTTCACCACCAGCGCCGGCGTGCACGGCGGAACGCTCGCCGAGTTCGCGGTGTTCGCAGTGCTGGCGGGAGCAAAGGGGCTTCCACGCCTGCTGACCGATCAGCGAAGCCGCACCTGGCCCGATCGCTGGCAGATGCGGCAGCTCGACGAGATGACCGTGCTGATCGTCGGACTCGGCGGCATCGGTGCTGAAAGTGCGCGCCGCTTCCACGCGCTCGGGGCGCAGGTGTGGGGCACGACGCGGTCGGGAGATCCTGTGGAGGGCGTGGATCGACTCGTCCCGCTGGACCATCTCGTCGACGCGGTGGGAAAGGTGGATGCCATCGTGGTGACGCTTCCGGGGACCGCCCAGACGCACCATCTGATCGGCGCGGAGGTGCTCGCTGCAGTGAAGCCGGGTGCGACCATCACGAACGTCGGTCGTGGCTCGGTCGTCGACGAAGCGGCGTTGCTCGCTGCGCTCGATGACGGCAGAGTGGCGTTCGCCGGTCTCGACGTCTTCGAGAACGAGCCGCTGGATGCCGCGTCGCCGCTGTGGGATCACCCGAACGTGCTGGTCAGCCCGCATACGGCCGCACTCAACTCCAACGAGGAGGAGCGGATCGCCCGGCGGTTCGCCGAGAACGCGACGCGGCTGCTGGACGGTGCGGAACTCCGGGCGGTGGTCGACACCGTGGAGTTCTACTGAGCGGCGCCTGACAGGCGCCGACGGTCTCAGTCTTTGCGGTAGCCGGAGCGGCCCATCGAGAACAGGGCTGCGAAGCTGCCGACGACGGCGCACACGGTCATCGCACCGATCAGCCAGAGGATTACGTGCGAGAAGAAGGCGCCGTCGAGCATGGGGTACTCCGTGATCTGCAGAAAAGGACCGGTGTCCTCAGCCTATCGGGTCATCCGGTACCATTGAACTTGTACCTCGGCGAGGGATGCTTCTGCGCGTGCGCGGTCATCCGTTATCGACGCGGCGAAGCAAGCCCGGTGGCTTTCCTCACGCGTCTGCGTTCGAGCTCACAATTCCAAGACCACCGCGCGGCGCCTTCGCTGCGTGCCTGAAGGAGAACCTCATGTCTGAAGACACCAAGGTCCACGCCGAGCTCCGCGAGAGCTTCGGCAAGGGCTTCGCCCGCCGCCTCCGCGCAGCCGGCAAGATTCCCGCCGTCATCTACGGTCACGGCACCGAGCCGATCCACGTCGCTCTCCCGGGCCACCAGGTCGCACTCATCATCCGCCGTGCGAACGCCCTGCTCGAACTCGACATCGAGGGCAAGGAGCAGCTCGCGCTTGTCAAGGACGTCCAGAAGGACCCCGTGCACCAGATCATCGAGCACATCGACCTGCTCGTCGTGCGCAAGGGCGAGAAGGTCACGATCGACGTTCCCGTCATCGTCACCGGCGAGCCCGCGCCCGGCACGATCGTCAACCAGGACGCGAACACCCTGTCGATCGAGGCTGAGGCGACGCACATCCCGCAGAACCTCGAGGTCTCCGTCGAGGGTCTCGAAGACGGTGCCCACATCACCGCCGCAGACGTCGTTCTGCCCAAGGGCTCGACCCTGCTTGCCGACCCCGAGGTCCTCGTCGTCGCGATCTCGGTGCCTGCTGAGCAGGACCTGGGTGAAGAGGCTGGGGCTGCCGAGGGCGAAGCGGGCGCCGAGGGCGACGCAGCTGCCGCCGAGGACTCCGCCTCGGAGTGATCTCCGACAGTTTGAATGCAGAGGGGACGCGATCGCATCGCGTCCCCTCTGTCGTATCCTGGCCGGGTCCGTGGCCGGACGCGGCGTGAAAGGACGAGGACATGTCATCCACCTGGCTCGTGGTGGGTCTGGGCAATCCCGGCCCGCGCTATGAGAGCACCCGGCACAACGTCGGTCAGATGGTCGTCGACGAGATCGCGGGGCGGCGCCGTGAGAGCTTTCGCGAGCACAAGGGCGGAGCGCGCGTCGTCGAGACGTGGCTGCGTCCCGGTGGCGACAAGCTGGTGCTCGCCAAGCCGAATTCGTTCATGAACGTGTCGGGAACGCCTGTGGCGGCGCTCGCTCGTTTCTACTCGGTTCCTGCGGAACAGGTCGTCGTCGTGCACGACGAGCTCGACATCCCCTTCGACACCGTGAAGCTCAAGACCGGGGGAGGACACGGCGGACACAACGGAGTGCGCGACGTGGCGCGTGCACTCGGCACAGCCGACTTCCCTCGCGTGCGCGTCGGCATCGGCCGCCCCACCGGTCGACAGGATCCCGCCGACTGGGTGCTCGCGCCGTTCGGCAAGCAGGAGAGGCCGAACCTGCCGATCCTGGTGTCGGATGCCGCGGACGCGGTCGAGCTCCTCGTCGCGGAAGGTCTGCTCGCAGCCCAGCAGAAGCACCACGCGCCTCGGTGACGCGGTGCCGCGGTGACGAGGCCCCGCTTCGTCAGCTCGCGAAGTCGATGAAGCCCGCGGCGCTGCCGGTCGAGAAGGCGATCGTGAGCACCACGAAGAAGATCATCGGTGCGATCACAGCGACGACGAGTGCGGCGATCCCTGCGCCGCGACCCTGCTTCTTCCTGATCGCGATGATGCCGATCACTATCGCGGCGATCCCGAGGATCGTGCCGGCCCAGAACGACAGCTCCGCCCACAGCACCTGATCCCGAGCGGGCGAGAGCACGCTGAGGACATCGTCGCTCGTGGTGGAGATGCCCTGCGGGAGACGCCGTCCGATCTCGAAGCTGGCGACCCCGACCACGATGGGCGTGACGACGGCGGCGACGACCGCGAGGATCAGGGCGAGGAGCCCGAGGAACCCGGAGGCACGCGGGGACGCATCGGGCACCGCGTAGGCTCCGGCGGGCGCCGCGTAGCCGCCGACCGGCACCTGATAGGCCCCGGGCGGTGCGGCCTGAGGCGCGGCGACGGGAGCCGGGGGAGCCGCCGGGTAGGCGGGAGCGGACGGATATGCCGGCGCCGGATAGGCGGGTGCGACGGGTGCGCCTTGATACGCCGGCGGAGGCGGCGGCACGGCACCGAAGGGCGCGGAAGGCACGGGTGGTACGGCGCCGGACGGGGGAGGCAGCTGCGGATCTGTCACGCCCCCATCCTAGAGGCCGTGCCGGCTCACACGCGGCGGAGCAGACCCACCCGGTCGTAGACGTCGGACAGGGTCTTGTCGGCGACGGCATCCGCTCGTCCGGCGTTCTCCGCGAGGATGCGGTCGAGCTCGGCGGGGTCGTCCAGAAGCTCCAGGGCACGCGCACGCACCGGTTCGAACTCGCTCACGACGACCTCGGCCAGACCCTTCTTGAAGTCGCCGTAGCCGCGGCCCGCATACTCGTCCTCGATCACCGCGACCTGACGACCCGAGAGAGCCGCGTAGATCGTCAGCAGGTTCGAGACGCCGGGCTTGTTCTCCCGATCGAAACGCACCGATCCCTCGTTGTCGGTCACGGCGCGCATGATCTTCTTCGCCGACTTCGCGGGGTCGTCAAGCATCCACAGCACGCCGGCGTCGCTCTCCGCCGACTTGGACATCTTCGACGTCGGGTTCTGCAGATCGTAGATGCGGGCGGTCTCCTTCTGGATGACCGGCATCGGTACGGTGAACGTGGCCCCGAAGCGCGTGTTGAAGCGCTCGGCGAGGTCACGCGTGAGTTCCACGTGCTGCTTCTGGTCATCGCCGACCGGGACCACGTCGGTCTGGTAGAGCAGGATGTCGGCGGCCATCAGGACCGGGTACGTGAACAGGCCGACACTCGTCTGGTCCTGCCCGTAGCGGGCCGACTTGTCCTTGAACTGCGTCATGCGGCCGGCCTCACCGAAGCCGGTGATGGTGCTGAGGATCCAGGCGAGCTCGGCGTGAGCGCGCACGTGCGACTGCACGTACAGGGTCGACACCGACGGCTCGATGCCGGCGGCGATGTACTGGGCGGCCGTCCGGCGCGTTTTCTCGCGGAGCTCCGCGGGGTCCTGCGCGACGGTGAGCGCATGCAGGTCGACGACGGAGAAGTACGCGTCGTACGACGTCTGCAGATCCCGCCACTGGAGAAGAGCACCGATGTAGTTGCCGATCTGGAGGGAGTCGGCAGAGGGCTGCATTCCGGAGTACAGGCGAGGTTTCGTCACGACACCAATCCTATGGGGATGCCGGTGACCGGTCTGCGTCCGAGAGCGTTCTACGCTGTGGGCATGACGACTGATCCCCGACGGACCTCGCGCTCGCCCGGACGTCGGGACGGCGCCGTGTACGTCGAGATCCTCATCGACGCACCCCTCGAGACGATCTGGGAACTCACCCAGACGCCGACGCAGCACGCGCGGTGGGACGGGCGGTTCTCCGCGATCGTGCCGACCGGCATGCGGGAGAACGGCGCGCAGGAGTTCCGGTACGAGCTGGACCTCGGCATCCATACCATCCGCGGGACCGGCGTCTCTCTGGGGGATCGTGAGGGCCGGAACGGCGAACGGACCTCGGCGCTCGCGTTCGACACGGCCGATCGATTCTCCCCGCTCGGGGCGGGACGCGGGTACTGGCGCTACATCCCGACGCCGGAGGGCGTCCGGTTCCTCACCGGCTACGACTACGTCCCGGGGTGGGGGGCGCTCGGGCGGGTGCTCGATCCGCTCGTCACCCGCCGATTCGTGTGGTGGCTCACAGCATGGAGCTTCGACCGGCTTCGCCTCTGGGCGGAGGACGGCATCCCGCCCGAAGACACGGGGTGGTGGCGTTCGCTTCGACCGGGACGGGGCCCGCGCGCCCGTGCACGGCGGTGCCTGAAGCGCCCGACGCACACGGGCGGCCGCACCATCATGCAGAACGCGCCAGCCTCGCTGGCGGAGGTCAGCGCGTGAGCGGTGGTCGGGGAGTGTTCGAGCGTGCCCTCGGCGACGACTTCGCGCGCCTGCATCCGCAGTTGCGGAGGCGATTCGGCGTGGGGGTGGACGCCGGGTACGACTGCGTCGGTCGCGGCGTGATGACCGAGGTGCGGCGTGGGCCGTGGTGGACCCTTCCGTTCCTCGCCATCGGGACGCTGCGCAACATCATGTTCCCCGAGAAGGGTCGGGACATCCCGTTCCAGATCGACAATCACGCCTACGTCGACAGCCTCGGACGCGAGACCGTCACCTTCGTTCGGACGATGACGATCCGGCCCGGTCGCCGGCGCCGCTTCGACGCGACCATGATCTACAGCGAGAAGCGGGGGCGGATCGTCGACTACCTCGGCACTCACCAGCATCTCGCCGTCGACCTCGACCTCGCTGTGACCGACGACGGCGGACTTCGACTGTCGTCCGGAGCGCAGCGCTTCTACGAGGGCCCGATCGCCTTCCGGTTCCCGATGCTGCTCAGCGGACGCGCCCACCTCATCGAACGATTCGACGACGAGCGGGAGTGCTTCGTCATCGAGCTGGAGGTGCACAACGATCTCCTCGGCTTTCTGTTCGGCTATCGGGGGAGCTTCGTCTGCGAGTACCCCGAGGGAGACGACACACCGGAGACGGTGAAGCCCACCCGTGAGGAAGTGCGCGAGTGATCGCGCGAGGCGAGGTCTTCCTCGCGGCGCTGGGGGAAGACGCACAGCGATTGCACCCGGAGATTTTGGCGCAGATGCAGGTCGTCGTCCCCGAGGATCGCGCGGAGGGCGTCTTCGCCGTCGCGGGCAGCCGCTTCGGGCGGCTGGGCGCGCTCGCCCTGCCCGTCGTGGGGCCTCAGATGCTGGTCACACGGTTCGGGCGTGATGTGCCGTTCACCCTCTCGATGCGCGCCGGGTGCGACTCTCTCGGAAGGACGGTACTGGACACCACTCGCGAGTTCCGCTTCCCCGGAGCCACGCAGCGCATCACCGACCGTCTCACGACGAGCGCTGTCCCCGGTCTCGTGCGCAATCTCCTGGGTGCTCGGGGACGCGTCGAGCTCATCGAGGAATGCAGCGTCACCGCCGAGGGTGCGCTGCGGATGCAGACACGCCGCATCGCTCTGCGCCTCGGAGGCCGGCGCTTGGCGCTGCGGGGCATCCTGGGCATCTCGGTCGATCTCGAGGACGGGTGGGACGAGACGCACGGCCGTCGCACGATCTCGATGCGCGCCCGTCACCCCTTCCTCGGCACCGTGCTCGAGTACCGGGGATGGTACCGGCTCATCGACCCGAGCGGAGCCCCGGCGTCGACGTAGAATGCCGTCCATGACCCGGATGCAGAGCCCTGCCGGCGGCCGCGTCGTACGGATCGTCGGGATCGTGCTGACCGTGACGCTCGGCGTCCCGTTCCTGTTCTTCGTGTGGATGGCGCTGAACAGCCGCTTCGGCGGAGGGACCGGCGATCCGCACGGGTATGTGCTGATCTTCGGGACCTTCCTGGCACTGCTCGCCGGACTCGCTCTCGCCTTCGTCGTGCCGCTGATCTTTGGCTCCGGCCGCCGCGGGACCGCCTACCCCGTGAGCCTGGTCGCGTACTTGGTCATCGCGGCCGGCTTGATCGCCGCTCTGCTCACGGCCTGACCTCGTCCACGCCGCGCGAGACGCTCAGTAGGCGTAATCGACGACGACGGGCGCGTGATCGCTCCAGCGCTGATCATAGGCGGCTGCACGAGCGACCTGATACGTCTGCACGCGCTCGGCGAGGGCAGGTGTCGCCAGGTGGTAGTCGATGCGCCACCCCGAGTCGTTATCGAACGCCTGCCCGCGCATCGACCACCAGGTGTAGGGTCCTTCCACCTCGCCGTGGAACCGGCGCCCGATGTCGACCCATCCGAGGCCGGTGCCCACGGACCCGTCGACTCCTGTGACCTGCGAGCCGGCATCGCCGAGGAATCGGTCGAAGTACGCGCGCTCACGAGGGAGAAAGCCCGCCTTCTTGCGGTTGCCGCGCCAGTTCTTGATGTCGAGCTCACGATGACCCACGTTCAGGTCTCCCGTGACCAGCGCCAGCGCGCCGTCGGCGCCCAGCTCGCCGAGACGGGTCCCGAACGCGTCGAGGAACTTCCACTTCTCTTCCTGCTTCGGCGTATCAGCCTCCCCGGAATGCACGTAGGCGCTCACGACGGTGAGAGGGCGGTCGCCGATCAGGAAGTCGGCCTCGATCCAGCGACCCTTCGAATCGAAGTCTTCGGGACCGAAGTCGGTGCGCGAGGTGAGGACGGGAATGCGGCTCGCGATGGCCACGCCGGCGCGGCCCTTGGCCGTCGCCTCGTCGTGCACGAAGGTCCAGCCGGGAAGGGCTGCCTCGAGGTGCTCGTCCTGGCCTCGGACCTCTTGCAGGGTCAGGATGTCGATGTCTGCCGCGTCGAGCCACGCGCTCATACCGTTGCGAGCCGCCGCCCGGATCCCGTTGACATTGACCGTGGCGATACGCAGATGAGGCATGCTCACAAGCCTAACGAGGCCCGCCGACATCGCGAGACGGTCGATGCACCTCCGTCAGCAGGCGCTGGGCGAAGCGGCTGCTCGGATCGGCGGGAGGGGGCGTAGACGCTTCGACAGCCGCGAGCTGTGCGTCAGCCGCACGTACGGCCCGCGCCGCCTGCCAACCGCGGTACCACGGCGCCGCATCCCGGGCAGCTTCCGCCTCCCGTACCCGGATGCGAGCCGCGAGAAGCAGAGTCTCATGCTCCGCCCTGCGTCGCTCCGCCTCGGTCTGAGTCAGCAAGGGGAGATCGCGATCCTGCGCGGCCACCGCGATCCAGGAGGATGCGACCAGCATCACCACGCCGTTGACACGGAACCAGAGCAGCAGACCGATGAAGATCGCGAACGTGGCGAGCAGGGGATTGGAGGGTGTGTAACTCAGCAGGAACCCTGCACCGAACTGGAGGACGGTCATCGCGCCGCCGCCGAGGAGGGCGCCTGGCCAGATGATCCGCCACTCCAGCGACGTCCCGGTGAGGAAGCGGACCATCGCCGCCAGGGCAGTCGACATCAGCGCGAAGGAGATCAGGACGGTGCCGACGCGGATGCTGATGTTCAGGCCGTCGGATCCTGCATCCCAGCGCAACAGGCTCAGGAGCCAGCTCAGCGCCACGGCGCTGGCCGAGCTGAGCAGCGAACCGACGATCAGGGAGACTCCGAAGATGAGCGCGGCGAGCAGATCGCGCGCTTTCAGGAGCACGTAGCTTCGGCCGTCCGGCGGCAGTCCGAAGATGTCCCTGGTCGCCCGCCGCGAGAACGTCACCCACCCGATGGCCGTCCAGATCACCGTGCCCAGGGCGATCAGGCCGGTGATGCTCAAGACGCCGGTCGTGCTCGCGGCGATCTCCTGCACCTGCTCCGGCGTGACCACACCCCCCTGCTCCTGGATCAGATTGGGGACGTAGCTGTTGATGATCTCGATCATCCCGTCGACGGCCTCCGTGCTGCCGCCGAGCCAGAGGCCGGCGATCGCGAAGGCGAGGTAGATCGCAGCGAAGATGGCGAACAGCGCCTGGTAGCTCACGCCCGCGGCGAGGAGGAATCCGTTGTGCTGCAGGAAATGACGCCAGACGCGCACCGGGAACAGCCCGAGCGTCCGCCGGGTCAACGCCGACGCTCGTTCGACCGCCGCATCGAGACGACCGGGCTCGGTTTCGGCGCGATCGGAATCTGACACGTCCTCACCCTATCCACACAGCGAGAACGGGCAGGCTCCCCAGAAGGAAGGCCCGCCCGTTCCGGCTGCGTCAGGGTGTCAGGGACGACCGCGCAGGACCGCCTGCTTCACCTCGGCGATGGCCTTGGTCACCTCGATGCCGCGCGGGCATGCCTCGGAGCAGTTGAAGGTCGTGCGGCAGCGCCACACACCCTCCTTGTCATTGAGGATGTCGAGACGAACCGCCGCGTTGTCGTCACGCGAGTCGAAGATGAAGCGGTGCGCGTTGACGATCGCGGCCGGGCCGAAGTACTGCCCGTCCGTCCAGAACACGGGGCACGACGAGGTGCACGCGGCGCAGAGGATGCACTTCGTGGTGTCGTCGAAGACCTCGCGGTCGGCGATCGACTGGACGCGCTCCTTGCCCTTCTCCGGCACGGAGCTCGCGACGAGGAACGGCTGCACCTCGCGGTAGGAGGCGAAGAACGGCTCCATGTCGACGATCAGGTCCTTCTCCAGCGGCAGACCCTTGATGGCTTCGACGTAGATCGGCTTCGAGATGTCGAGGTCCTTGATCAGCGTCTTGCAGGCCAGGCGGTTGCGGCCGTTGATGCGCATGGCATCGGAACCGCAGATGCCATGGGCGCAGGAGCGGCGGAAGCTCAGGGACCCGTCGACCTCCCACTTGATCTTGTGCAGCGCGTCGAGGACGCGGTCCGTGGAGTAGAGCTCCACGTCGTAATCCACCCAGTGCGGCTCGGCGTCGACCTCGGGGTCGAAGCGGCGGATGTTGAACGTGACGATGAAGGACTGGATGCCGGTCTCTTCGGTCGTGCTCGCCGGGGACTCTGCGATGGCTGTGGACATGCTCAGTACTTCCTCTCCATCGGCGGGTAGTTGAACTCGCCCTGCTCGTTCTTGGTGAACACGACGGGCTTCCAGTCGAGCTTGATGTGATCGCTCGGCGTCGACGAATGCGGGTCGCCGGTCAGATAGGCCATCGTGTGCTGCATGTACTTCTCGTCGTCGCGCTTCGGGAAGTCGTCGCGCATGTGACCACCGCGGCTCTCCTGGCGGTTCTGCGCCGCATAGACGACGACCTCGGCGATGTCGAGGAGGAAGCCCAGCTCGACCGCCTCGAGCAGGTCGGTGTTGAACCGCTTGCCCTTGTCGTCGACGTGGACGTTCATGTAGCGGTCGCGGAGCTCCTTGATGACGCCGAGCACGTGCTCGAGCGACTCGTGGGTGCGGAAGACCTGCGCGCCCTTGTCCATCTCGTCCTGCAGGGCCTTGCGGAGCACGGCGATGCGCTCGGTGCCCTGGTTGTTGCGCAGGTCCTCGAGCATGCCCGACACGAATCCGGCCGGGTTCTCCGGCAGCGGCACGAACTCGGCGGTCTTGACGTACTCGACCGCCTTGCGGCCGGCGCGCTTGCCGAACACGTTGATGTCGAGCAGGGAGTTGGTGCCGAGGCGGTTGGCGCCGTGCACCGACACGCAGGCGCACTCGCCGGCGGCGTAGAGACCGGGCACGACGGTCGTGTTGTCGGCGAGGACTTCGGCGTCGTTGTTCGTGGGGATGCCGCCCATGGCGTAGTGCGCGGTCGGCATCACGGGCACGGGCTCGACGACCGGGTCGACGCCGAGGTACGTGCGAGCGAACTCGGTGATGTCGGGGAGCTTGGTCTCGAGGACCTCCGCACCCAGGTGCGTGCAGTCGAGGAGTACGTAGTCCTTGTGCGGGCCTGCTCCGCGTCCCTCTGCGACCTCCTGCACCATGCAGCGCGCGACGATGTCACGGGGGGCGAGGTCCTTGATCGTCGGGGCATAGCGCTCCATGAAGCGCTCGCCGGAGGCGTTGCGCAGGATCGCACCCTCGCCTCGTGCACCCTCGGTGAGGAGGATGCCGAGACCGGCGAGTCCCGTCGGGTGGAACTGGAAGAATTCGAGGTCTTCCAGGGGGAGGCCCTTGCGCCACACGATGCCCACGCCGTCACCGGTGAGGGTGTGCGCGTTGGAGGTGGTCTTGAAGATCTTGCCGAAGCCGCCGGTCGCGAAGATCACGGCCTTGGCCTGGAAGACATGGAGCTCACCCGTGGCGAGGTCGTACGCGACGACGCCGGAGACCTGCGTCTTGCCCTCGGCATCCTTCACGGTCAGAAGGTCGAGCACGTAGAACTCGTTGAAGAAGTTGATGCCGAGCTTGACGCAGTTCTGGAACAGCGTCTGCAGGATCATGTGCCCGGTGCGGTCGGCCGCGTAGCAGGCGCGTCGCACCGGGGTCTTGCCGTGCTCGGCGGTGTGGCCGCCGAAACGGCGCTGATCGATCTTGCCCTCCGGCGTGCGGTTGAAGGGGAGACCCATGTTCTCGAGGTCGATGACCGCGTCGATGGCCTCCTTCGCCAGGATCTCCGCAGCATCCTGGTCGACGAGGTAGTCGCCGCCCTTGACGGTGTCGAAGGTGTGCCACTCCCAGGAATCCTCTTCGACGTTGGCGAGTGCTGCTGCCATGCCGCCCTGTGCTGCGCCGGTGTGCGAACGCGTGGGGTAGAGCTTCGAGATCACCGCCGTGTTCGCGCCGGAGCCGGCCTCGATGGCCGCACGCATCCCTGCGCCTCCGGCGCCGACGATGACGATGTCGAACTGGTGGTAATGAACGCCGTCGCGCACGACGGAGTCCTGGGTCTCAGTGGTCACTTCTCGTATGCCTTCTCTTCTACTTGCCCAGCGTCTGGCACTGTTCCCACAGTGTGCTCGACTCGGTGACGCCCAAGCAGGGGTCGAACGTGAACACGACGAGCGTGCCGAGCAGGATCAGGAGACCTGCGGCGAGGCCGAGCGCCCAGGTCAGCGCCTTGCGAGCGGTGTTGTTCGTGACGTAGTCGTTCACGATCGTGCGCATGCCGTTGGCGCCGTGGATCAGTGCCAGCCAGAGCATGATGACGTCCCACCACTGCCAGAACGGCGTGGCGAACTTGCCCGCGATGAAGGCGAAGTCGAGGGCATGGATGCCCTCGCCGACCATGAGGTTGATGAAGAGGTGCCCGAAGATCAGTACGACGAGCACGACGCCCGAGGCGCGCATGAAGACCCAGCCCCACTTCTCGAGGTTGAATCCGCGCTGACGGCGGACCGGGGCGGCGACGGTCTGCGTGGCCATCAGTGTCCTCCTCCGAAGCCGGCGAACGCGAGCATCAGGTGGCGCGGCACGAATCCTGCCATGATGACGACCCACACCGCGATGACGCCCCAGAAGAGCTGACGCTGGTACTGGGCGCCCTTCGACCAGAAGTCGACGGCGATGATGCGGAGGCCGTTCATCGCGTGGAACACGATGCCGGCGACCAGCACGACCTCGCCGAGCGCCATGATCGGGTTCTTGTATGTGCCGATGACGGCGTTGTACGCCTCCGGCGACACCCTGATCAGCGCCGTGTCGAGCACGTGCACCAACAGGAAGAAGAAGATGGCGACTCCGGTGATGCGATGAAGCACCCACGACCACATGCCTTCGCGACCCCGATACAGGGTGCCGCGCGGTGTCTTGGAAGTGGTTTCCGAAATCGACGGTGTCAAGCGAGCGCTCGTGGACACGGTCGTCCTCCCTGGATCGATGTGAATCGGTCGCGTGCTGCGCAGTGTCAGGCACGCCCGATCGGTTTCCATCCTATTCCCGTCTCAGCGGGGGGAGCGACGAAGGGGAGCCTAAGTCATCTCGACGTCGAGAGAGTTCATCCGGCCTTGTCGCGAAGGGGGATCGTGGAGGGAGGCGCCCCGATACGCTGGCACGATGACCTCGCCCATCCCGGACTTCTACGCGGTGATCCCCGCCGGCGGCATCGGCAGCAGACTGTGGCCGCTCTCGCGCGCGGATGCGCCCAAGTTCCTGCATGACCTCACCGGATCAGGGCACTCGCTGCTGCGCGACACCTGGGATCGGCTGGTGCCGCTCACGGGACCCGATCGGATCGCGGTCGTGACCGGCCGCGCCCACCGCGCCGCCGTCGAGGCCGAACTCCCCGGCATCGCGGATCTCAACGTGTTCCTCGAATCGGAGCCTCGTGAATCGGCGGCGGCGATCGGCCTCGCCGCGGCGATCCTCCACCGTCGCGACCCCGACGTGATCATCGGCTCGTTCAGCGCGGATCACGTGATCCGTGGCACGCGCGTGTTCGAGTTCGCCGTCCGCGACGCGGTCGAGGTCGCCCGCGAGGGCTACATCTGCACGATCGGCATAGCGCCGACGGAGCCCGCGATCGGATTCGGCTACATCAAGAAGGGTCGGGAGCTCGTGGTCGAGCGGGCCAGGGAGGCCGCTCTCGTGGAGAGCTTCGTCGAGAAGCCCGACTTGGAGACCGCGCAGGCCTATCTCGCCGATCGGGGCTACCTGTGGAACGCGGGCATGTTCATCGCCAAGGCGAGCGTGCTGCTGGAAGAGCTGGAGGCCAATGAGCCCGAGCTCCATGCCGGCCTGATGGAGCTTGCGGAAGCATGGGACGACCGCGAGCGTCGCGGTCCCGCCGTCGACCGGATCTGGCCGCGTCTGAAGAAGATCGCGATCGACTACGCCGTCGCCGAACCGGCCGCCCGCCGCGGGAGGCTCGCCGTCGTGCCCGGCCACTTCGACTGGGACGACGTCGGCGACTTCGCATCCCTGACCAAGCTCATCACCAACGGGCGCAAGAACGACCTCGCCGTGCTCGGACCGAATGCCCGGGTCCTGTCCGATGCCGCGAGCGGCATCCTCGTGAGCCAGACGTCGCGCGTGATCAGCCTCGTCGGGGTGCAGGACATCGTGGTCGTCGACACACCGGACGCGCTGCTGGTCACGACGGTGCAGCACGCGCAACGGGTGAAGGGCGTCGTGGAGTCGCTCAAGCTCAACGGGCAGGGCGACGTGCTCTGATGAGCAGCGCTCGATGCTCATCGGGCGGGTTGATTTCAGCTTGGTAACCATTCGCCAGCACCTGCGGGGCGAGTATGCACAAAAGGTGAAACAGTAGGTAACTTTGAGCGATCCGCGATGGCCGCGGTTTCGTTGAGGGAGGCATCCGTTGACCATCTCCACCACCAAGAAGCTGCTCGGCGCGACAGTCGTCGCGGGCGTCATCTTCGCGCTCGCCGGCTGTGGCCAGGCGCCTACTGACGAGCCGGCCGGCTCTGAAGGTCCGGCAGACTCCGACTTCCTCCCCTGCCTCATCTCCGACGCGGGTGGCTGGAACGACAAGTCGTTCAACCAGTCGGCCAAGGAGGGCATGGACAGCGCAGCTGAGGAGCTGGGCATCAAGCCCCTCGAGTTCGAGTCCGCGAACGACAACGACTACGCGCCGAACCTCGAGACCGCGGTCTCCGAGGGTTGCTCGCTCATCGTCGCCGTCGGCTTCAAGCTGGCGGCCGCGACGGTCGAGTCGGCAACGGCGAACCCCGAGATCGACTACGCGATCATCGATGACTACGCCGACACGGACTTCGACGGCACCACCGATGCACCGAACATCAAGCCGCTCGTCTTCGACACGGCTCAGGCCGCCTACCTCGGCGGATACGCCGCAGCCGGTTGGTCCGCGCAGAGCGGCGTCAACAAGGTCGGCACGTTCGGCGGGATGCAGATCCCGTCCGTCGCCGTGTTCATGGACGGTTTCGCGCTCGGCGTCGACAAGTACAACGAGGACAAGGCAGGGGCCGTCGAGGTCTTCGGCTGGGACGTCGCCACGCAGAAGGGCTCCTTCACCGGTGGCTTCGACGCGAACGACACCGCGAAGCAGACCGCTCAGGGTGTGCTCGACCAGGGCGTCGATGTGATCCTCCCGGTCGGTGGACCGATCTACCAGAGCGCTGCCGCAGCTATCGCCGACAGCGGCAAGGAAACGCTGATGGTCGGTGTCGACAGCGACCTCGCTGTCGCCGACCCGAGCGTCGCGGACGTCACGATGTTCTCGATCATGAAGGCGATCAACGTGGCCGTGAAGGATGCGACCACCGCTGCCGCCGCCGGCGAGTTCGACCCGGCTCCGTACGTCGGAACGCTCGAGAACGAGGGCGTCAAGCTCTCCGGGTTCGGCGACTTCGAGGGCGAGCTCCCGGACGGCCTGCTCGACGAGATCGCAGCGCTGCAGGAGCAGATCATCGCCGGTGACATCACGGTGGAGTCGGAGAACTCCCCGTAAGTCGAAACGGTCCAGGTGCGGGGCGAGTGGTGAGCAGTCTGCCACTCGCCCCGCACTGTGAACGGACGAAGGTCCTTCTGGATGACTCTTCTGGATAAGGTGCAGATATGAAGCTCGAACTTCGCGGCATCACGAAGCGATTCGGTACTCTCGTCGCCAACGACCACATCGACCTGGTCGTCGAACCGGGGCAGATCCATGCGCTGCTCGGTGAGAACGGTGCCGGCAAGTCCACCCTGATGAACGTGCTCTACGGCCTGTATCAGGCCGATGAAGGCGAGATCCTCCTCGACGACGAGGTGCAGCGCTTCCGTGGCCCCGGCGACGCGATGGCGGCCGGGATCGGGATGGTCCATCAGCACTTCATGCTCGTCCCTGTGTTCACGGTGGCGGAGAACGTCATGCTCGGGCACGAGCAGACCAAGGCCCTCGGCACGCTCGACATCGCGAAGGCGCGAGAGCACGTGCGAGCGGTCGCCGCGCGGTTCGGCTTCGACATCGATCCGGATGCGCTCGTCGGCGACCTTCCGGTCGGCGTGCAGCAGCGCGTCGAGATCATCAAGGCGCTCTCCCGCGACGCCAAGGTGCTGGTGTTCGACGAGCCCACCGCCGTGCTCACCCCGCAGGAGACCGACGAGCTGATGGGCATCATGCGCCAGCTCCGCGACGAGGGCACCGCGATCGTCTTCATCACCCACAAGCTGCGCGAGGTGCGCGAGGTCGCCGACACCATCACGATCGTCCGTCTCGGGCGGATCGTCGGCGAGGCATCACCCTCGGCGACCAACGCCGAGCTCGCCTCTCTCATGGTCGGACGAGCAGTCGAGCTCACGGTGCACAAGGACCCTCCTCGCATCGGGGAGGGCGGACTCGAGGTCAAGGGCCTGCGCGTGCTCACGCCGACTGGCGCGATCGTGGTCGACGGCATCGACTTCTCGGTGCGTCCCGGTGAGGTCCTCGCGATCGCCGGGGTGCAGGGTAACGGACAGACGGAACTGGTGGAGGCCATCGTCGGTCTCGCCGCCCGTGTCGAGGGAAGCATCACCCTCGACGGGACCGAACTCGTCGGCAAGAGCGTGCGCGCGATCCTCGACGAAGGCGTCGGGTTCGTTCCCGAGGATCGGACCGAGGACGGCCTCGTCGCCGGATTCTCCGTCGCGGAGAACCTGATCCTGGACCGCACGGATGACCGTGCCTTCAGCCGCGGCGGCACGATCCTGCGGTCCGTTCTGGAGAAGTTCGCCGGAGACCGCATCCGCGAGTACGACATCCGCACGCAGGGACCTCACACGCCTGCGGGGACGCTCTCGGGCGGCAACCAGCAGAAGGTCGTGATCGCGCGCGAGATGAGCCGTGATCTACGGCTGCTCGTGGCCGCGCAGCCCACCCGCGGCGTGGACGTCGGCTCGATCGAGTTCATCCACAAGCGGATCATCGAGACGCGAGATGCCGGGGTGCCCGTGATCGTGGTCTCCACCGAACTCGACGAGGTCGCAGCTCTCGCCGACCGGATCGCGGTCATGTACCGCGGCGCGATCGTCGGCATCGTGCCCGGCGACACGCCCAGAGAGACACTCGGGCTCATGATGGCCGGAGCGGCCGAAGGAGAGGTGGCCGCGTGAGCGGATCGACGCCCGGCGCAGGAGACGTGACCAAGGGGCTCCCTCCGGAACAGCTCGGCACGCCGACCGGCACGGTCCCGCGCGACTCGTCCGACGTGCCTCCGCCTCCGCGCGGCAACGTCATCCTCAAGGAGATGCTGCGCGGCAGCGCTGTCACCACGATCCTCGCCATCGTCCTGGCGCTGATCGTCGGCGGCATCCTCATCGCTTTCACGAACGCCGACGTGCAGGAGGCCTCCGGGTACTTCTTCTCCCGGCCCACCGACACGATCGCCGCGGCTTGGAACGCGGTCTACAACGGTTACGAGGCGCTCTTCCGCGGTGCGATCTTCAATGCGCGGGGCGCCGACTTCGCCGCGCAGATCCGACCGCTCACGAACACCCTCGGTTTCGCCGCGCCGCTGATCGCCGCGGGTCTCGGCGTCGCACTGGCGTTCCGCGTCGGCCTGTTCAACATCGGCGCCCGCGGGCAGATGCTCATCGGTGTCGCGGTCGCCGCACTCCTGACGTTCTCGCTGGACCTGCCGCTCTGGCTCCACATCCCCGTCACGCTGATCGCGGGTATCGCGGGCGGCGCGCTCTGGGGCGCCATCGCCGGCCTGATCAAGGCCCGCACCGGTGCGCACGAGGTGATCCTCACGATCATGCTCAACTACATCGCGTACTACCTGCTGCTGTGGATGATCCGGACGCCGAGCCTGCTGCAGAAGCCGGGCACCAACCAGGCACTCGGACAGGCCACGCCGGAGAGCGCGCAGTTCCCGACTCTGCTGGGCCCGCAGTTCCCGTTGCTCGACCTCGGATTCGTGATCGTGATCGTGGCGACCCTGTTCGTCTGGTGGCTCATCGAGCGGTCCTCGCTCGGCATGCGGATGCGCGCGGTCGGCGAGAACCCGCACGCCGCGCGCGCCGCCGGCATCAGCGTGCAGCGCATCTACGTATACGCGATGCTGTTCGCAGGAGGCCTCGCGGGCCTCGCCGGCATGAACCAGATCCAGGGCGCCGTCACCACCGGTGTGACGGAGACCATCGACGCCGGCATCGGGTTCGACGCCATCACCGTCGCGCTCCTCGGCCGTAGTCGCGCGTGGGGCACCTTCGCCGCCGGCATCCTGTTCGGGGCTCTCAAGGCGGGATCGTTCTCCATGCAGGCTCAGGACATCCCGGTCGACATCGTGCTCGTCGTGCAGTCGCTCGTGGTGCTGTTCATCGCCGCGCCGCCGCTGCTGCGCGCCGTGTTCTTCCTGCCCAAGACCGACATCGAGAAGGCGGCCAGGCTCAGAGCCAAGGCCGCGAAGAAGGCGGTGACGGCATGACGAATCTCGTGCAGAGCGTGGCCGCCGACGGCACCGTGCAGCTCGCGACCGTGAAGGAGCGGCACCTCAAGGCGCCGATCGTGCTCGCCGCGGCCACCGTGCTGCTCGTGCTGCTCTTCCTGTTGGTGTCACGCTCCGGCGTCAGCACTTTCCGGCTCTCCGACCAGTCGTCGGCGTTCGCGCTGCCGGACGTCGCCCTGCCGACGGCCCCGACGTTCTGGGTCGTGATCGGCATGCTCGTGGTGCTCACGGTCGGCGCCTTCCTCCGGGCGTGGACCTACCGCCGGCCGTCGCTCTGGCTGATCATCGGTTTCAGCGTGCTGGCCGTGTTCGCCTTCCTCGTGTGGGCCGCCGCGGGCGGCCTGGTCCCGGTGACGAGCCTGCTCTTCGGTGCGGTCTCGCTGTCGGTGCCGCTCGTGTTCGGCGCCCTGGGCGGCGTCATCGGCGAGCGTGCCGGCGTCGTGAACGTGGCGATCGAGGGGCAGCTGCTTCTGGGGGCGTTCTCCGCCGCGTTGCTCTCGAGCATCACAGGGAACGCCTTCGTCGGACTTTTCGGAGCGATGATCGGCGGCGTGCTGGTGGCCAGCGTGCTGGCCACGTTCGCCATCAAGTACCTCGTCGAGCAGGTCATCGTCGGTGTCGTGCTCAACGTGCTGGTCACGGGGCTCACCGGCTTCCTCTACGGCGCGCTTCTCGCGCCGAACGAGGCGACGCTCAACACGCCCGTGCGCTTCCCGCGCGTGGAGATCCCGCTATTGAGCGACATCCCGATCATCGGGCCTGTGCTGTTCAACCAGACCTTCATCGGGTACCTGATGTTCCTCACCGTCGCTGTCGTGGCCTGGGGTCTGTACCGCACCCGCTGGGGTCTGCGGCTCCGCGCCGTGGGCGAGCACCCGCAGGCCGCGGACACCGTGGGAATCAAGGTCAACCCGACCCGCTTCTGGAACGTGCTGCTGGCCGGTGCGATCGCCGGCATGGGAGGGGCGTACTTCACGCTCGTCTCCGTGCCGCAGTTCGGCAAGGACATGACCGCGGGACTCGGCTTCATCGCGCTCGCGGCCGTGATCTTCGGCCGGTGGGATCCGATCCGCGCGACTCTGGCGGCGCTGCTGTTCGGCTTCGCGACGAACCTGCAGAACCTGCTCTCGATCCTGAAGACGCCGATCCCCGGCGAGTTCATGCTGATGCTGCCGTACCTCGTGACGCTGCTCGCCGTGGCCGGCTTCGCCGGTCAGATCAAGGCCCCCGCGGCCACCGGCAAACCGTACATCAAGTCCTAGGCCCGGCCGGAAGAGGAGCAGAACGCAATGACCGACATCGACTGGGACGAGTTGCGCCAGGTGGCTACGGATGCCATGACAAAGGCGTATGCGCCGTACTCGCGCTATCGCGTGGGAGCCGCAGCACTCGTCGGCGACGGCCGCATCGTGGCCGGCTGCAACGTCGAGAACGCCTCGTACGGCGTGACCCTGTGCGCCGAGTGCGCCCTCGTGGGCGACCTGCACATGTCGGGCGGCGGCCAGCTCGTCGCCTTCGTGTGCGTGAACAACGACGGGCAGACGATCATGCCGTGCGGGCGCTGCCGCCAACTGCTCTTCGAGCACGCGATGCCCGGCATGCTGCTGGAGACCGTCTCCGGCATCCGCACGATCGACGAGGTGCTGCCCGACGCGTTCGGGCCGCGCGACCTGGAGGATGCCCGATGACCGCTCACAGCACCATCGAGCCTTTCGACGCGGTGGATGTCATCCGCGCCAAGCGGGACGGCGGCGCCGTTTCCGAGAAGGCGCTGCGGTGGATGGTCGACGCCTACACGCGCGGCTACGTCTCCGACGCGCAGATGGCGTCGTTCGCGATGGCGATCTTCCAGCGCGGCATGGAGCGCGACGAGATCCGGGTTCTGACCGACGCGATGATCGCATCGGGGGAGCGGATGAGCTTCGCCGCCCTCGGCAAGAAGACCGTCGACAAGCATTCGACGGGCGGCGTCGGAGACAAGATCACCTTGCCGCTCGCGCCGCTGGTCGCGTCGTTCGGCGTGGCGGTCCCTCAGCTCAGCGGTCGTGGCCTCGGTCACACCGGCGGCACGCTCGACAAGCTCGAGTCGATCCCGGGATGGCGCGCGTCCCTCAGCAACGAGGAGATGTTCGCGCAGATGCAGGGCGACGTGGGCGCCGTCATCTGCGCCGCCGGCTCCGGTCTCGCCCCCGCCGACAAGAAGCTCTATGCGTTGCGCGACGTCACGGGGACCGTCGAGGCGATCCCCCTGATCGCCTCGAGCATCATGTCGAAGAAGATCGCCGAGGGCACCGACGCCCTCGTGCTGGATGTGAAGTTCGGTTCCGGCGCCTTCATGCAGGACATCGACCGGGCGCGCGAGCTCGCCCGCACGATGGTCGCTCTCGGCACCGATTCCGGCGTCGCGACGACCGCGCTGCTCACCGACATGAACGTGCCGCTCGGCTTCGCGATCGGTAACGCCAACGAGGTGCGCGAATCCGTGGAGATCCTCGCGGGCGGCGGACCGGCCGACGTGCGCCAGCTGACCATCGCCCTCGCGCAGGAGATGCTGGCACTCGCGGGGCAACCGGATGCCGATGTGGAGGCGGCGCTCGATGACGGCCGTGCCATGGACAACTGGAAGGCCATGATCCGCGCGCAGGGCGGCGACCCGGATGCGGCACTGCCGACCGCTCGCGAGACGCACGTCGTCACCGCTCCGACCGACGGCGTCGTCACCCGCATGGACGCTCTGCCGTTCGGCATCGCGGCCTGGCGCCTGGGCGCAGGACGCGCCAGGGCCGAAGACCCGGTGATCTTCGAGGCGGGCATCGACCTGCATGCCAAGCCGGGAGATCGCGTCGACGCCGGGCAGCCGCTGTTCACGCTGTCCGCGGCCGATGAGGCCCGGTTCCCGCGCGCGCTCGAGGCGCTCGAGGGCTCCTGGGCGCTCGGCGATCATGCGCCCGAGGCCGGTCCCATCGTGCGCGAGCGCATCACCGCGTGACCCCTGTCGCTACCGCTACCCTGAACTGAGCATTTCCGCGACCGAGAGGACCACCATGTCGATCGATGCGAACGGCGACGTCACCATCCAGGGGATCTCCCTGCGGAGCCTGCCGAAGGTGTCGCTGCACGACCACCTCGACGGCGCGTTGCGGCTTACCACGATCATCGAGCTGGCGGACGCCGCAGGGATCGACGTGCCGGAGACCGACTCGTCGGCCCTCGGCTCCTGGTTCGCGAAGCAGAGCGACTCGGGCTCGCTCGTCGAGTACCTGAAGACCTTCGACCTCACCACCGCCGTGATGCAGACGAAGGAGGGGCTCACGCGCGTGGCGCGCGAGTTCGTCCAGGACCTGGCTGCGGACGGCGTGATCTACGGCGAGGTGCGCTGGGCTCCGGAGCAGCACGTCAGCCGCGGTCTCTCTCTGGAGCAGACAGTCGAGGCTGTGCAGCAGGGAATCGAGGAGGGCGAGGACGCCGCGGACCGCGAGGGTCGCAGCATCCGGGTCGGTCAGCTGATCACCGCGATGCGGCACACAGACCGCTCGTTGGAGATCGCAGAGCTCGCAGTCGACTTCCGCGGTCGCGGTGCTGTCGGCTTCGACATCGCAGGTCCGGAGGACGGGTTCCCGCCCTCGAACCACCGCAAGGCGTTCGACTACCTCGCCGAGAACTTCTTCCCGGTGACCGTGCACGCCGGTGAGGCGGCGGGTCCCGCTTCGATCCGCTCCGCGCTGCTCGACGGCCGCGCGCTGCGGCTCGGTCACGGCGTCCGCATCGCCGAGGACCTCCAGGTCGTCACGCAGGAGGGCGACGAGGTGCAGGTGCAGTTCGGCGAGCTGGCGCGGTGGGTGCGCGATCGCGAGATCCCGCTGGAGCTCTCGCCGTCGTCGAACCTGCAGACCGGGGCGGTCGCCGCGTGGGGGACCACGCTCGCGGACCATCCGTTCGACCTGCTGTACCAGCTCGGGTTCGCGGTGACCGTGAACGTCGACAACCGCACGATGAGCGCGACCTCGCTCACCCGCGAGCTGGCGTTGCTCGTGGAAGCGTTCGAGTACGACCTCGACGACCTCGAGACCTTCCAGTTCAATGCGGCAGCTGCAGCCTTCCTCCCTGTCGAGGAGCGCGAAGAGCTCGTCGAGATGATCGCCGACGGCTTTGACGTCTGACGCCGGTGTCCGGGGGGAACCGACGTAGGGCGAGCTTGGTCGCCATCATCGTGAGCGCTGTCGTCGTCGTGTTGGGCGGGGGAGCGCTCGCCTGGATGCACTCCGCGCCCGAGCCGGTGCCGAGGGCGGTCTCTACGACGATCGAACATCCGCTCACGCCGGCGGAGCAGCTGGTCGCAGATGCCGACGACCCGCAGGCCTGCGCCGTGAGCTTCAGCGGGGACGGGATCGCCGATGCGCCGATGCTGCAATGGCAGAACGGCTTGTACGTGGCACTGCCCATTCCGGCGAAGGACGGCATGGTTTTCGCCGGATGGTATCCGTCGGCCGACGACGCCGCGGCTTTCACACCTGCAGCGCGCATCAACGGCGCCGATCGGGTGAGCTGCACGGACCAGCAGATCGAGCTGCACGGCGCGTGGAAGACGCCGGAGGAGAACGTCGCTGAGAACACGCAGGTACCGATTCTGATGTACCACCAGTTCACTGCGAACCCGGACGGAGAATCGGGATGGCTGCGCGGCAACTATGCGTACATCGGCGACTTCGATGCCCAGATGAATCACATCGCCACGACGGGCTTCTATCTGCCCACGTGGGATGAGCTGAGCGCGTTCATCGACGGGCGGCTCCATCTGCCGGCGCGCTCGGTGATCATCACGGACGACGATGCGGACCAGACCTGGTTCGATCTCGCCGTGCCGGTCGTGGAGAAGTACCAGGTGTTGTCGACCTCGTTCATGATCACCGCCTACCGTACGGACCCGCCGCCGTCCATCTACGTGCTGCGCCGGTCGCACACGCACGACATGCATCAGGCCGGCGCGAACGGCAAGGGACGCATCGTCAACTGGACTGCCGACGAGATCGCCGCCGATCTGAACCTTTCAGGCGACACGCTCGGCGTCCGAGAGGTCATCGCCTACCCGTTCGGCCACTACAACGACACGGCGAAGCAGGGTGTGCTCCAGGCCGGTTTCGAGATGGCGCGCACCATCGAACCGGGCTACGTGGGGATCGGCACCGACAAGCTGGCACTCCCGGTGGTTCGTATCGACTACGGGATGGGTCTGGAGTCACTGATCAAGCGCATCGGCTGACGGCGCGCGGCATCCGTCGTCATTGGGGGAGGCTCTCAAGGAACGCGCCCACGCGGTCCGTGACCTCGGAGTGCATCTCCTCGGACGAGATCGTGGGAGTACCGTCACCGGCCTGCGGCCCGTAGTCGCCGAAGGAGGCGTGGGACGCGCCCTCGATCTCGATCATCTCGGCATCGGCCGGAAGCTGGTCGCGCGCGTCGGCCACCTTCTCCGGGGTGGAGAGCCCGTCGTGGCTGCCGGCCAGGCTCAGCACCGGCAGGTCGCTCGCCGAGAGGTCGGTCGCGCAGTAGGAGCCGAACAGCACGAGCGCATCGGCATCCGTCGCGAGCTGGCACGCGCGCACGCCGCCGAGGGAATGACCGCCGACGCCCCACTCGTCGATGTCCGGTGCCGCCGACGTGAACGAGTCGAGCCCACGCGGATCGAAGAACGCCAGGTTCAGCCAGGGCCGAGTGATCAAGACCGTGACGCCGTCTTCGGCGAGTCCCTGCAGGATCGCGGCGTAGGCCCACGGATCGACCTTCGCGCCGGGAACGAAGACGAGACCGAGGTCGGACTCGCTGTCGGCAGGGGCGAGCACGATGCCCTGCTCGGCATCCTCGATGGTGATCGCCGGGTTCTCCCGCACGCTCGCGAGCGGTTCGGGCTCGGCGGGCATCACTCCGATCTGACTCCACGCGACGATGCCACCGGCGCCGAGCACCAGCACGATCACGAGGCCCCAGAGGACACCCTTCAGGACTGGACGCCGACGCTTCTTCTGCACACCTCGACGCTACTCTGCGGCGGGCGCGCGGCGACCCGCGCCGGCCGCGACGACGGTGGGGTGGGTCGCCAGGTACTCCTCGAACGCCTCGCGGGTCGTGAGCCTCGGGGTGTACCCGAATTGCTCCTTCAGGCGCCGGTTGGCCAGCACCGGTCGGTAACGAAGGAACGGCACCTTCTCCGGTCCGTGCTCGGTGAGGCGCAGCATCCGCCCGATCCGCAGCCCTGCGGACAGCGTCCACGCCGGGATCACGAGTTGGGGCTTCCCCAGCCGTGCCGCGATCTCGGGGACAGTCATGCGTCCGTCGCCGGCGACGTTGAAGACTCCGGCGGGACCGTTCGTCGCCGCGCGCACCATCGCTGCGGCGACATCGTCGACCCAGACGAACACGAAAGGCGAGTCGGAGCCCGCGATGCGGAGGATCCCGCGGCCGTCCCAGAGCGCAGTGATCTGGTTGCGCACGCCGGGACCCAGGATCGTGCCGATGCGGAGCACCACCTGCTCCAGTTCTGGGTGCGCCGAGCGATGCGCGGCGAGCATCTCCTCGACCAGCCGCTTGTGCCGCGAGTACGGGAAGGCGTCGTTGCCGCGGAGGGGCTGGTCCTCGTCGATCCAGTCGGGGCTGTCGGGGTGATAGCCGTACGCGGCACCCGAACTCGACACGACGATCCGGCGCACACCGGTCGTCACGCAGGCCGCGAGCACGTTGGTCGCGCCGTCGACGTCGACGCGGTACTCGAGATCGGCGTTCCGCCCGGGATTGACGATCGCGGCGAGGTGGACGACGGTGTCGATCCGGTGCTCGACGAGGAGCGGGGCGATGGCCGCGGCATCCGTGACGTCGAGCACGGCATCGACGATGCCGGGACGGGATGCGGGGATGCGCAGATCGGCAGACACGACGAGGCCGACGTCTTCGCGCGCCGCCAGGGCCTGCGCCACGTGCGAGCCGAGGAACCCCCCGCCGCCCGTGATCAGGACGCGTGTCACGGGGCGGTCTCCGGCACGGTGCTCCCGCTGGCGTCACCCGTGGCCGATCCGGTGCGCCGCTTCGTGTGCCGCGCCCACACGCCCGCGAGGATCAGCCCCGCGATGATGTCCCAGATGCCCCACCAGCCCGCGACGATGGCCATGCCGCCGAGGCCGTCGAAGAACAGGAACACCAGGCCGAGACCGAGACCCGCGTTGCGGATTCCGACCTCGAACGTCATGGCCTTGCGCTCACGGGTGCCGAGACCGCCGACGACGGCCGTCCCGTACCCGAGGGCCAGTGCCACCGCGTCGTGCACCAGGACGACCAGGAGGATGATCCCGAGCACCTGCACGAACACCGCCCAGTTGCCGACCAACGCCGCGACGATGAAGCCCAGCAGTGCGATGAGACTGAACCACTTCACGAACGGTTGCACGCGGGCCGAGAATCTCGGGGCCTTCGCGCGCAGCAGCAGACCGAGCGCGAAGGGGAGCCCGACGATGAGCAGGATCTCGAGCAGCATCCGCAAGGGGTCGAGGGCGACATCGCGCAGCACGGTGCGAGCCGTCGGGTGCAGGGATCCCCAGAAGGTGATGCTCAGTGGCATCGCGATGATGTAGAGCAGGTTGCCGACCGCGGTCAGCGAGACCGACAGGGCGACGTTCCCGCCGGCGCGGTGTGTGAGTACCTGGGAGATGTTCCCGGGCGGGCAGCACGCCACGAGCAGCATGCCGAGTGCCATCGACGGGGGAACGGGAAGCACCAGGGTCAACAGGAAGGTGGCGATCGGCAGCAGGAGCAGCTGGGCGAGCAGAGCGATCACGAAGGGCTTCGGATGCTTGGCGACGACACGGAAATCGCTCGGCGAGGTGTCCAGCGCGATGCCGAACATGATCAGCCCGAGCACGACGTTCAGAATCGTGAGCGTGCCCGGTGTGAACGAGAGGACGACGTCGTCGACGTTCATGCCGCCGCCTCCAGAGCGCTCTTCTCCCGCCGGACGGCGCCGCGATAGGCGTCCTTGTTCACGTAGTAGGCCATGCGGTCGAGCCCGAGGTATCGGTAGCCGCCGGTCAGGTCTGGCCAGGGGGCACCGGTGACCCTGGCGCGGAACCGAGCCGCACGCGAGGGGTCGTGCTCGACCGCGGCGAGGTAGGCCGCGAGAAGGTCGGCCTGCTCGTACCGACCCTGCCATCCGATGCCCGAAGCCTCGATCATGCCCATCACATACAGGCCGTTGAACGATGCGGGGAAGAGGTTGAGGAAGAGGCGGGGCGCGGGGCCACGCCAGTGCAGATGCTCGCGATCCACGAACGGGTAGTCGAGGGTGTAACCGGTGGCCAGCATGATGAGGTCGTAGTCATCGGCGCTGCCGTCGCGGAAGTGCACAGTGCGGCCGTCGAACCGGTCGACGTCGGGCAGGATCCGCAGATCGCCCTGACCGAGATGGTTCAGGATCATGGTGTTCACGATCGGGTGCGACTCGTAGATGCGATAGTTCGGCTTCGGGAACCCGAAGCGCACCGGATCGCCCGTGAACGCGCGCAGCACCCGACTGTCGAGAGCCTGCTTGAGCCTCGCCGGCAGCGGGCGCCCCTGGTTCAGCGTATCGCTGGGCCGTCCGAACAGGTACCGCGGGACGAAGTAGTACCCGCGCCGCACGCTCATGTCGACGGATGCCGCGTGGTGCACGGCATCCACCGCGATGTCGCAGCCGGAGTTGCCCGCGCCGATCAGCAGCACCCGCTTCCCGGTGAGCTGGCCGGGCGTCTTGTACGCGCTGGTGTGCAGCAGCTCTCCGGAGAAATCCCCGGGGAACGCCGGGATGTTCGGCTCGGCGAGCGTGCCGTTCGCGAGCACCACGCCGGCGTACCAGCGGGTCTGCTCACCGTCGGGACCGATGCTGGTGAGGTCCCAGCCGCGGTCGCGGGGCTCGAGTCGGGACACCCGTGTCTCGAAGCGGAACATCCCGGTGAGGCCGAAGCGGTCGGCGTACTCCTGGAAGTACTCCCGCAGCAAGCGATGGCCTGGGTAGTCGACGCGGGTTCGCATCGGGAAATCGGTGAACTCCGTCGTCGTGCGCGAGGAGATGAGGTGCGCCGATTCGTACATGGTGCTGCGCGGGTTCGTGATGTCCCAGAGGCCGCCGACGCCGTGCGAGGCCTCGTAGCCGTCGACCGGAATGCCGCGCTTCTGAAGTGCACGCGCCGTGGCCAGTCCCGACGGACCCGCGCCGATGACGGCGTATCTGTTCATGCTGCTCCCTGCACGTCACTGTGCGTGAAATCCTGCGCTCGTGAGATCGCCCCCGACCTCCCGATCGTATCGGGTGGGCGGGGGCGATCACGGCACAGCGCGCGTCAAGCCTCGCGGAGGGCCTCCTGGCGCGCCGCCACGGCATCCCGGACGGCCGGGAACAGCGGATGCTCGGGGTCGAGGCCCGTGACGAGCTCGGTGAGGGCACGGGCATCCTCCGAGCGAAGCAGGCGCTGGAGTTCCACCGACTGCTCATCCTCGGCGTCAGCGAACTCGAGCGCCGCAGCGACCGCGGCGACCAGAGCGTCGGCGGGCAGACCGCGCTCGGCAGCCATCGCCGCGGGGCCGATGAACCGCTCATTCCGCGAGATCTTCCGCAACGGCTGGCGACCGACGCGCTGAACGGTGTCGACCAGTTCCGGGTTGCGGAACCGCTCGAGGATCGTCGCTCGGTACGCGGCGAGATCGTCGGGATCCAGACCGTGCTCGGCCACGAGGACCGCCGACGTCTCCTCCAGCGCCGCCGACACGCGCGCGGCGATGTCGGGGTCGGCCAGCGCGTCGGAGATTCGCTCGACACCGGCGCGAGCGCCGAAGTACGCGGTCGCCGCGTGCCCCGTGTTCACGGTGAAGAGCTTGCGCTCGATGAAGGGACCGAGGTCGTCGACGAAGTGTGCACCGGGGATGTGCGGGAGCGCGCCGACGAAGGGCACCGACTCGATCGCCCACTCGAAGTACGGTTCCACCGTGACGTTGACGCCCCCGCCGGCGGGCTGAGCCGGAACGATGCGGTCGACGGCGGTGTTCGCGAACACCGCGCGCGACAGCAGCTCTCCGGCATCCGCTCCTGCCGCCGACTCGATCTCGGTACGGAGCAGGTCGGTCGCGCCGATCGCGTTCTCGCACGCCATCACCTGAAGGGGAGAGGCGTCCGGAGATCGCTGCGCGAGACCCGCGACGATCGCGGGGGCGACGAAGCGCAGTACGGTCGGACCCACGGCGGTCGTGACGACGTCGGCCGTCGCGATCTCGCGGGTGAGCGAGTCCGGGTCGGTGCGGCTGTTGACCGCACGGAACCCGGTGACGACGTGATCCACGCCACCGGGCCCCGCCTCGTGCACGGTGTACTCGTCGACCGCGTTGATGGCGTCGACGAGGGCGTCGGCGACATCGGAGAACACGACCTCGTACCCGCCCTCGTGCAGCAGCAGGCCGACGAAGCCGCGCCCGATGTTGCCGGCGCCGAAGTGGACAGCCTTCATCCCCGGTTCACCGACCATCACTCGTTGACGGCGGACAGCAGCGCGAACAGCTCTTCCGGCGTCTGAGCCGCGTTGAGCTTCTCGACGTCGTCCTCGTCGGAGAACAGGATCGCGATCTGGGACAGGATCTCGAGGTGCTCATCGCCGCGACCGGCGATGCCGACCACGAACGTGGCCTGCTCCCCGGCCCAGTCGACGCCGCCGTCGTAGCGGACGACCGACAGAGCCGATCCGAGGATCGCGTCCTTCGTCTCGTTCGTGCCGTGCGGGATGGCGAGGCCGTTGCCCATGTAGGTGGAGACCGTCGCCTCACGCTGATGCATCGCGTCGACGTAGGCCGGGGTGACGGCGCCGGCCGACACCAGGATGTCGGTGGCCTCCTGCAGAGCGGCATCCTGGGTGGTGCTGCCCGAGTGGATGCGGACCTGTCCGAGGGTCAGAACTGTCATCATGATTCCTTTCGAGATGGTTGGTGGGGCGGGTGACGGGCACCCGCCCCACCTATTCGGAGCGACTTGCGCCTCCTGACCAGGAAAGCCGATGGTAAAGGTCAACAAACCATCCTGAACGAGTACGTCTGCACACCTGTCAGGCTTCCGGGAAGTTTGATCCACCGCGCGCTAGACCCGGCAGCAGCGAAGGGAGCCCAATGGTTCCCCATGGTCGCGGACCAGGTCCAGGTCTGAAGTGCGCATCCAGCGGAGACCCTTACCATGTCCGTGTCCGCCCAGCCGTACTTGGCTGCGCTGTTCTGTCCGGCTGACGTTGAGACCGCACTCTTACAGACGGTCAAGGTGACAGACCCGCTATTGGTGACACTCGCGCGTCCTGTGTCAGCCGCAGCGGAGGTTGCGGTCCCAAAGATCAGCGCCAGGGCAGCTAGCGCCCCAACTGATGCTGATAGTCCGGTACGTACTCTCTTGTTCATCGTCGAACTTCCTCTCTTCCGAACGGAGGCGCTATGCCTCTGATGAGGCATTCTTGCGCTGGTTCAGCACTAGGTCCACGACATCCTGGTATTCTGGCGAATTCATGAAGTTGTCGACCGACACATGGACCGAGTTCGGTGATTGTGCCTTCGCGCGATCGGTCAACTGCTGCTGCGTGATCACGAGGTCGGCCGTGCCGTCGAGGTTTGCGATGGCCTGGTTCGTGACGGTAACGCCCTCGACTCCGGCTTTCTTGAACTTATTCCGCAGGACGCTCGCGCCCATCGCGGAGGAGCCCATCCCGGCGTCGCATGCGAACACCACGTTCTCAATCCGCCGGTCGGTGGCAGCGCTGGCAGCGCCGGTTGCCGAGGAAGCCCGGAGGGCATCCATCGCCGCGGACGACTTGCCCTTGTTCGCCTCGGTCTGCGCAATCGCGGCTCCGAAGGAGTCTCCCTCATCGGCCAGGTCGCGCTTGCGGGACGATCGCAGGAAGACGGCGGTCAGCAGGAACGTCACGACCGCGGCGAGGATGACCGACAGATACACGACGACGAGGTTGAGTCCGCCGCCCGCTGCGGGAGCGACGGCTGCGGCGGTCACCGCGATGATGCTTCCTGGCGCTGCTGGGAAGGCGAGTCCGCCACCGAGCAGCATGTTCGTCGTGACACCCGTCGCACCACCGGCGATGAGGGCGATGATTGTGATCGGCTTGCTCAGCGCATACGGGAAATAGATCTCGTGGATGCCGCCGAAGAACTGGATGATCGCGGCGCCCGGCGCCGACGCTTTCGCTTCGCCGAGGCCGAAGAAGCTGAACGCGAGCAGGAGCCCGATACCCGGCCCGGGGTTGGCCTCGATAAGGAACAGGATCGACTTGCCCGTCTCTTCGACCTGCTGGAGACCCAGGGGCGTGAACACACCATGGTTGATTGCGTTGTTGAGGAACAACACCTTGGCGGGCTCCACGATCACCGACAGCAGCGGCAGCAGTTGGAAGGTGACGAGCCAGTCAACGATGGTTCCCAGGAACGTGCTCACGGCCAGCATGACCGGGCCGAAGACGAAGAAGCCCACGATCGCAAGCAGCATGCCGAGGATGCCGGCGGAGAAGTTGTTCACCAGCATCTCGAAGCCGGCCTTGATCTTGCCTTCCCACAGGCGGTCCATCTGCTTCGTGATCCAAGCGGCCAGGGGGCCCATGATCATCGCGCCAAGGAACATCGGGATGTTCGTGCCAACGATGACTCCCATAGTGGCGATCACGGCGACGACGCCTCCGCGCTCGCCATAGATCATGCGTCCACCGGTGTTGGCAATGAGCAGCGGCAGCAGGTAAGTGACCATCGGGCCCACGAGTCCGACGTACTGCGGGAAGGTCGCTCCGTCTTCGGTCTGTGCGAGGGCGGTCATCGCGCCCTGCCAGCCGATCGCGTCGGCGTTTCCGAATCCGCCGAGTAGGTCGGCGACCGGATGCCACCACCCGAGCCAGCCGACGGCGATGAAAAGCATGGTGATGAAGCCCCAAGCGATGAATGCCGCGATGTTCGGCATGATCATGCCTGAGAGGAACGTGCCGAACCTCTGCACGCCTACACGGAGGCCGCCGCCTGTCTTCGTGGCGGCTGGTGACGTCGTCGTCATGATGTCGTCTCTTTCTGGTGGGAGGGGAGGGATGCTGTGGCTTCGACCACGGCGTGACGTGCACTGTCGGCGTCGTCCGCCGCCAGAGCGATTTCGGCGAGGCCGCGGGCCTCGTCGATGGTGTGTTCGGAGAGGGTGTGCCGGACGTCTGCCAGTGCAGAGGGAGCCATCGACAGGCTCGTCGCGCCGAGGCCGACGAGGACGACCGCGAGCAGGGGGTCGGCGGCGGCCTCGCCGCAGATCCCGACCGGCTTGCCGAGGCGAGCGCCCGCGGCACCGACCTCGCGCACGAGACGGAGCACGGCCGGATGCCACGGGTTCTGGAAGGCGGCCACGGAACCGAGCATCCGGTCGGCGGCCATCGTGTACTGGGTGAGGTCGTTGGTGCCGATCGACGCGAAGTCGGCGTGCGCGAGCACACGGTCGGCCAGCAGGGCGCTCGAGGGCACCTCGACCATGACCCCGGCGGTCTTGAGCCCGTACTCGCGGGCGAGAGTGGTGAAGTAGATCGTCTCCTCGACGGTCGCCACCATCGGCGCCATGACCCACAGGTCGGCATCCGTCTCGGCATCCGCCTCGGCGAGAGCGGTCAGCTGCTCGCGCAGGATGTCCTCGCTCGCCCGCAGTGCGCGGATGCCGCGGAGACCCAGTGCGGGGTTCTCCTCGTGCGCGTCGTTGAGGAACGCGAGCGGCTTGTCGGCCCCGGCGTCGAGCATCCGCACGACCACCTTCTTGCCGGGGAAAGCCGCCAGGAGTTCGCGGTAGGACTCGCGCTGCTGCGAGACGGTGGGTGCTTGCGACGACGACAGGAACAGGAACTCGGTGCGGAAGAGCCCGACGCCCTCGGCCCCCCGCTCGACCGCATCGGCCGCGTCTGCGGGCTTCCCCAGGTTCGCCAGCAGCGCGATCGGCCTGCCGTCGGCGAGGGCGCCGGGAGTCGTCGGTGCCGCGTCGGCGGACTGGCGCGCGGCCGCGCGCTGCGCGGCCCGATCCTTATCCTCCGTCGACGGGTCGGTCGTGACGACACCGGCCGCGGCATCCACGATCACCGTCTCGCCGTTGACGAGCGAGAAGCCGTCGGCGACGCCGACGATCGCGACGATGCCCTTCTCGCGGGCGAGGATCGCCGTGTGCGAGGTCGGCCCGCCGTCTACCGTGACGAGTCCGAGCACCTGGTCGAGGTTCAACAGCGCCGTGTCGGCGGGCGCGAGATCGCGTGCCACGAGCACGAACGGATGCCCCGGGTCGGGGACTCCGGGCGCGTCCACGCCGCGCAGGCGGGCGAGCACCCGCTGCGCGATGTCGTCGAGGTCGGCGGCGCGCTCGCCGAGGTAGCCGCCGACAGCCTCCAGCGTCGCGCGGAAGCCCGCGAAGGCGTCGTGCACGGCCCATTCGGCGGTGGCGCCCGCATCGATGCGCTCGTCGACCTCGTCCTGCAGGGTGGGGTCCTCGGCGATCATCGCCTGGGCCTCGAGCACCTCCTGCGCCGAACCGCCCGCGGTCTCGCCGCGCGCGGTCAGCTCCCGGGCGACGACCGCGATGGCCTCGCGCACCCTGGCGCGCTCCGCCTCGGCGCCGACGGTGCTCGGAGTGTTCTCCGGTGCCGGCATGGCCTCGCTCATCCGGATGACGGTGCCCTGGGCGACCCCGAGGCCGATACCCACGCCACGGAGCTCGCTCATCCGGCGGCGTCCTGGTCGTGGTCGGTCGTGAGCAGTTCGGTGAGGGTGTCCAGCACGCCTTCGGCGTCGTCGCCCTCGGCGGTGAGCGTCACGTAGTCGCCGTATTCCACCGCCAGCGAGATCACGCCGAGGATGCTCGCGGCGTTCACCGGCTTGCCGGAGTCCTTGGCGATCGTGACGGCAAGACCCGATTCCTTCGCGGCCTGCGCGAAGAGCTTCGCCGGCCGTGCGTGCAGTCCGTGGGAGGAGCCGATCCGAACGGTGCGTGTGGCGGTCATGATGTTCCTTTCGGGGTGGTCCTGAGGTCATCGAGGAAGGAGCGGGCGAAGGCGAGGGTCAGCGCGCCGTCGCGGTCGGCGAACACATCGTCGGGCAGCACCGCGACGGGGGAGTGCGCGTGCTCGCGGATCTTGTCGAGACGATCGGCGAGATGCGGGCCGACGAGGATCAGGTCATGGTCGCTTCCGGGGACGGAGTGCTCCATCCCGGCGGAGGCCTCCCAATCCAGCCCGGCGTTGGTCGCCGCGCGCCGGAGACGCTGGGCGACGAACGTGCTGGACGCACCGGCGCCGCACACCACGAGGATCCTCATCGATCGATTCCACCTTCCTGAGAACAGTCTGTGAACGGGAGGGGGTCTCGCGCCAACAGGTTCCTTTCCGCCCCTGCGGAACGACGGCTTCCGCGCACCGGCGACTCGGTAGCTGACATCATGGAGATCACGCCAGGACAGTGCAGTCAGCAGGGGAGAGCGGGAGGATCATGTCGCGACAGCGTCAAGACCTGCTCCTTGCTACCCTGCTCCGGCAGGAGGGATGGGCGACCGCCGCGAGCCTGGCCGACATGCTCGGCGTCACGCCGCGCAGCATCCGCTCCTATGTCGCCGCACTCAACGCCCGCACGCCCGGTGCCGGGGTGATCGAGTCGGGACCGGCGGGGTACCGCGCGGGTCCCGGCGCCCGTGGCGCGATCCGCCTGCGGCAGAGCGGGGAGTCGGCGCCCCGCGACCGACTGCATGCGCTCGTGCGCACTCTGCTCGACGTTCCCGCCGGCATCGACGTCTTCGACACGGCCGATGAGCTGCACGTCAGCGAGGCGACGTTGGAAGCAGACCTCGTCCGCGTGCGCGGCCTGCTCGACGGCACCGACCTCAGCCTGGAGCGCGAACGCGAGACAGTGCGCCTGCGCGGCAACGAGACGGCCCAGCGGCGCCTGCTCAGCAGGCTGGCGCATGACGAGATGGACGACGCCTCCTTCCATCCGGAGACGTTCCGCCGCGCGCTGTCGGGCAGTGCCGTCGCCGCACATGCCGTCGGGCCGTTCAAGACCGCGCTCGTGCGCGAGCTCGGCGAGCTCGGGTACTACGTGAACGAGCTCGCGATCGCCGATGTGCTGCTGCATATCGCGATCGCCGCGGAGAGGGTCGCCGCGGGCCATGCGCTCGATTCGTCGCCGGTCGGTGCCCGCGAGGAGATCCCCCGGGTCGGCGCTGTCATCGCGCGTCTCGCCGACGAGAACTTCGGCGTCGTGCTCGGCGAGGGCGACAGCAGTCACCTCGCCTCCCTGGTCCTCACGCGCATCGTCGCCCCGGGGGAGGATGCCACGCGGGATGTCGCTCGCAGCGGAGTGGAACCCGAGGTGGAAGCGGCCGTTCGGGCCGAGATCGCCCGCGCCGCAGAGGACTACCAGGTCGACCTCGTCGACGAGACCTTCGTCCTCCGCCTCGCGCTGCACGTGCAGAACCTGCTGCGACGGGCCGAGGAGAGCGCGCTCACCCGCAATCCGCTCACCCGCTCGCTCAAGACGACCTACCCGATGATCTTCGAGGTCGCGGTCTCGATCGCGAGCGGGCTGCACGACCGCCTCGGCACGCCCATCCACGACGACGAGATCGCGTACATCGCCATGCACGTCGGCGGGCGTCTGGAACGCAGCAGGAAGGCGGAGTCCATTCTGACGGCGACCATCGTGTGCCCCGGCTATTACGAGCTGCACGAGCTGCTGCGCTCCAGCGTCGACCGGTCGCTCGGTTCTGCCATCGAGGTGACCAGCGTGATCACCAACGTCGACCCGGACTGGGCGTCGTTCGACACCGATCTCGTCCTCAGCACGATCGAGCCCGGGTCGTCCGGTGATCGCTTCGTGCGCATCCAGCCGTTCCTCACCGATGCGGATGTCGACCGCATCCAGCAGGCTGCGGCGAGGGTCCGCCGCGGCCGTCGTCTCACCCGCCTCCGCGGAGAACTCGCTCGCTACTTCGACGCGGATGCGTTCGTCTTCCCGCTCCCCGACGAGGGGGAGGAGGCGATCATCCGACGCCTCGGCGGACTGCTCGTCGGCGCCGGTCTCATCGGGGAGGACTACGTCGAGAACACGATCCTTCGCGAGCGGATGTCGTCGACGGCGTTCACGGATGCTCTCGCCGTACCGCACGCCCTGCAGATGACGGCCACGCGCACGGCCATCGCGATCGGGGTCGCCGACGGCTCGGCGGCGTGGGGCGGGGGCCGCGTGCAGGTCGTCGCGCTCGCGGCCTTCAGCGAGAGCGACCGTGCGGCGTTCCAGACCATTTTCGAGCAGCTCGTCGAGGTGTTCAGCGAGCGCGAGAGCGTGCAGCGCATCGTCCGCCGGGGAACGACCTTCGAGGCCTTTCTCGACGAACTCGTCGCCGTCATCGACGGCTGATCGACCCGCTCACGTTCGAGGGTTGAGCACCTCGGCGAGCTGATCGAGCACCGCATCCGCCGACGCCGACTCCGACGTCTCGAGCACGACGGCGTCGCCAGGCCCGATCGCCAGGTCCATCACGGCCAGCACGCTGCTGAGATCGACCGTCGATCCGTCGGCGGTGCGGAGCGTGATCGTCCTCGCGTGCGACTGCGCGAGTCGCACGAGCTCGGCCACGGGCCGCGCGTGCACGCCGTTGTGCGCGCTGACGATGACCCGTCTGGTGGGCATCGTCAGGAACGCTCGTCGAGCAGCGCCCGGACGCCGGCCTCGAGTTCTGCCACGGCCGAGACCGCTCCGTCGGCGGACTCTCCGCGGGCATCGATGTAGACCTTGAGCTTCGGCTCGGTGCCGCTCGGCCGCACGATCACTCGTGAGCCGTCGGTGAGGCGGTACCGCAGGACATCGCCGGACGGCTGCCCCGGTGCTCCGTGCAGCAGATCCTCGATCGAGGCGATCGACCGGCCCGCGATCTGCGTCGGCGGCAGGGTGCGCAGGGCCAGCATGACGTTCCCGATCACGGAGAGGTCGTCCACGCGCACCGACACCTGCCCGCTGGCGAAGTGACCGTAGGTCTCGCCCAGCTCGCGGAGCAGGTCGGCGAGGGTCGCTCCGCGTCCGTGCGCCTCGGCCGCGAGGCCCAGGATGGCGATCGCGGCGGAGATGCCGTCCTTGTCGCGGACAGTCTCCGGGTTCACCAGGTAGCCGAGAGCCTCCTCGAAACCGAAGACGATGCCGGGCGCGCGCGAGATCCACTTGAAGCCGGTCAGGGTCTCATGGAAGCCGAGCCCATGGTGGGCGGCGACGGCTCCGAGCCCGGGAGAGGACACCAGGGAGCAGGCGAGCGATGCGCCGGGGATGCCGGCGGCCGCACGCGCCGCGCGAGCGCCCAGCAGGAGCCCCACCTCGTTCCCGGTCAGGCGGCGCCATCCGCCCGAGGCGGACTCGTCCGGGATCGCGAGAGCGAGCCGATCGGCATCGGGGTCGTTCGCGAGGATGAAGTCAGCGCGGGCGCGGCGGGCCGTGGCGAAGGAGAGATCCATCGCCCCCGGCTCCTCGGGGTTCGGGAACGCGACTGTGCGGAACGTGGCGTCGGGCGTCAGCTGCTCGTCGACGACCGAGGGCTGCGGGTAGCCGGCTACCTTCAGGATTCGTGACAGTGTCTCCCAGCCGACCCCGTGCATCGCCGTGTAGACCCAGCGCAGCTCCGACGCCCCCGAGGGAGCCGGAGCGACCGCAGCAGTCGCCGCGATGTACGCCTCGACGATCTCGTCGCCGGCGGTCTCGTACGCGGTCGAGCGGGGGAGGAGGGACGCGTCGGCGGCGTCCGCGACCCGCTGGATGTGCGCAGCGATCTCGGCATCCGCGGGGGTGACGATCTGCGCACCCTGGTCGGCGCCGCCGAGGTACACCTTGTACCCGTTGTCGTTCGGAGGATTGTGGCTGGCAGTGACCATGACGCCGGCATCCGCCCCCAGATGTCGCACCGCGAAGGCGAGCACGGGGGTCGGGAGCAGTCGCGGCAGCAGGATCGCCCGGAGTCCGGCACCCGCGAACAGCTCCGCCGAATCGGTGGCGAAGCGGCGCGAGTTGCGGCGGCCGTCGTAGCCGATCACGACGGTGGGAGCCCGTCCCTGCGACTTCTCGCGGAGATAGGCGGCGAAGCCGGCGGCGGCCTGCGCGACCAGGACGCGATTCATCCGGTTGCTGCCCGCGCCGAGCTCTCCGCGCAGGCCCGCGGTGCCGAAGGCGAGACGTGTGCGAAATCGGTCGTCCAGGTCGGCCACGGCGACAGTGTCGCCGCCTCCGGCGCGCGTGATCAGGCCGGCGAGCTCGTCGCGCGTCTCGGGGTCCGGATCCTGTCGGAGCCAGGCGCGCGCCGTGGCCAGCAGCTCGTCGCTCACCTGCTGCTCGTTCACCTGCTGCCCGCTCACCTGCTGCTCATTCACAGCGCCTCGACCACCTTCGCCAGGAGCGCGGAGATGACCGGCTCCGCTTCACGGCCCGCCTCGATGACCTCGCGGTGGCTGAGCGGGGTCTGCTGGATGCCGGCGGCGAGGTTCGTGATGAGCGAGAAGCCGAGGATCTCCATGCCGGCTTCGCGCGCGGCGATTGCCTCGAGGGCGGTGGACATGCCGACGATGTGCCCACCGATGTGCTTCGCCATCTGCACCTCGGCCGGGGTCTCGTAGTGCGGTCCGCGGAACTGCGTGTACACGCCCTCGTCCAGCGACGGGTCGATCGTTCGAGCGATGTCGCGGAGACGCTTCGCGTAGAGGTCGGTGAGGTCGATGAAGGTCGCGCCCTCGAGCGGCGAGTCGGCCGTGAGGTTGATGTGGTCGCTGATCAGCACGGGCTGCCCGGGCGTCCAGGTCTCGCGGATGCCGCCGGCGCCGTTGGTCAGGACCATGATCTTCGCCCCCGTGGCGGCGGCGGTACGGACGCTGTGCACGACCCGGCGCACGCCGTGGTCCTCGTAGTAGTGCGTGCGAGCGCCGATCACGAGCACGTTCTTCCCGCCGGGCGTGCGGATGCTGCGGAGCGTGCCGACGTGGCCCTCCAGGGCGGGCTTCGAGAATCCGGTCACCTCGGTGGCGGGGACGGACGCGACGGTCTCGCCGATGATGTCGGCGGCCTTGCCCCAGCCGCTGCCGAGGGTGAGGGCGATGTCGTGCTTCTCGACTCCGGTCAGGCGCGCGATGTCGGCGGCGGCCTGTGCGGCGACCTCGAACGGGTTCGCGGTCGGGTCGTCGAGGGGGTTGCTGTGGGTTTCGGGCATGGATCCACTCTAGGAAGGTGCAAGCTCGGGGGCCAGGATTGCGGAAGAATGGATTCCATGACTTCCACCCCTTTCGAGCGCACTCAGCGCGTCGCCGTCCTCGGCGGCGGACCCGGCGGATACGAGGCGGCCCTGGCGGCCGCCCAGCTCGGAGCCGAGGTGACGCTGATCGAGCGGGTGGGGGTGGGCGGAGCCGCCGTCCTGACCGACGTCGTGCCCTCGAAGAGCCTGATCGCTACAGCCGACGCGGCCGTGGCGATCTCCGAGGCGAGCGACCTCGGTGTGAACTTCTACGCCAAGGGCGACACCGGCAAGCCGCTCAAGCCCGAGATCGCGATCAACCTGGCCGCCGTGAACAAGCGGCTGGTCGCGCTCGCCGGTCAGCAGTCCGAGGACATGCGCGCGACGCTGATGGACGCGGGAGTCCGCATCCTCTCCGGCCACGGCCGCCTGGAGGGCGCCACCGCCATCGTCGTTTCCACCGGTCAGGACGGCACCGACTTCGACCGCGTCGAGGCCGACACGATCATCGTCGCCGTCGGCGCCTCGCCGCGCGAGCTGGATTCCGCCAAGCCCGACGGCAAGCGCATCCTCACCTGGACGCAGCTGTACGACATGAAGGCGCTCCCGGAGCACCTCATCGTGGTGGGATCCGGTGTCACCGGCGCCGAGTTCGCCTCGGCTTACATGAACCTGGGCGCCAAGGTCACGCTCGTCTCCAGCCGCGACCAGGTGCTGCCCGGCGAGGACAAGGATGCCGCGAGCGTGCTGGAGAAGGTCTTCAAGCGCGGCGGGATGACCGTGCTGTCGAAGTCGCGCGCCGACAAGGTCGAGGCGACGAAGGAGGGCGTGACGGTCACGCTCTCCGACGGTCGCACGGTCGAGGGCAGCCACTGCCTGATGGCCGTCGGCTCCATCCCGAACACCGCGGGCATCGGGCTGGAGGAAGCGGGCGTCGAACTCAACGAGTCGGGCCACGTGCGGGTGAACAAGGTCGCGCGCACATCGGTGCCGAACGTGTACGCCGTCGGCGACTGCACGAACTTCTTCCCGCTGGCATCCGTCGCCTCCATGCAGGGACGCACCGCGGTGTTCCACGCGCTGGGTGACATCGTCATCCCGCTCGAGCTGATCAAGATCACCTCGAACATCTTCACGGCGCCCGAGATCGCCACGGTCGGCTACTCCGAGAAGGATGTCGAGGAGGGCATCGCCGATGGCCTGGTCTACAAGCTGCCGCTTGCCGCCAACCCCCGCGCGAAGATGATGGGGATCAAGGACGGATTCGTGAAGATCATCGCGCGCAAGGGCTCCGGCACCGTCATCGGCGGTGTGATCGTGGCACCGAAGGCGTCCGAGCTCATCTACCCGATCGCCGTCGCCGTCGAACGACGCCTCACCGTCGATCAGGTCTCGCGCGTCTTCGCCGCGTACCCGTCGCTGTCGAGCAGCATCACCGACGCCAGCCGCGCGATGCACCTCGGCTACATCTCCTGAGGCGTTTCGTCTCGCTTCGCTCGCTCAACGACCAAGAACCGGTCGTTGAGCGAGGAGCGCAGCGACGAGACGAAACGCTCGAAACGCCGCGTCAGCTGATCGTGAGCAGCTGGTGACCCGCGGAGACCGTGGCACCGGCATCCGCGCTGATGTTTCCGACGACGCCGTCCTTGTGCGCCTGCAGAGGCTGCTCCATCTTCATCGCCTCGAGCACGACGACGAGGTCGCCCTTGACGACCGACTGCCCGTCCTCGACGGCGATCTTGACGATGGTCGCCTGCATCGGCGACTTCACGGCGTCACCCGCGGCGCCGGCATTGACCGTGGTGGCATGACTGCGGCGAGACGGCGGCACGGCGGCCGGACGGCCGGCGGTCCCGGGAGCGACGGCCACGCGATCGGGCAGACTCACCTCGAGACGTTTGCCGGACACCTCGACGACGACGGTGTGGCGCGATCCGGTCGATGACGGCGATTCGAGTTCGCCGTCCCACGCGGGGATGTCGTTCACGAACTCGGTCTCGATCCACCGCGTGAAGATGCCGAACTCGCCGTTCTCGGCGGTGAAGGCGGGGTCGCGCACGACCTTGCGGTGGAAGGGGAGGACCGTCGGCATGCCGGCGACCTCGAACTCATCGAGCGCGCGGCGCGAACGCTGGAGCGCCTCGGCGCGATCCTTGCCGGTGACGATGATCTTCGCCAGCAGCGAGTCGAATGCTCCCGAGACGGAGTCTCCGGCGGTGACGCCGGAATCGAGACGGATGCCGGGGCCGCCGAACGTCTTGAAGACGTGGATGGGGCCGGGCTGGGGGAGGAACCCGCGGCCCGGGTCCTCGCCGTTGATGCGGAACTCGATCGAGTGCCCCTGCGGAATCGGGTCGTCGTAGTCGATGGTGCCGCCGGCCGCGATGCGGAACTGCTCGCGCACCAGGTCGATGCCGGTGACCTCCTCGGAGACCGGGTGCTCGACCTGCAGACGCGTGTTCACTTCGAGGAACGAGACAGTGCCGTCGGCGCCGATCAGGAACTCGCAGGTGCCGGCTCCGACGTAGCCGACCTCTTTCAGGATGGCCTTGGATGCCGAGTAGAGCAGGTCGTTTTGCTCCGTGGTGAGGAAAGGCGCCGGCGCCTCCTCCACGAGCTTCTGATGGCGGCGCTGGAGAGAGCAGTCGCGCGTCGAGATGACGACGACGTTGCCCTCGGCATCCGCGAGGCACTGCGTCTCGACGTGACGCGGCTTGTCGAGGTACTTCTCCACGAAGCACTCGCCGCGCCCGAAGGCGGCGACCGCCTCGCGGGTGGCCGACTCGAACATCTCGGCGACCTCATCGAGCTCGCGGGCGACCTTGAGACCACGGCCGCCACCGCCGTACGCCGCCTTGATGGCGATCGGCAGACCGAACTCCTTCGCGAACGCGACGACCTCCTCGGCCGTCTCGACCGGACCAGGGGTCCCGGGGGCCAGGGGCGCCCCGACCTTCTCTGCGACGTGGCGCGCGGTCACCTTGTCGCCGAGGGCTTCGATCGCCGCAGGAGTCGGGCCGATCCAGATCATCCCCGCGTCGATCACGGCGCGGGCGAACTCGGCGTTCTCCGCGAGGAAGCCGTAGCCCGGGTGCACGGCATCCGCTCCGGCGCGGCGGGCCACGGAGAGGATCTTCTCGATCTGGAGGTAGGTCGCAGCGCTCGTCGCGCCGCCGAGCGCATACGCCTCATCGGCGAGACGGGTGTGCAGTGCATCGCGATCCTGATCGGCGTAGACGGCGACCGAGGCGATGCCCGAGTCGCGGGCGGCGCGGATGATGCGGACGGCGATCTCGCCGCGGTTGGCGATGAGCACCTTGGCGATAGCAGGCATGATTGCCAGCCTAGCGAGAAGCCGCTCGATCCCTTTGACGACCCTCCACAAGAAAGAGCCGAAAACGTCGACGGGAGTCTACGACCACAGCTCCGTCCAGCGCACGCCGAGCTCTCCGGCCAGGCGGCGGACGGTCGAGAGCGACATGCCGACGACGGTCGAGGGGTCCCCGTCCACCCGCGTGATGAAAGCGCCGCCCAGGCTGTCGACGGTGAAGGCGCCGGCGACGTGCAGCGGCTCGCCAGAGGCGACGTACGCGGCGATCTCCTCGTCTGCGATGTCCTCGGCGAACGTGACGGATGCCGCGGCGACCGCTGTGGCTTCCTCGGGCTTCGCGCCCGGGGAGACGCGGTAGACGGAATGCCCGGAGTGCAGGATGCCGGTGGCACCGCGCATCTCCTGCCAGCGTCGGGTCGCCTCCTCCGGCGTGTAGGGCTTGCCGTAGACACGGCCGCCGAGCGCGAACATCGAGTCCCCGCCGATGACGAGACCGTCGAACGCACCCTCCTCCGCCAATCGCCGCGCGACGTCGGCGGCCTTGGCGCGAGCGAGCAGAAGCACGAGTTCGTCGGGGGTCAGCGCGGCACCTCGGTCCGACGCCGCGGCCGCTGCGACGGCATCCTCATCCACGTCCGGGGACAGGGTCAGCGGTTCGATACCGGCCTGGCGCAGCAGCATCAGACGAGCAGGAGAGGTGGAGGCGAGGCAGACGCGCATGTTCACCACCGTATCCTCGAAGGATGACTTCCTCCCCAGCCGACGTGCTCGAACTCGACATCACCGGGATCGCGCACGGTGGCACGTTCATCGCCCGCCATGAAGGGCGCGTCGTGTTCGTCTCGGACGCGATCCCCGGGGAGCGCGTCCGCGCCAGGGTGATCCCGCCGGGGGAGGGGGCGGATGCCTCGACGCGCAGCTTCTGGCGAGCCGAGACGATCGAGGTGCTCGAAGCCTCGGAGCATCGCCGACCGCACATCTGGCCCGAGGCCGACGTGTCCCGCGATCCGTCGGACCGTCCGGGCGGAGCCGATCTCGGTCACATCGCCCTCGAGCACCAGCGGGTGCTGAAGCGTCAGGTGCTGACCGAGGCGTTCGACCGCTTCGCCGGTCCCGGCCTCGTCGCCCCCGAGATCGAGGCCGTCGAATCCGGAGACGGCACCGGATGGCGCACCCGCGTCACCCTGCACGTCGATGAGTCCGGTGAGGTCGGACCGTTCGCGGCCCGCAGCCACCGCGTCATCCCCGTCACGTCGTACCCGCTCTCGCGCCCGGCCCTCGCCGAGGCTGCCCTCGCGCTGCACGGCGAGGCGCCCGGGCGCATCGAGCTCGTCGAGCCCGCGGACGGCCAGGTGCGCATCATCCGGCGCGAGGAGACCGAGCGCCCCGCCCGCGTCGCACGCGGCTTCCGGCGCCGACCGACCCCCGAGGTGATCCACGAGGTCGTCGGCGATCGGCGCTTCCAGGTCGACTCCACGGGATTCTGGCAGGTCCACCCGCGGGCGGCATCTGTGCTCGATGCCGCCGTGTACGGCATCCTCGACGGCCACGTCGACGATGACAGGACGCACTACGACCTCTACGGCGGCGTCGGACTCTTCGCGGCGACCCTCGCCGACCTCGGCGGCACCGACATCGTCACGGTGGAGTCGAGCGCACGGGCCACCGAGCACGCGGCCGCGAACCTCGCCCCGCTCCAGGTCTCCGCGGTGACGGCCCCCGTCGACAGGTTCCTCTCCGGTGTCAAGAACAACGGCCGCACCGGCGCCGTGATCCTGGATCCGCCGCGTGCCGGTGCCGGGCGGGCGGTCGTCGAGGCCGTGCACGCCCTGGCGCCGGAGGCGATCGCCTACGTCGCCTGTGATCCGGTCGCGCTCGCCCGTGATCTCGGCACGTTCCGGGGCCTCGGTTGGAAGGTGCCGACGCTGCGCGGCTTCGATCTGTTCCCGCACTCGCACCACTTCGAGGTCGTCGCGCTGCTCACCCGGTGACCGCGCTGGCGGGCGATCCGCCGAGACTCACTAGGCTGGGCGAATGAGCACGGTCGCACTCATCGACGATCACGAGTCCGTTCGCCTCGGCCTCGAAGCCGCGTGCGCACGTGATGCGCAGACCGTGGTCTTCTCGGGCAGCACCGTCAGCTCGTATCTCGACTGGCGTCGCGGGACGGGCGCCGCGCCTGCGGATGTCGTCGTCCTCGACCTCACACTCGGCGACGGCACGACCGTGACCGAGAACGTCCACTCGCTCGTCGGAGACGGCGCGAGCGTCGTGATCCACAGCGTCGCGGACCGCCCCGCCGCGGTGCGCGAGGCGCTCTCCGCCGGCGCGGCCGGCGTCGTCAGCAAATCCTCCGCGCTGGATGACGTGCTGGACGCGATCCGCACGGTCGCACAGGGTGAGGCGCTGAACAACGTCGAGTGGGCCAGTGCGGTGGACGGCGACCGCGCTTTCGCCGACGCGCAGCTCTCGACGCGCGAGCGCGAAGTGCTGCGGCTCTACGCCACCGGGCTGCCACTCAAGGCGGTGGCCGAGCGCCTCGGAGTCGCTTACTCCACCGCGAAAGAGAACATCACCCGGATCCGGGTGAAGTACGTCGAAGTCGGCAGGCCCGCCCCGACCAAGGTCGACCTCCTCCGCCGGGCCATGGAGGACGGCATCGTCGCCGCCGACGGGGCCGCGAGTGCCCGCTGACCCGCTCAGCATCCGCGATGCCTGGAGCAAGATCCCCTCTCCCGGCGCGGTCGAGACCGAGTTCGAGCGCTTCACCGGCAAGCGCATGGAACGGATCCTCGCGATCGTCGTGGCGATCGGCTCGGCGGCACTCGGCGCACAGGCCCTGATCGCCGCGGTCGGCACGTTGTCCTCTGCAGACGTCGCGCACATCGTGGCGCTCATCGTGGTTTTCGCGCCGCTCGCCGCGATGCTCGTGGCCTGCCTGATCGGGCGCGGGGTCCGCGTGACCTCCGGAGCATTCGCGATCGCCTACGTGCTGGCGCTCGCCGCCTGGCCGGTCATCGTCGACCCGGCCGACAAGGTCGCGGGCGACCAGCCGTGGATCTTCTTCCTCGTGAACATCGGCGTCGTCGCCGCAATGCTCGCCTTCCCGGTGCGTCTCCAGTTCGCGTGGGCCATCGGCATGCCCTTCGTCTACGGCTACGTACGGCTGGTGCAGGGGGAGTTCTCGCGCGAGTTCTGGGTGACGACCGCGTTCGACGTCTCCTTCACCCTCATCCTCGGCGTGATCATCATCTCGCTCGGCTGGATGTTCCGCTCGGTGGCCGCGGGAGTCGACGAGGCACGAGGCCGGGCTGTGGCGTCCTACGCTTCCGCCGCCGCCGCAGCCGCCGCCGAGGAGGAGCGCATGGCGATGTCCGCGCTCATGCATGACAGTGTGCTCGCCGCCCTGATCGCCGGAGAGCGGGCTGAAGGCGAACGTGCTCGCGAGCTGGCCGTCGCGATGGCCAGGGAGGCGCTGACGCGTCTGGCCAACACCGAGGGCGCCGTCGCGGAGGAGGGGAGCGACGAACCCGTCGGGACCGCCCAGATCGTCGTCGAGCTGCGCAGATCGCTGTCCGAGCTCGGTGCCGATGCCATCGTCGAAGAGCACGGCGGCATCGGTCTGATCCCGGGTCGTGCCGCCCGGGCCCTCGTCCTGGCCGCGCGGCAGGCGATCGGGAACGCGGTGGCCCACGCGAACGGACGTGGGCTGCACATCGTCGCCGAGGGGCACGGTGACGAGGGGATACGGGTGACGATCTCCGACACCGGGGCGGGGTTCGACATCGACGAGATCGGCGCCGACCGTCTCGGCATCCGCGCCTCGATCTTCGCGCGGATGGCCGGTGTCGCCGGGACTGCGGCGATCGACTCTGGCGAGCACGGGACGATCGTGACGCTGGGGTGGGAGCGCGCATGAACCGCACCGTGCGCAGCGTCGCCACCTCACTCGCCGTCGGCTTCGCGATGTACTTCGTCGCTCGCGGTGTGTGGTGGATCGAGCAGCCGACCGCGCCGCTGCTGATGGTGCTCGCGATCGGCCTGTTCCTGATCGTGGTGAACCTCGCGATCCTCGGAGACTCTGCCTCGGTGCGGATGCCGGTGTGGGCGGCGGTGCCGGCGGTGATCATGAGCGGGCTGATTCCCGTGTTCGTCACCCTGTCGCTCGATCCGGCCGACCGTACCGAGCCGTTCGCCACGTGGTACATCGGAGGATTGGGACTGCTCGGGGTCGTGTGCGTCGTCCGGCGACGTCCCGTGGTCGGCTGGCTCTCTCTGGCGCTGCTCATCGCAACTTCGTCCGCGTATCTCGGTCTGGGCGTTGCTCTGAATCTCGGGCTCGTGGGGTCGATCATGTGGGTCCTCATCGCCCAGCTGCTCGTGATGTTCTGGGATCGTGCTGTCCGCGACACCGAGAGACTCGCCGAGATCCAGCAGGCCGTGTCGGCGTGGCATGCCACCCAGCTCGTACGTCAGCGCGAACGGCGGCTGCGCACGCAGTTCGCCCTGGCCGTGGCAGGGCCGGTGCTGAGCCGCGTCGTCGCCGCTCGGGGGGCGCTGGACGAGGGCGAGCAGTTGGAAGCGCGGCTGGCCGAAGGAAGGCTCCGCGACGAGCTGCGCGGCGCCGAACTGCTCAACGACGCTGTGCGGGACGCGATCGAGGACGCGCGGCGGCGAGGCGTCGTCGTCACCGTGTTCGACGAGGGTGGCCTCGACGGCGTGGACGAGGAGCGTCGCGTCGAGATCAGGGACGAGCTCGCCGCCACGCTCGCGAACGCGGAGGCGGGTCGCATCATCATCCGCTCGGCGAAGGACCCGCGCGTCGCCGTCACGGTCGTCGGCCGAGCCGGTGCCCGCTCCTCGGGCGACGACGACTCGGTCGAGCTCTGGCACGAGATCGCGCGCGACGCCTCGGTCGTCTGAGAAGAGTGGGCGAGGGGAGGCGGCGATGCCGCCTGCCCCTCGCCGTGCGGACAGTTACCCGAAAACCGTCCGCGAGTGGCCGATCAGCGTCTGTCTACCCTGGGACAGAGAGACCAGCCGAACGCGAAGCGTCTCCCTCAGTCTGGCCGGTCGTCAAGAACTTGTCTGTAGGTATTTTGGGGGACACGATTCCGACCCCGATGAGCGATCATTGGACGATGGGAATGCGTCGCGGAACCAACCTCCCGCGGATGGGCGACTTCAACCAGTCCGTCATCCTGGAGGCCATCCGGCGCTCGGGCGAAGGATTGAGCCGGATCGAGCTCGTCGAGGCGACCGGGCTGTCCGCCCAGACCGTCACGAACATCACGCGTCGGCTGCTGGACGACGGTTTCATCCGCGAGGCCGGGCGCACCATCAACGGGCCCGGAAAACCGCGGGTCACGCTGAGACTCGTCCCGGAGAGCCGCTTCTCGGTCGGGGTCCACCTCGACCCGGCGGTCATGACCTTCGTGCTCCTCGACCTCGCGGGGACCGTGGTGCAGCGGGTCGGCGTGCGCACCCCGAAGAATGACCCGCGGCAGATCATCGCGGCCATGGCGAGCACGATCGAGACGCTGATCGGGGGTGCCGGCATCGACCGCAGCCGTATCGCCGGCATAGGCGTGGCCGCACCGGGGCCGCTGGATCCCGACAAGGGCACCGTGATCGATCCGCCGAAGCTGATCGGGTGGCACCGCGTGCCCCTGCGTGCGGCGCTGGCGGAGGCGACCGGGCTCCCGGTGATCCTGGAGAAGGACACGACGGCCGCAGCCGTGGGAGAGGTCTGGACACGCCATGGTTCATCCGTCGACTCTTTCGTCTTCATCTACCTCGGCACTGGCATCGGCGCGTCCCTCGCCAGGGATGGAGATGTGGTCCGGGGCAGCACCAGGAACCTCGGCGAGATCGGGCATATCATGGTCGATCCGGAGGGTCCGTCCTGCACCTGCGGCTCACGCGGCTGTGTGGAGGCCATGTGCACGCCGCAGGCGATCGTCGAGCAGGCGGAGCGTGCCGGGGTGCTCCAGGACGACCGCGAAGCGAGCGACGTCGAGGTGGTCGAGGCGCGGTTCACGGAGCTGTGCGAACGGGCCGCGGCAGGTGACGATCGTGCCTTGCGGGTCCTGCAGCAGTCAGCCGGCCACTTCGCGGTGCTCACTGCGGTGCTGACGAACATGCTCGACGTGGATCGGGTCGTCTTCGGCGGCCCGTTCTGGGCGCGCCTCTCAGACGTCTATCTCGGCGAGATCCCCCGGCACCTCGACCGACTGAGCGCGACGCGCGCGGTGCGGTCCCTGCCTGTGGCGGGCAGCGTCGTCGGTGTCGATGTGGGGGCTGTCGGGGCTGCCTGCGTCGTGCTCGATTCGATGCTCACGCCCCGGACGGCCGACCTGCTGCTGGAGGAGTGACGCCGGCTCAGCCGGAGAACCGTCCCCACGGGATGTCGCGGCGCAGGGGTGCGCGCAGCGGGCGCTGCGTGCGGGTCCAGGCCGATGCGTGCGGCTCGACGGCGACGGCATCCGCCGCTTCCGTGGCGTAGGCATCGCTGATCACGGCGATGAGGGCAGCGAGCTCCTCCTCGGTCGCGGCGCCGCGCGTGATCTCGAGCGCCGTCGGCAGTTCGTCCGGCGTCTCGGGGAAAGCAGTGCTCTCGGTCACAGCGGGATGTTCCCGTGCTTCTTCGGGGGCAGGTCCGCACGCTTGCCGCGCAGCGCCCGCAGTGCCTTGGCGATCGACACGCGGGTGTTCGCCGGCTCGATGATGCCGTCGAGCTCTCCGCGTTCGGCGGCGAGGAACGGGGAGGCGACGTCGTAGGTGTACTCGTTGGCGAGGCGCGTGCGCACGGCAGCGACATCCTCACCGGCCTCCTCGGCCTTCTTGATCTCGCCGCGGTAGAGGATGTTGACCGCGCCCTGGCCACCCATCACGGCGATCTCGGCGGTCGGCCACGCGAGGTTCACATCGGCGCCGAGCTGCTTGGAGCCCATCACGATGTACGCGCCGCCGTAGGCCTTGCGCAGGATCACCGTCACGAGCGGCACCGTCGCCTCGGCGTAGGCGTACAGGAGCTTGGCACCGCGACGGATGACGCCCTCCCACTCCTGATCCGTGCCGGGCAGGTATCCGGGAACGTCCACCAGCGTGACGATCGGGATCGAGAAGGCGTCGCAGAACCGCACGAAACGACTGGCCTTCTCGCCGGCCTGGATGTTCAGGGTGCCGGCCATCTGCGACGGCTGGTTCGCGATGATGCCGACGGTGCGACCTTCGACGCGGCCGAAGCCGATCACGATGTTCGGTGCGAACAGCGGCTGGACCTCGAGGAAGTCGCCCTGATCGACGACGTGCTCGATCACGGTCTTGATGTCGTAGGGCTGGTTGGCGGAGTCCGGCACGATCGTGTTCAGCGTGCGATCGGCATCCGTCGTCTCGAACTCGAACGTCGTCTCGTACGACGGCAGCTCGGACATGTTGTTGTCGGGGAGGAATCCGAGGAGGGTGCGCGCGTAGTCGATCGCGTCGTCCTCATCGTCCGCGAGATAGTGCGCCACGCCTGAGCGGGTGTTGTGCGTGTACGCGCCGCCGAGCTCCTCCATACCGACGTCCTCGCCGGTGACGGTCTTGATCACGTCGGGGCCGGTGACGAACATCTGACTGGTCTTGTCGACCATGATGACGAAGTCCGTCAGCGCGGGGGAGTACACCGCGCCGCCGGCCGCCGGACCCATGATCAGGGAGATCTGCGGGATGACGCCGGACGCACGCGTGTTCAGTCGGAAGATCTCGCCGTACTTGCCGAGGGCGACGACACCCTCCTGGATGCGCGCGCCGCCGGAGTCGAGGATGCCGATGCACGGCATCCCTCCCGCGAGGGCGAACTCCATGATCTTGATGATCTTCTCGCCGGCGACCTCTCCGAGCGAGCCGCCGAAGGTCGAGAAGTCCTGCGAATAGACGGCGACGGTGCGGCCGTGGATCGTGCCGACGCCCGTGACGACCGAGTCGCCGTATGGGCGGGAGCGGTCCATGCCGAAGGCGGTCGTGCGGTGGCGCACGTACTCATCGAACTCGACGAAGCTCCCGGGGTCCACGAGCAGCTCGATGCGCTCGCGGGCGGTCATCTTGCCCTTCGCGTGCTGCTTCTCCTTCGCCTTGGCCTCGGCGTCGACGACGGCCTCGGTGTAGCGAGCGCGAAGGTCCGCGATCTTGCCGGCGGTGGTAAAGAGGTCGGGCTTGTCCGTCACGGATTCAACCCTAGCGTCGGGTCGGCGCTGTCCGTTGGATGCTCGGCACAACGGAGCCGCGGATCCTTTGGCGATCTCCCGTCAGTGCTGCCGTTCGCCGGACGAGTCGAGGCCGGACAGGTCGTGGCCGCCCTGCGCTTCGCCGGTGCCTTCCTCGAGTTCCGCGGTGTCCTTGCGGTGCCCCCGGCGGGTCGCGAGTTCACCGACCTTGTGTCCTGCCCAGCCGACGCCGCGTGCGGCCGTCCCTGCGGCACCGGCGACGGCGCTCCCGGCGAAACGCGCCCCGCGCAGCACGCGCAGCTCCATCTTCTCCGCGCCCTGAACCGGCTCGAGTTCGAGCGGCAGGTCGAGGGGCGCGGCGCCGAAGGCCTTGTGCGATGTCGTGAGCACCCGTCGGCCGAGGATGTGATTGCCGGCGCCGCCGATCGCGGCACCGATCCCGAACGGGAGCGCCTTGCCGATCATCGAGGCGCCGCCCTTCGCTGCGAACTGCTTCACGAACATGCTCTTGAGACGGTCCACCAGCGGGCCTACGGCCGCACGGGGGAGCGACTTGGTGACCAGCTCGCCCCAGTAGGACGATCGGTTCCCGCCCCGGCCGGCGACCTGGCCCGCGAGCTGTCCGACGAGGTCGACGCCCTCCTTGCCGAGCATCAGAGTCATGACGAGAGCCCGCGCGCGATCAGGATTCGAGATCGCGATGCCGTGCACCTCGGCGACGGACTGTGCGAACAGCGCGGTCGACTCCACGAAGCCGACGGTCTCGACGCCCGACAGTGCGAGCGTGACGCCCGTGCCGATGCCCGGTACGACGGCAGTCGCTCCCACCGCTGCGCCGCCGGTCGTGACTGCGGCCAGGTAACGCCGCTCGAGGATGTGGATGATCTCCGCCGGGGTGGCCTGCGGGTTGCGCAGACGGATGCTGCGGATGTGGGCGAGCACGAGGGGCCGTTGGATCGAGAGCACGCGGTCGAGTCCGCGCACCATCATCGGATGCTCCGGCGAGCCCGCCGGAGGCACCGCCTTGTCCCACGGGGAGTCGTCCGGCAGGGAATGGATCTTGTGCACCTTGGGGGCCATGGCCCGATCTTACGAAGTAAGTCCGCGAAAACGCCGAACGCCCGGATCCTGATGAGGAGCCGGGCGTTTCGGGATGCAGGATCAGACGAACAGATTCGCCCGCTCGAGGTCTTCGGCGAAGTCGACCTCGACGGCATAGAGGTCCGACACGTCCATCGGCTCGAGCAGAAGGCCGTCCTCGGCGATCGCGAGCTCGAGGCCGCGCTCGAAGTAGTCCTGGTCCTCGACGCGCTGCAGCTGACGCATGAACGCCTTCTTGTTCGCCGAGGAGATGTAGTTGATGCCGACGGCCTCGCCCAGCCCGCCCTTGACGGTCTTGGACAGCTCGTCGATGAAGCCCTCCGCCGTGACGGTGTACTTCACCTCTTCGTCGCTGACCTTGGAGGTGTTGACGGTGACGAAAGACTGGTCGCGTTCGATGTACGCGGCCGCACGACCCAGGATCATCGGGTCGAAGACCACATCGCCGTTCATCCACAGCACGCCGCTCTTGCCGGTGGCGGCGAGTGCGCGGAGCAGGCTCTTAGAGGTGTTGGTCTCGTCGTAGCGCTCGTTGTGGACGTAGTTGGCAGTGGGGAACGCCTCGATGATGGTCTCGGCGCGATAGCCGACGACCGTCGTGATGCGAGCATCGGAGCCGAAGGCGGCGCGGATGTTGTCGTGCTGCTGGCGCATGATCGTGCGGCCGTCGCTGAGCTCGGTCAGCGGCTTCGGCAGCGCACGGCCGAGGCGTGAGCCCATGCCTGCGGCGAGAATGACAGTTTGAAGAGTCACGAGTGCTCCTAAGGAAGTTGTGTTCACGGTCGGTTCACCGACCAGACACCTCATCGTGCCGCGTTCATGGTATCGATTCCGCCTGAGAAGGCTCGGGGATCGATGGCCCCGTTGTCATTTCGTGACCGACTACACACTGAACACTCAGGGTAGACGATGGAGTCGACTGTGCGCGGAATCTTCGGGATCCGAGCGCGGATTGTTGCGTGACGCCCTTGGCTAGGTGCAACCCATTGATACCGTAGGACGGTGACTCCTTCCCCTGACGACCGCACCGACCAGGTGGACGACTCCGAGACCCCGCCCCAGAAGGCATCCCTGGCAGGCGCACCGGCGCCGGAGCAGAGTTCTGCCGGCCGCCCCACCACAAAGAAGGCACCGACGAAGCGCGCTCCCGCCGTGAAGAAGACAGCGCCGCGCAGGCCCGCGAAGGCATCCGCGGAGACCGCGGCTCCCGCCGGAGAGATCGTCATCGAACCCGCGGTGAAGATGATGCTCGATGCGCCGAGCCAGGGCTCGTCGGAGACTTCGGCCCGGACGACCGCGGCTGCACGCAGCGCGGCGGCGAAGAACAGCGCCGCCCGCGCCGTGGCTGCGAAATCCCCCAAACCTGCCACCTCTGCTGCACGCGCTGCCGCGGCGCGGGCGGCGGCTTCGACTTCTTCGGGGCCGACACCTGCGAAGACCGCTGCCGGAAACACGGCGGCCGGGAAGGCTGCGGGCGGGAAGACGACGGCCGCCAGGACCGCGGCGGCGAAGTCTGCGGCCGCCAAATCCGCGGCCGCGAAGAGCACTGCCCGCACCGCGTCGGCGCGATCGACCTCCGCCAAGACGGCGGCGGCGAAGGCAGCGGCTGCGAAAGCGGCTGCTGCGAAGGCGGCTGCTGCAGAGAAGGCCGCCGAGGAAAAGGGTGCCGTGGACGATGTAACCTCCGATGCGGCCGCAATGGGCGAGTCTCCGGCCATTCGCTCCACGACCGTCCACGAGACGGTCGTCCTGGAGGAGAGCATCGCTGAGACCGCGGTTGATGACGTCATCACCGACGACGTCATCGTCGAGGAACGAGCAGCCGGGGGACCGGTTGCCGACGAGCCCGTCGTCGAGGAGCCCGAGGCCGGCGAGCCCGAGGCTGAGGAGCCCGAGGCTGAGGAGCCCGTCGCCGCGGAGGCGGTCGTAGAGGAACGCGCCGTCGACGAACCCGCCGTCGAGCCGACGGAGGCCGAGGAGCCCTCGGCCGATGACGCGCCGCCCGAGGTGGCGGGGACGCGCGGCGCCGTCGTGCCCGACACGGAGTCTGACGACGCGGCAATCGGAACCTCCGACGGGAGGGACGGCGTCGCGGCGACCGAGGCCATCAGCATCCGTGGTCTCGTCAAGCAGTTCGGCGACAATCGCGCCGTAGCCGGCATCGATCTCACTGTGCCGGCGGGGTCGTTCTACGGCATCGTCGGTCCGAACGGCGCCGGAAAGACCACAACGCTCTCGATCGTCGCCGGTCTCCTGCGACCGGACGCGGGCAGCGTCGTGATCTGCGGCATCGACCAGGCGAGGCAGCCGCTCGCCGCGAAGCGGGTGATGGGGGTGCTGCCCGACCGGCTCCGCACCTTCGATCGCCTGACAGGTCGTCAGCTCCTGTACTACTACGGGTTGCTGCGCGGACTCGCGGCCGACGTCATCGAGAAGCGCGCGGCCGATCTCGCCCGGGCGTTCGATCTCGGCGACGCGCTCAGCCGCGTCGTCTCGGACTACTCCGCCGGTATGACCAAGAAGATCATGCTCGCCGGCGCGATGATCCACTCGCCGCGGGTGCTCGTGCTCGACGAGCCGTTCGAGTCGGTGGACCCGGTCTCCTCGGCCGTCATCCTCGACATCCTCCGCGCCTACGTCTCGCACGGCGGCACGGTGATCCTCTCCAGCCACGGCATGGATCTCGTCGAGCGGGTCTGCTCGCGCGTGGCGATCATCGTCGGCGGTGAAGTGCTCGCGGAAGGCACGATCGACGAGGTGCGCGCGGGACAGACTCTCGAAGCGCGATTCGTGGAACTCGCAGGATCCAGCGGAGAGGTGGAGGGGCTCGAGTGGCTGCACACGTTCTCCGACTGAGGCTCGCGCTGCTGATCGGATCGCTGCGCGGCGAACGTCGGGTTCGGACTCTGGTCACGTTCCTCGCGGTCATCGCCATCACCGTCGTCGTCTGCCTGGCCGTCTTCAGCCTTGCCGGCGCGCCCGTGCCCGTCGCCCGCGCCGTCACCGTGCTCGGCGGGGCGGCTCTGCTCCTCGGCTTCCTCGTGGGGCCGATCCTCGTCGGCGCGGTCGATCAGCTCGATCCGCGTCGGTTCGCCGTCTTCGGCGTCGACGAGCGGCGGATGCCGTGGGTGCTCACCCTCGCAGCGTTCGTCAGCGTGCCGAGCTTCGCCCTGCTGGCGGTGTACACCAGCGTCTGCGTCGTCGCCATCCGGCTGGGAGCGCCTTGGCCGCTGGCCGTCCTGATGACGATCATCGGCGTGGTGACGACGGTGCTCATGGCGCGCGTCGGCATGGCCGTCAACGCGCTGCTGCTTCCCGAGCGTCGCTCGCGCGAGCTGACCGCGCTCTTCGCGCTGGCGATCATCGTGATCGCGTTCCCGGTCGCCGTGTTCGTCGCCTCGCTGCGCTGGGACGGCCATGTCCCGGAATCGCTCGCCGCACTGTCGACCACCTTCGGCTTCACGCCTCTCGCAGCGGCACCGGGGTTCCTGTTCGACGCCGCGGCCGATGCGACGTCGACGGCGTGGACCAGTGGGATCGTCGCCGTGGTCACTGCCGTGCTCGTGTGGGTGCTGTGGGCCTGGCTCGTCCGCCGCCTGCTGACGACCACCGAGCGCCCTGTCGCAGCGCGGGAGCGGACGGGACTCGGCTGGTTCGGGCTGCTCCCCTCCAACGCCTTCGGCGCGATCGCCGCGCGGAGCCTCGTGTACTGGCTGCGCGACCGTCGCTACATCATGAACATCATCGTGGTGCCCGTCGCCGGTGTCCTCACGGTCCTGCCGCTGATCGTCGCAGGAGTGCCCGTCGAGATCGCCGCCCTCGTGCCGGTACCGGTGATGGCGCTGTTCTTCGGATGGTTGCCGCACAACGACGTCGCTTACGACTCCACCGCGCTCTGGACGCATGTGGCGAGCGGCATCCGGGGACTCCCCGACCGTCTCGGCCGCCTCGTGCCCGTGCTCCTGGTCGCGATCCCGGTGCTCGCGATCGCCGTGCCGCTCACATTGCTCATGATCGGCGACTGGCGACTGCTGCTGCCGCTCACGGGACTGGCCGCGAGCCTGCTCTTCGCCGCCCTCGGAATCTCGAGCATCGTCTCGGTCGTGGCGCCGTACGCCGTGTCGCGACCAGGAGACAGTCCGTTCCAGCAGCCGCAGCGTCCGGCATCCCGGGGAACGTATGGGCCTGCAGCGGCATTCCTCGGGGCGATCCTGCTGAGCCTTCCCACCGCGTGGCTGTTCGCCGCGACGATCGTCGAGGGGGCGTCCTTCGCGCCCGCCGCATTCTGGGTCGGGCTTATCTCGGGCCTCGTCGTGCTCGCGCTCGGCGCGGTCATCGGCGGGCGTATCTTCGAGCGCAGCGGGGAGCGGCTGATGGAGTTCGTCGAGACCGCGTGACGACCGCCCGCGCGGGCACCGACGCGGCTAGACTCACGGGATGAGTACTCCGCTGGACAGCCCCGATCAGGGCGGCGTGGCAACGCTTGATCGCGAACTGGAAGAGCTTCTCCGCGAGGAGAATCTGGAACCGGGCGACCATGAGCGCTTCTCGCATTACGTGAAGAAGGACAAGATCCTCGAGTCGGCGATCACTGGGAAGCCGGTGCGCGCCCTGTGCGGCAAGAAGTGGACTCCGGGTCGCGACCCCGAGAAATTCCCCATCTGCCCCACGTGCAAGGAGATCTACGAGTCGATGGTCGGCTGACCTCAACTCGCTTCGACGTAGACCGTGGGGATCGCCGGATCCGACTTGCTGAGAGCGAGCGCCCGCACCGGAAGTTCCTCGCGCACCCGAAGGTGATGCGCGCGGGCGGATGCCGTTCCCTCGGCGCCCTCGTGCGCCGTGTCGATGTCGCCCGCCTCGACGAAGGTGACCTGCAGCGGACGTCCGTCGGGGTGCTCGGACGGAGTGTCGAGCTCTTCGAAGCCGTCTGAGACGACGACGGTCTCCGCGGTCGCGACCCCATCGACGAGTGTGCGGAATGCGGCTTTGCGCCCTCCGTACGAGGCCTTGTCGGCTGAGGCCTTGGCGACGCCGATCCAGGCGCCGGTGGCATCCTGCCGGGCCACGAGCTTGTAGACCATGCTCGCGGTCGGGTAGCCCGAACCGGTGACGACCGACGTGCCCACGCCGTAGGCGTCGACGGGAGACGCCGCGAGAGCTGCGATCGCATACTCGTCGAGGTCGCTCGTCACGGTGATGCGGGTACTGGTCGCCCCGAGCTCGTCGAGCTGCGCGCGCACCTGGGCCGCGACTGTCGGCAGGTCGCCGGAGTCGATGCGCACGCCACCGAGCTCGGAGCCAGCGATCCGGATGGCGGTCTCGACTCCCGCGCGGATGTCGTAGGTGTCGACGAGCAGCGTCGTGCCGGTGCCCATGCTCTCGACCTGCGCGCGGAACGCGTCTTCCTCGGTGTCGTGCAGCAGCGTCCAGGAGTGAGCGGCCGTCCCCATCGTCGGGATGCCCCAGCTCCGACCGGCCTCGAGGTTGCTGGTCGCTCCGAAGCCCGCGATGTAGGCCGCGCGCGCGGCGGCGACAGCAGAACGTTCAGCGGCGCGGCGTGAGCCCATCTCGGCCAGCGGCCGCTCGCCGGCGGCGATGCTCATCCGGGTGGCGGCGGTCGCGACGGCCGAGTCGTGGTTCAGCACGCTCAGTGCGAGGGTCTCCAGCACCACCGCATCGGCGAAGGTCCCCTCGACCGTGAGGATGGGTGAGCCGGGAAAGTAGAGCTCGCCCTCGCGGTAGCCGCTGATCGAGCCGGTGAACCGATACTCCTCGAGGTACTTCAGCGAGTCGGCGTCGACGACTTTCTCGTCCCGCAGGAACCGGAGTTCCTCTTCGCCGAAACGGAAATCGCGCAGCAGACCGAGCAGGCGACCGGTGCCGACCACCACGCCGAATCGCCGTCCGCCGGAGAGGCGCCGGGAGAACAGCTCGAAGACGCTCGGGCGGAAGGCCGTGCCGTCTCGGAGCGAGGCGGCGAGCATCGTGAGCTCGTAACGGTCGGTGAGCAGCGCCGTCGACGTGGTCATGCGCTCAGCTTAGTGAGGCCCGGTAGGCTGGGGAGTCATGAACGACGCGCCGATCGGGATCTTCGACTCCGGTGTCGGCGGGCTCACGGTGGCCAGGGCCATCCGCGCCCAGCTGCCCCGTGAATCGTTCGTGTACATCGGCGACACCGCGCATTCCCCGTACGGGCCGAAGCCCATCGCCGACGTGCGCCGCTACGCGCTCGAGGTGCTCGACGCGCTGGTCGATCAGGGCGTCAAGATGCTCGTGATCGCCTGCAACACGGCATCCTCCGCCATGCTCCGCGATGCACGGGAACGGTACGACATCCCCGTCGTCGAGGTGATCGGCCCGGCGGTGCGCCGCGCGGTGTCGACCACGCGCAACGGTCGCGTCGGTGTGATCGGCACAGTCGGCACCATCGGGTCACGGGCTTACCAGGACATGCTCGAGGTCAACGAGCGCCTGCAGGTCTTCACGGCCGCGGCGCCGCGCTTCGTCGAGTTCGTGGAGGCCGGGATCACCGGAACTCCCGAGGTGCTCGCGGTGGCGGAGGAGTACCTCGCTCCACTGCGGGATGCCGGTGTCGACACGCTCGTGCTCGGCTGCACGCACTATCCGTTCCTCCGCGGCGCGATCAGCTACGTGATGGGGGAGGGCGTCACGCTCGTCTCCAGCGACGACGAGACCGCCGGCGACGTCTACCGTCAACTCGTCCGTGGCGATCTCCTGGCTCCGCCGGACGCCACGGCCACCTATGTCTACGAGGCCACCGGCGCATCGGCCGACGACTTCACCGCCCTCGCCAACCGGCTGATGGGCCGCGAGGTCCGCGATGTGCAACTGGTGCAGACCGGCGTGATCACGCTTCCCGAGTCCCTCTCCGAATCGCGCTGAGCCGATTCGGCCACCCCCACCCGAAAGAAGCACATGACCGACATCGTCCGCGCCGACGGCCGCTCCACCGACCAGCTCCGCGAGATCACCATCGAGCGCGGCTGGAGCGCGCACGCGGAGGGCTCCGCGTTGATCAGCTTCGGCGGCACGAAGGTGCTGTGCACGGCATCCTTTACCAACGGTGTTCCGCGTTGGCTGACCGGCAAGGGCAAGGGCTGGGTCACGGCCGAGTACTCGATGCTGCCGCGTGCCACGAACAGTCGCAACGATCGCGAGAGCGTCAAGGGCCGCATCGGCGGACGCACCCATGAGATCTCTCGGCTCATCGGTCGCGCGCTGCGTGCCGTCGTCGACACCAAGGCGCTCGGCGAGAACACCATCGTCATCGACTGCGACGTGCTGCAGGCAGACGGCGGCACCCGCACGGCCGCCATCACCGGAGCGTATGTCGCGCTCGCGGATGCGATCGAGTGGGGCCGTGAGAAGAAGTTCATCGGCAAGAACTCGACGCCACTGCTCGATTCGGTCGCCGCGGTGTCGGTCGGCATCATCGACGGCGAACCCATGCTCGATCTGGCATACGTCGAAGATGTGCGCGCCGAGACCGACATGAACATCGTCGTGACGGGTCGAGGTCTCTTCGTCGAGGTGCAGGGCACGGCTGAAGGCGCGCCCTTCGACAAGCGCGAGCTGGACGCACTGCTGGAGCTCGGACTCGCCGGCTGCGCCGACCTGAAGAGCCAGCAGCTCGCCGCACTCGCCGCCGGGGCGGGCGCATGACGATGAAGATCGTCCTCGCGACGCACAATCCCCACAAGGTGGCGGAGTTC
>JAESFY010000090.1_pt1 | contig 59937 bp, 45 predicted proteins | sample 9266201 | NCBI WGS metagenome assembly JAESFY01 (sample SAMN14515071, study PRJNA621656) | algae metagenome | isolation source: Nodosilinea sp. WJT8-NPBG4 and co-occurring heterotrophs from soil, lower... | place: USA: Pinto Basin, Colorado Desert, California | collected 2006-05-27 | reverse complement strand
GCCGGGCCGAGCGCATCGTCCGCAGCATCGGCCGCGACTACGACCTGCACTGGGACGACGTCGTGGCTCAGACCACGCTCGACGCGACGGTCGGGCGCCCGCACATCGCCGATGCCCTGATCGCCCGGGGGATCGTACGCGACCGGACCGAGGCCTTCGACGGCATCCTGCATCCGCGCGAGGGGTACTACGAGCCCCACTACGCGCCGAACCCACTCACCGCGGTCCGTCTGATCACGGATGCCGGGGGAGTCGCGGTGATCGCGCACCCTGTGACCGGTCGCGACATGATGATGCCCGTGTCCTACATCGAGCGTCTCATCGCCGCAGGCCTCGGTGGCTTCGAGATCGATCACCGCGAGAACACCGAAGCCGGCAAGCGTAAGCTCCGCGAGATCGCGGCGGCTCACGACCTGATCGTCACCGGTTCCAGCGACTACCACGGCACTGGCAAGCCCAATCGACCCGGCGAGAACACCACGTCCGACGAGATGGTCGCCAGGATCATAGACCGGGCGACGGGAATCGCTCCGCGCCGTCCCTGATCCTCGGCGTTCTGGCGGGAGATTCCCTGGGGCCTGCCGAGCGGGGCGGATAGTGTTCCCGTCATGCAGCGAGCGACTTCCCTGGAGCGTCGCGTCGATGCCGCAGCCCATCGCGTTCTGCTCGGCGCTCCGGCGAACGGCATCCGCGCGGGGCTCGTCGAATTCACCGTGTTCGTCCTGAAGCAGGCCTGGGCGTGCATCTTCGGCGGCGCGCTGCTGCTCGTGATCGTGGCTGCGCAGCTCTGGTATCCGGACGATGCGACGCTCGCCCGCAACGATGCGCTCACGATCGCCGCGGTGCTCATCCAGATCGCGATGCTCGTGTTCCGGCTCGAGAGCGGCCGGGAGCTGTGGGTGATCGTGCTGTTCCACCTCACCGGCACGGTCATGGAGCTGTTCAAGACCGACGCGGGTTCGTGGGCCTATGCGGCCGACGGCATCCTGCGTATCGGCGCCGTTCCGCTGTTCAGCGGCTTCATGTACGCGGCGGTCGGCTCGTACATGGTGCGCGTCCACCGCCTGTTCGATCTCGGCTTCACCCGCTACCCGCGACGATGGATGACCGCGGTGCTCGCGGCGGCGATCTATCTGAACTTCTTCACCCACCACTGGTGGTGGGACTTCCGCTGGGTGCTCCTGGCCGGAGTGCTGGTGCTCTGGCTCCCGACCGTCATGCATGCCCGCGTCTGGCGGCGGACTCTCCGGCTCCCGCTGCTGCTGGTGTTCGCCGGCGTGGCCGTGTTCATCTACCTCGCTGAGAACATCGGCACGTGGGCCGGCGCGTGGGTGTATCCCGATCAGGTGGATTCCTGGCAGCCGGTGTCGCTCAGCAAACTGACCTCGTGGTTCCTGCTGATGATCATCTCGGTGGTGCTGGTCACCTGGGTGTACCCGCCGCAGGTGCCGTCGTCCCTGACCGCCACCGGCCCCGGGGACGATGAAGGGGCGGATGCCGCTCGCGCAGCATCCGCCCCTCAGAAGTAGTTCAGGCCCCGGCGACGGGGGCTGCACCCGGTGCGCCGGACCCGCCGCGACGACGACGGCGGCGACGCGCCGGAGCGGGCTTCCCGTCGTGGTGCTCCTTGCCCGCACCGTCGTGGGTGCCGCCACCATCCGCGCTGCGATCTGCCGAAGGAGCAGACTGATCGCTGCTGCTCGATCCCTCGCCGCTGCCTTCGACGAAGGTCGATCCGACGGGGTTCTCGCTGTTGCGACGGCGCCGGCGACGACGCGTGCCGCCCTCTTCGGTGCCCTCTGCCGCGGCATCCGCCGCTCGCTCGGGACGACGTGTGCGCTCGGTCTTCACCGACTCGGTCTTCGGAGCAGCCCGGAGACGGCCCTTCGTGCCCTGCGGGATGTCGAGGTCTTCGAACAGCTGCGGGCTCGACGAATAGATCTCGATGGGATCGGGCTGGCCGAACTCGAGAGCACGGTTGATGAGGGCCCACTTGTGCAGGTCCTCCCAGTCGACGAACGTGACCGCGATGCCCGTCTTGCCCGCGCGGCCCGTACGGCCGGCGCGGTGGAGGTATGTCTTGTCCTCGTCCGGGATCGTGTGGTTGATCACGTGAGTCACGTCGTCGACGTCGATGCCGCGGGCTGCGACGTCGGTCGCGACGAGCACATCGCGCTTGCCGGCCTTGAACGCGGCCATCGAGCGCTCGCGCTGATCCTGGCCCATGTCGCCGTGCACGCCGCCGACGTTGAAGCCGCGGTCGCCGAGCTCGTCGACGAGTCGCTGCGCCGCGCGCTTGGTGCGCGTGAAGATCACGGTCTTGCCGCGGCCCTCGGCCTGCAGGATGCGGGCGATGATCTCGTCCTTGTCCATGGAGTGCGCGCGGTAGACGAGGTGCTTGATGTTGGCCTGCGTGAGGCCCTCGTCGGGGTCGGTCGCCCGGATGTGGATCGGGTTCGACATGAAGCGACGCGCGAGCGCGACGATCGGGCCGGGCATCGTGGCCGAGAACAGCTGCGTGTGACGCACGTCCGGGACCTTCTGGAAGATCTTCTCGATGTCGGCGAGGAAGCCGAGGTCGAGCATCTTGTCGGCCTCGTCGAGCACGACCTCGGTCGCGTTCGAGAGATCGAGCAGGCGCTGGCCGGCGAGGTCGATGAGGCGACCGGGCGTCCCGACGACGATCTGGGCGCCGGCCTTCAGCTGATCGATCTGGCCCTCGTAGGCTTTGCCTCCGTAGATGGCGACGACGCTGGTCGAGCGGTTGCTGGTGAGCAGGTCGATGTCTTCGTAGACCTGCACCGCGAGCTCGCGCGTGGGGACGACGATGAGCGCCTTGACGCCGTGCTCCGGGTTCGGTCCGAGGCGCTGGACGACGGGGATGCCGAAGCCGAACGTCTTTCCGGTTCCGGTCTTGGCCTGACCGATGATGTCCTGACCGGGGAGACCGAGGGGGATGGTCTGCTCCTGGATGGGGAACGCATCGACGATGCCCTTGGCCGCGATTGCATCGACGATGTCCTGATCGACACCGAGTTCAGCGAAAGTTGTCACTTGTTCAATTGCCTGTCCGGCGATCCACGGGATCGCCACGTAAACGGATCCACGCCGTCTCATGTGCCACAGGCGCGGGGGCCCGCTCCGACGGCGGGACACGCCCAGCCTACCCGAGGGCCGGTCCCGGCCCGGAAGACCGGCTCCGCCCGAGTATTGTGAACGACGTGGCGAACTCGACTGGGAGGCCCCGTGGTTAAGTGGTTCTGGCAGCGCGACGCGGCACCCCGCCGCACGCTCGCCCTTCGCAGCCGAGGCGATCAGGGGGATGCGACACGCGTCGACTTCGCCGAACTCGCCCCCGAGCTGAACCGCTTCCTCGGTCAGGCTGCGTATCTGCAGCTGGGCTACTTCGAGACGCTCACGCGTCTGATCCGCGCGACACCCGAGCTCACCGAGAAGGAGGCGCTCTCCCGTGCGGCGGGGGCCGCCCTCACCAAGCATCGCGCGATCATCGACCTGATCACCGAGCGGGGAGAAGACCCGACTCAGCTGATGCTGCCGTTCCGGGAGAACCTCGATGCGTTCCGACGCAAGACCATCGGTGCGCGCCCTCGGGAGACGCTTCTGGCGGTCTACATCACCGCCGGCATGCTCGACGACTTCTACCTCGCGCTCGCGTCCAGCTACGGCGACACCGGGCGACGGGTCGTCGAGATCCTCCGCGAGGACGACGCGAGGCACGAGATCGTCGCGATCATCCAGGAGACGATCGAGAGCGACGAGGAGTGGCGCTCGCTGCTGTCGATGTGGGCACGCCGCCTCGTCGGCGACACGATCCTGGTGTGCCGCTCCGCCCTGCGCCCCGAGCGCCTGGCCGAGGACGACGAGCGGATCGAGCCGGTGTACACCGAGCTCATGGGCGCGCACGCGCGGCGCATGGACGCGATGAGCCTGGCTTCCTAGAAGACGGAGTTCGTCCGGCGGATCAGATGCCGAGCGCGGCCTTGGCCTCGGCATCCGACCGGCGCCGTGCCGCGACCAGGGCGAGCGTCGCGACGACCGCGATCACCGCCGCACCGAGAACGCTCGCGAGCCACAGCCAGATGCTGTCTTCGCCGAGGCCCAGCCACTGCAGCCCGGTGTAGGCGATCGCCGACACCGCGGTCGCGATGGCCGGGGTCACCACGACGCCGCGCAGCTCGCGGCCGGCGATCAGGTAGTGCGCGAGGATGCCCAGCGCGCACGCGCCGATCAGCGCGAGGAGGATGTACATGGTCGGGTCAGGCGACGAAGCCGACGCGGCGTGATTCCTCGGTGCCCAGCTCGATGTAGGCGAGGTTCGCGGTCGGGACGAGGTACGAGTTGCCCTTGACGTCGGAGAAGTTCAGGTGCGTAGAGCTCTGCTCGAGAGCGGCGGAGACCTGGGTGCGGACCTCGTCCGCGCTCGCGCCGGTGTCGAAGCTCAGTTCACGGCCGGTGTTGATGATGCCGATGCGGATTTCCACGGTGCTCCTTGAAGTTCGTCGGACAACGGCAACTCTACCCCGCGCGCACCGACCCGGATCGGCCCTCGGAGCCGGTTTCGCCGTGAGCGCACACGGTGCGCTGGCAGGGCGCGGCGACGATGTCGGCGAGCCCCGATACCGTGGAGGACATGACACCGGATGCTGCACAGCGAGCCGTCATCGGCGACGCGACGACCGCCTCCGGGGTCATCATCGGCGCGCCCGGCACAGGCAAGACCGCCACACTCGTCGACCGCGTCGTCCACCTGCTCGACGACGCGGGCATGCGTCCGGAGGAGTTGCTCGTCCTCACACCCAGCCGCCAGGCGGCGACGGCTCTGCGTGACCGGATCGGGGTGCGCATCGACCAGGCGACTCCTGGTCCACTCGCTCGTTCGCTCGGCTCCTTCGCCTTCCAGCTGGTGCGCGGGGCGATGGTGCGAGACGGCGCCGAGCCTCCGGCGCTGCTCACCGGCGCCGACCAGGATCGCATCATCGCCGAGCTGCTCGTGGGCGATGCCGAAGACCGGCGGATTCCTTGGCCGGAGTCGCTCAGCGACTCCGTGCGGGCGTCGAAAGGGTTTCGCTCCGAGCTGCGGGCGTTCCTCGCGGAGTGCACCGAGATCGGGGTGCGCCCGGACGAGCTCCGGGCGTCGGGCAACCCGGTCTGGGCGGCGACGGCCGACTTCCTCGTGGAGTATCGCTCGGTACTCGACGCGCTGCGCTCGGCTCATCGCGACGCCGCCGATCTGCTCAGCGAGGCGAGCGCGATTCTGCAGACTGCCGAGCCGGCGGCTCTCGGTCCGCTCGCACCGCTCCGCGTGGTGCTGATCGACGATGCCCAAGAGCTGACGCGGGGAGGCATCGGGGTGGTGCGGGCGTTGCGTGGCAGGGGGATCGCGGTACTCGCGTTCGGAGACCCCGACATCTCCTCCGGCGCCTTCCGCGGGGCGAGTCCCGAACTCTTCGCCCAACTCGCCGGCGCGCTGGGGCGGGTGCACGTGCTCGACGGCCCGCACCGCCAGAAACCGGCGCTCACCGCCCTCACACGCACGGTGACGCAGGCGATCGGCGTCTCCGGGCGGGTCGAGCACCGTCGCGCCCCCGCGCCGGTGGCCGAAGACAGCGGTGCCGCGGTGAGCACCTTCATCGCGCCGTCGCCTCACGAAGAGCTCGACCGCATCGCCGGCGTCATGCGCGATTGGCATCTCAGCGAGGCCGTCCGCTGGGACCGGATGGCGGTGATCGCCCACGACACACGCCAGGTGACGACGCTGGAGACCGAGCTCGCGGCGCGGGAGATCCCGACGCGGGCGGCGGGTGTGCAGCGTCCGTTGGGCAGCGAGGGGATCGTGCGCGACATCGTCGGGATCGTGCGGCTCGCGCTGACTCCTGTCGAGGAGCGGACCCCGCAGGCGCTCGAGGAGGCGCTGCGCACTCCGTTCGGCGGCATGGATGCGATCGGGCTGCGCCGTCTTCGCGCTCGCCTGCGGCACGTCGAACTCGAGCAGGGCGGATCGACACCTGCCCGCGAGCTGCTGCGGCAGGCCATGGCGAATCCCGCGCACCTGACCTTGATCGACGCGGCCGAATCACGCACCGCGACCCGCTTTGCCGAGACGATCGTCGCCGTCGCCCGCGCAGCGGCTGAGGGGGAGACCATCCACGATCTCCTCTGGCGCGTGTGGGATCAGGCCCGCGCCGTCGACGGTCGACGCCTGCAGGTCGCGTGGCGCGAGATCTCGTTGCTGCCCACCGGCGCTGAGACGGCCCGCTCGCTCGATGCGCTGGTCGCGCTCTTCGATGCGGCCAAGCGGTTCGTCGAGCGCACACCCGAGGAGAAGCCCGAGACGTTCGTCCGCGACATCCTCGACAGCGAGGTGCCGGAGGACTCGCTCTCGACACCCGACCGGCCGGGCAAGGTCACGCTGCTGACGCCGGCGACGGCGCTCGGGACCGAGTTCGACGCGGTCGTCGTCGCCGGCGTGCAAGACGGCGTCTGGCCGAACGTGCGTCTGCGCGGGGGTCTGCTGCAGACCTGGCGGCTTGCAGACGAGGTCGAGGCGATGCGCACCGGCGTCAGCATCGAGCCCCCGGGAGTCGTCGACCGTCGCCGCGCGGCGCTGCACGACGAGCTCCGGCTGTTCGTGCGCGCCATCTCCCGCGGGCGCGATCGGCTCTTCATCACAGCCGTCGACGACGACGACATGACGCCCAGCGCGTTCTTCGGTTTCCTCCCCGCGCCGGATCCGCCGGGGCGCCACATCTCGGCCGAGCATCCGCTGACCCTTCGGGGTATGGTCGCCCGTCACCGTCGCACTCTGACATCGGTGTCCTCGGAACCGCTGCGGCGCGAGGCAGCAGGGCAGCTCTCCGTGCTCGCCCGCGAGGGCGTGCCCGGTGCCGATCCTGCGGAATGGTACGGGGTGATCCCGCCGTCGACGGCTGCGCCGCTGCGCGACCTCGTCGTCGCGGGCGCACGGGTGTCTCCGTCGAAGATGGAATCCTACGAGGAGTGCGGCCTGAACTGGGTCGTCTCGGCGCTCGGCGGTGACACCGTGATGCCGCCGACCGCGGGCATCGGCACGATCGTGCACGAGGCGATGGAGCGCGTGCCCGACGGCGACCTCGAGGAGATGCGCGCGATCGTCGCCGAGCACTGGCCCGAGCTCGACTTCGAGACGGAGTGGATCGGCCGGAAGGAGCGACGGCGCGCGGACCTGCTCGTCGACCGTCTGCATTCCTACCTCGGCGATGTGCGCCGAGAGCGCGGCGAGGTCATCGGCAGCGAGGTCGAGTTCCGCTTCGCCGTGGAGCTCGGCGATGACGACGCCGTCCCCACGGTGCATCCGGTGGCGGAGGATCGTGGGAATCAGGCGATCATCCACGGTTACATCGACCGGATCGAGGCGTACCCGCCGGGAGCGGGTGAGCACGCGCACTCTCGGGGGCGCGGCTGGGAGGCCATGTCCGGCGGCGCCGCCGGACCGACCGTGGTCGTCGACCTGAAGACGGGGAAGACCGACCCGGAATCGGATTCCGGTGTTCTCGAGCACGCGCAGCTCGCGGCCTATCAGATCGCCGTGCAGCAGGGGCTGATCGAGGGGGCGCCCCCGGAGTCGCTCGCGGGTGCCCGGCTCGTGATCGTGTCGAAGACCCTCGCCAAGAGCGATTACCGCATCGCTCACCAGCACACGCTCGACGACGAATCGCGCTCGGCGTTCCTCCGCCGGGTGGCCGGTGCCGCGCGCGGGATGTCCGCGTCGAGCTTCACCGCGCAGGTGGAGTCGCACTGCGCCGACACGCAGCGCCGCGTATACCCGTGCCGCATCCACACCGTTCCGGCGGTGAGCTCGTGACGACGTGGTCGACCGAAGGGAGCTTGTCGGCGGTCGACATCGCCACCGCCCTCGGGCAGCCGCCCCCGACCGCCGCCCAACAGCGAGTGATCGAGGCGCCTCCGCTGCCGGCACTCGTGGTGGCAGGCGCCGGTAGCGGCAAGACTGAGACCATGTCCGGGCGCGTCGTCTGGCTGGTGGCCAACGGGCACGTGCGCCGGGACGAGATCCTCGGCCTCACCTTCACGCGGAAGGCCGCCGGCGAGCTCGCCGAGCGCATCGGGAGACGTCTGGCTGTGATCGACGAGTACGGTCGGCGTGGCCTCTTGCCGCACATTCCGGAGATCGTGCGCGGCGATGCGCTCCGACGGGTGGAGGAGGCGGCATCCGGTCGCCAGCGTGAACTCGTGCGCACGCACGTCCTCGACGAGCTCGCCGAGAGCTTCGGGACGGGGTGGGATCCGTCGACTCCGCGTGCTGCGGAAGATCTGATGATCCGCCCGCGGGTGTCGACGTACAACGCCTTCGCAGACGGCATCGTCCGCGAGCACGCCGCCCGGATCGGTCGCGACCCGGACGTCGCCATGCTCAGTCAGGCAGCATCGTGGATGCTGGCGCGCGAGGTGGTGCTCCGCAGCGACCTCCCGGAACTCGAGAACATCGACTTCGCCCTCGGCACCGTGATCGATGCGGTGCAGAGACTGGCCGGAGATGCGCTCGATCATCGCGTCGATCTCACGCTCGCCGAGCGCATCGCCCGAGAGCAGGCCCTGGCGTTCGCGCCTTATCGCTCGAACGCAGACGTCGAGAAGGCGGCATCGAATCTCCTGAGCCTGCCGACCCTGACCGCCCTCGTGCGCGACTACATCGCCGAGAAGGAGAGGCGCGGGGTGCTCGACTTCGCCGATCAGGTCGGTGGTGCGTACGACATCGTCGAGTCCGCCCCCGACGTGCGCGCCGAACTCCGCGAGCAACACCGCGTCGTGCTGCTCGACGAGTACCAGGACACGTCCGTGATCCAGACTCGCTTCCTCGCGGAGCTGTTCCGCGATTCCGCCGTCATGGCCGTCGGCGATCCGCACCAGTCCATCTACGGATGGCGCGGGGCGAGCGCCGACAACCTTTACGCGTTCTCGAAGACGTTCTCGGCCAACGTCGCCGCAGAGACGTACAGCCTGATGACGAGCTGGCGCAACGACCGCAGCATCCTCGACATCGCGAACCGCGTGCTCGCCCCGCTGCAGCGCCCGGGTCTCGACGTGCCGCCGCTCGAACCTCGCCCCGGAGCCGGTGAGGGCGAGGTGAGCGTGCGATTCCCGTTCACCGTCGATGACGAGGCGGCTGCGGTCGCCGAATGGTTCGAAGCGCGTCGTGCAGCCCACGACACGCGCGGCCGAGGTCGCGCTCAGGGGCAGAGCCCCCACACGGGCGCGATCCTGTTCCGGTCGAAGAGGCATATGCAGACTTTCGCCGGCGCGCTCGCTGCCCGCGGCATCCCGCACCGCATCCTCGGCCTCGGCGGACTGCTGACGACGCCCGAGGTGGTGGATGTGGTCTCGACGCTGCGGGTCGTTCACGATCCGACGGCCGGCTCGGCGTTGATCCGCTTGCTCACCGGCCCGCGCTTCGGCGTGGGCGTCGCCGACATGGGCGCGCTGTACGATCTCGGCCGTACCCTCGCGGAGCGCGACACCGACATGGCGCCGCTTCCGGAGGAAGTGCGGGCGCGGCTGCGATCGTCACGGGGAGCCGACGAAGCCGTGTCCATCATCGATGCCGTCGACGTGGTGCGAGCCGTCCGTGACGAATACCGCATGCTCGAGGGCATCACGCCGGACGGGCGCGCCCGCATCCGCGCCGCGGGGGAGATGCTCGAGCGACTGCGTCGGGCGTCTTCGCAGCCGATCCCCGAGCTGATCCGGCTCATCGAGTTGGAGCTGCGTCTCGACATCGAGCTGGCCTCGAACGAGACCAGGGGTCCGGCGCGGATCGCCGCGACGCAGCTGCGGGCGTTCGCCGACGAGGTGCGCGCGTTCCTCGCCGCGGATGACCGCGGCACCATAGGCAGCCTGCTCGCGTGGCTGGACAAGGCCGAGAGCACCGATGAGCTGATGCCGCGCCCTGAGCCGCCAGAGCCCGGAGTCGTCCAGCTGCTCACGATCCACGGCTCTAAGGGCCTGGAATGGGACGCCGTCGCGGTGGTCCGCCTCGTGGTCGACGAGCTGCCCAGCCGCGTGTCCGACACCTCCGGCTGGTTCGGTTTCGGAGTCGTGCCGTTCGCGCTGCGCGGTGATCGCGACGCGCTCCCGCGCTTCGACTGGGATCCGGTGGAGGCGATCGGGGAGGAGACCGACCCTGAGAAGCGCCAGAAACTCGCTCAGGCCTCGCTGTCAGGCGGAGCCACGAAAGCGAACCCGAAGGGCGGGGCGCTCAAGCGATTCAAAGACGCCTACCGCGCGTACCAGCAGCAGGAGGAGCGCCGACTCGCCTACGTGGCCGTGACGCGCGCGCGCACCGACCTTCTGCTCAGCGGCGCCCATTGGGCAGGCCAGAAGGCACCACGTACGCCCAGCCCGTACCTCGCCGAAGCTCTGGAGGCGCAGGGTCTCGATCCCATCGACCCCGTAGACCCCGATGAGAACCCGTACGAGGGCCCCGGTTCCACTCTCACCTGGCCGATCGACCCCCTCGGTGCCCGGCGGAGTACCGTGGCCGCCGCCGCGACCGCCGTCGAGGAAGCCGTGCAGGCGAGCGCCGCGGAGCCGACGCTCGAACTACAGCGACTGCTCGCGGAGCGCGCCGCGCGGCAACGCGGCGCGGATGCCGTGGCTCCGACCCGCGTACCGGCGTCTCGGTTCAAGGACTACGTCACCGACTTCGGCGGGACGCTCGCATCTATCGTGCGGCCGATGCCGGAGCGCCCCTACCGGCAGACCCGGTTGGGCACGCTGTTCCATGCATGGGTCGAGCAGCGCTCCGAGCTCGTCGGCGTGGGAAACCGCCTGGACGAGGCGCTGTGGGAGCTCGACGAGGACGAGACCCCCCAGGACCCCGCCTTCCGGGGGGACGACGGTGTCGAGGGTACGGCGTCATCGGCGGACGCCGCCGACCTCGCCGCACTGCAGCAGACGTTCGAACGGAGTGAGTGGGGCGACCTGAAGCCGTTCGCGGTCGAGATCGAGATCGACTTCGCTCTCGGTGCAGGAATCGACGACATCGCAGCGCGCGAGCAGTCTCACATCGTGATCTGCAAGCTCGACGCGGTCTATCGCCGAGCCGACCGCGGCGGCCGCATCGAGATCGTCGACTGGAAGACGGGCAAGGCGCCCCGCACTGCGGCGGAGCGCGAAGAGCGGATGCTGCAACTCGCCCTCTACCGGCTCGCCTATCACCGGCGCTTCGACGTGCGTCTGGAAGAGATCGACGTCGCCCTGTACTACGTCGCGGACGACCTCGTCATCCGCGGTGATCGCGTCTACTCGGAAGAAGAGCTCTTCCACCGTTGGAGCGCGGCGCGCGCAGCGCGCTGAGCCTCCTCGGAGTCGCCGTCGGCGTCGCTCGGGACGGACTCCGTCGAAGCTTCGGGCAAATCAGGGCGCGGTGTGGGCGGTTGCGCGTCCTCCCGCACCCCGGCGGTCCCGTTCGTGCCGGCGAAGAGAGTCGCCACCCCGGTGAGGTCCTCGGTCTCGACGGTCAGCATCTCGGCACGCCGGTCGGTCTCGCGGACGCCGGTCTCATGCGATGCATCGGCGTCGTCGGACTCGGACCGGTCGTCCGCCCACAGCTCTTCGGGGTTGTACGCGTCGGTCTGCATCGAGGTGTCGACGTCGGCGACCGTGGTGGCCGGCACTCGGCCGAGCGCGTCGAGGGCCGAATCGACGCCCTCGCTGCGAGCGGCGATGATGCTGAGATCGTCGGCGCGCAGTCCTTCGGCGAGGGACTCGAGCAGTGCCGCGGCATCATCGACGATGTCGGGGCGCCGCATCGAGTCGCCGTGGACCAACCAGCGAGCGAACTCCAGCTCGGCGAGGAGCCGGGCGCGCACCTCGAGGCCCGCATCCGGTGCCCGAACGGCGGCCCGGGCGTAGGAGGCGTGGACATCGGCGGCGGCATCCGGCGCTGCCGAGAGCCAGGAAAGGTCGATCGCGGGATCTCCCACGGACAGGCCGTGCCAGCCGATGAGCCCGGTGACCTCGGGGCCGCGCTCCGGGTCGTCCGTGAAGAGGAAGGAAGTCGACTGCACTCCGCCCAGGACGACTGTCGACTCGAACCGCCACAGATCGTCGTCGGCGACGGCGTCGCGCCAGCGCACGGTGAGGCGGGCGGGCACGCGTCCGGTCGCCGCAGCGGAGTCCACGAGCCGGTTGACCTCGTCGCGGCTCTCCTCGGCGGAGCGCGCCACGAGTCCCGCAGTGCGCACGACCGAGGTCGGCATCCCGTGGACGGCGGCGATCGCCGCACCCATGGACTCGGCTGCACCGCGTCCGGCCGGCACCATCGAGGCTTCGATCTGGAATCCGGGGAGGAGTTCGGTCACCAGAGCGCGACCCTTGCCGACCGTCGTCTCGCCGATGTACTCGGGGGCGCGGAAGGGCAGCATCGCCCGAGCGCCGTCGGTCAACGCGCGCAGTGCGAGGGCCTCAGCGGCCAGCTCGCGCGCGGTGTCCTCATCGTCGGCGACGCGGATCGCGAGCTCGCGGCCGTCGACGAGCGACGCGACCGCCGAGTCGAATCGGTTGTCGCCGTCTGCGTTGAGAGCGCGGGCACCCGTGACCTCCGCGCCGGGCAGTGCGGCCGTCACCGCCGCGGCTAGAGTGAAAGGAGAGCGTCCCATCCCCCCAGGGTAGGTCGACGCCGGGGCGGTCCCGCCTCCGCCACGCCCGTGAGAGAGGGAGTCGATGACCTTTCAGCCCCCCGCCCTCGACCGCGCCGCCGATCTGCGTGAGGAATCCGGCGTTCTCGAACGTCTGCGGAACGACCGCGACACCCGGGTCATCGTGGTGCGCGACCGCAGGGTGAGGGTGGTCGAATCGACCCTCCTACGGGTTCCTGCCGATGAGATCGACGACGCGACCTGGGCTCTGCTCGGCCGCGATCAGGACGGTGCAGTGCTGCTGCTCGCCGCCGCGCCGCCGGAGAACGACGCCCTCGACACGGCCCCCGATGAGATCTGGCTGGGGCTGCGCGACCTGGGCGGTCGAATCGACCAAGCCGAGTCCGAACTGCTGGTCGAAGCCATCGCGGTGGCGGGCTGGCTGCGCGATGCGCCGTTCTGTTCGACGTGCGGCGGCGGCACCGAGCTGCGTCAGGCCGGGTGGTCACGGCGCTGCCTCATCTGCGGACGCGATCACTTCCCGCGCACCGACCCTGCGGTCATCGTCGCCGTGGAGAGCCGTGACGGTGAGCGGCTGCTGCTCGGTGCCAACGCGAACTGGGGCGGACGGATGTACTCCTGCTTCGCCGGCTTCACCGAGGCAGGGGAGTCGCTCGAAGCGACCGTTCATCGTGAGATCGAGGAGGAGTCCGGCGTGCGGCTCTCGGCACTGCGCTACATCTCCTCGCAGGCCTGGCCGTTCCCTCGTTCGCTGATGGTCGGCTTCCGCGCGGTCGTCGACGAGGAATCCGCCGCGCTCGCGGACGGCGAGGAGATCATCGAGGTGCGTTGGTTCACACGTGCCGAGATCGGGTCGGCATTGGCCGGAGAAGGCCCCGTCGGGCTGCCCGGTCCGGCATCCATCGCCCGCGCGCTCATTCTCGACTGGTACGAGGGGCGCGCGTGAGCGCACTCGATGCGCTCGACGAGCGGCAGAGGGCGGCGGCGTCGGTCTTGCGAGGTCCCGTCGCCGTGCTCGCCGGCGCGGGCACGGGCAAGACCCGTGTGATCACCCACCGCATCGCGCATGGTGTCGACACCGGCGCCTATTCGCCGTCGCGCGTGATGGCGGTGACCTTCACCGCGAAGGCCGCGGGCGAACTCCGGGGCAGGTTGCGCGCCCTCGGAGTCGAGGGCGTCGCCGCCCGCACGTTCCACGCCACGGCGCTCGCGCAGCTGAACTTCTTCTGGCCGACGCTGGCCGGGTCGCCCGCTCCGTCGATCATCGACAACAAGGTGCGGATGCTGGGACAGGCAGCCGATGCGATGCGGCTGCGCCCGAGCACCGCCACCCTCCGGGACATCGCCTCGGAGATCGAATGGCGGAAGGTCTCGATGTTGTCGATCGAGCAGCACGCCGCGCTCGGCCGCCCGGTCACCGGCATCGACTCCGCGCAGCTCTCCGAGCTGATGAGCCGTTACGAGGCTCTCAAGGACGAGCGCCGACAGCTCGACTTCGAGGACGTGCTCCTGGCCTGCGCCGGCATGCTCGAAGCCGAGCCACGGGTGGCGGCATCCGTCCACGAGCAGTATCGCCACTTCACGGTCGACGAGTTCCAGGATGTCTCGCCGCTGCAGAACCGTCTCCTCGAGCTGTGGCTCGGGGATCGCCAGGACATCTGCGTGGTCGGCGATGCCAGTCAGACCATCTACTCCTTCGCGGGCGCCGAGCAGCGGTTCCTTCTCGAGTTCGGGCGCCGTCACCCCGACGCGACCGTCGTGCGGCTCGAGACCAACTACCGGTCGCAGGCGCCCATCCTCACGGCCGCAAACGCCCTCATGAACGGGCGTCCCGGCGCGCTGGAGCTTCAGCCCGCCCGCGAGCAGTTCACGGCGGACGCCCCCACCGTGACCGCATACGACTCCGAGTCCGAGGAAGCGGCAGGGATCGCCGCGTCGATCTCGGCTCGGATCGCGGCCGGGGCCTCTCCGGCCGAGATCGCTGTGCTGTATCGGGCGCACGCCCAGTCCGGAGTGCTGCAGCAGGCGCTCGCCGCAGAGGGCATCCCCACCTCGGTCCTCGGCGGTACGCGTTTCTTCGCGATGCCCGAGGTGCGCCAGGCGATCCTCGCGCTGCGTGCTGCCGCCGTCGCGCCCACGGAACAGGGATTCCTTCCGAACGTGCAGCGCGTGCTGCGGGAACTCGGCCTGACCGAGGAGCCGCCGGCGGCAGGGGGAGCACAGCGCGACGGGTGGGAGGCGCGGCGTGCGATCCTGCGACTCGCCGAAGATGCAGGACCGGATGCGAATCTGCGCACCTTCAGCGACGCGATGATGGCCCGCGCGAAGGACCAGCACGAGCCGACGATGCGCACCGTGACGCTCTCGACCCTGCACGCCGCGAAGGGATTGGAATGGCCGCACGTGCACCTCGCCGGCTGGGCCGAGGGCTCGCTGCCGATCTCGTATGCGTCGACTTTCGAGGCGATCGATGAGGAGCGGCGACTCGCCTATGTCGGAGTCACGCGCGCCGCGCGTACCTTGGAGATCTCGTGGTCGCGGTCGGCAGGGCGAGGAGAGCGGGCTCCGTCGAGGTTCCTCGCGGAGATGGGGACGACTGCCCGCGGCACCGGCATCCTTCGTGAAACGACACCGCACGCCACGCGCGCGAGCCGTCCTCGCTGATCTGCGCCACCATGCCTCCCTCGCCGTTGGCGAGGAGTCTCGCCGCCAGAACAGCGCCCGCAGCGATCCGGCCGGCTCGAAGAGGCCCAGCGCCCTGGCCGATCAGCTGCGCGTGCAGCAGCGGCCACGCCGGGTCGCGGTCGGTGTCGTCGGCATCTCTGCATGACAGGCAGGGCGTGTGCCCGGGGATGACGAGCGGCCCCACGGAGACCCGCCCCGGTTCGAACGCGATCGGAAGGTGCGGGGTGTCTTCGCGGAGGTAGCGTGCGAATTGCAGTGCGGCGGCGGCGCCTTGCACGAGGATCACGCCGACAGCTCCGCGCACCGCCCGATCGATCATGGTCACGCCCTCGTCTTCGAGCACCTCTCGCGCACGGTAGGCGCCGCGACCGTCGGTGACGCCGATCGTCTCGACCCAGGCAGGGCGGACGCCGACAGGATCGTCGACCAGCAGATGCTCGATCCGAGCCAGCAGCATCCGCGCCTCGTCGCGCGGCGCGCCGACGCCGTGGGCGATCACGTCGAACGACGCGCGGCGGAATGCGAAGCGCAGCCGGCTCAGCAGAAGCTCCACCCACGGTGCTGTCGCATCGATGCGTAGTTTTCCGTCTGCGCCGAGCTGCAGCGTCTCGCCGTCCCTCCAGAGCAGGGGTGTGCCGGGATCCAGACGAGTGAGTGTCGGCGGTGTCAGTGGCATTCCCCGATTCTGGAGAAGGCCGCGTTGCCGTGGCGCTGCGAACACGCTTCGGTGGAGAACTTCCCGGCGACGCGGCCCGGGGGAGGACCCGTGCTCACCCCCGAGCCGTCGGGACTCAGACCGGTCGTTCCCCCTCGGGAGACGCGTCATCGTCGGTCTCGCCGGGTCGCTCCCCGTCGTCGTCGCTCTCTTCCGGCCTCTCCGCGGAGAAGTCGTCTCCGTCGAGCAGGCGCGCGAGAGCCTCGTCGAATTCATCGGCCACCGGCTGCTCGCCGCGCTCTGCGGCCTGCAGGCGGGCGACCAAGGCGCTCGGGTCGTCGATGTCCTCGGCGTTCGGCATCAGGTCCGGGTAGTCCCAGAGCGCGTCGCGGGCCGAGATGCCGACGGCATCCGTCACCGCCTGCCACATCGCCGACGCCTCGCGCATGCGACGCGGACGCAGCTTCAGGCCGACCAGCGCGCCGAGCGCGTCTTCCGCGGGACCGCCGACGGCGCGGCGGCGGCGAGCCGCCTCGGCGATGCGGGCGCCGTCCGGAAGCCGTGCGGTCGCCTGGGAGGTGACCACGTCGACCCAGCCGTCGATCGTAGCGATGAGGTTCTCGAGTCGGGTCAGCGCCTCGCGCTGCGCGTCGGTCTGGGTGGGGAGCAGCGCGCCGCCCTCGATCGCCGCCCTCAGCTCTTCGGGGTCGGAAGGATCGAGGCGGCTGGCGACGTCCTCGAGCGCATCCACATCGACGGTCACACCCCGGGCGAAGTCGGTGATCTGCGCCATCACGTGCAGGTGCAGCCATTTCGCGTGCCGGTAGAGACGGGCATACGCGAGCTCGCGGGTCGCCAGGTAGAGGGCGATCTGGTCTTCGGGGATCTCGAGGCCCTCGCCGAAGGCGGTCAGATTCTGGGGGATCACCGCCGCGGTCCCGGCCGGCAGCACCGGGATGCCGACGTCGCCGCCCGAGACGACCTCGAGCGACAGGTTCCCGAGCACCTGACCGAACTGCGCGGCGAAGACGGAGCCGCCGAGCCCGCGCATCAGCTTGCCGGCGCCCTGGACCACACTGCGCATCTCCTCCGGCACCTGCGTGTCCAGAGCCGAGGTCAGTGCGTCGGCGATGCTGGTCGAGACGGGACCGGCGATCTCCTTCCAGACCGGCAGCGTCTTCTCCACCCATTCGCCGCGGGTCATCGCGGTCGGGGCCTCACTGAGCTCCGAGATGGTGGTCACTTCGCCGAGCCAGAGATTCGCGAGAGTGAACGAATCGACGAACGAGCTGCGCGAACCGTCGGTGACGCCCTGGCCCTCGCGATTGGCGATGTGCAGGGCCTGCTGCCGCGCGTTCTCCCAGGGGTCGCCGCCGAAGGCGCCCTGCAGTTGCGACATGATCGTCTGCATCATCGCGGGGTCGAACTGGAACCCCTCCATGCCCTGCATCGCATCTCGAAGAGCCTCGGGGTCGATGTCGCCTCCGCCCTGGTTCGAGAGCATCCGTCGGAGGAACTCCTGGAAGTCCTCGGGTGTCGGGTCGTTGTCTGCCATGTCGTTCGCCCTCTCAGCACGCCTATAGCCGTGCCATCTACGCTAGTCACAGGTTTCTGCACGCGTCCGCGAAGCGAGCAGATCGCTGTACGCCGCTCGCGAACGACGGAGGATGCTGTGGATCGAACGCGGTCTGGAAAGCCCGGACTCGGAGTCTGGGCGCTGATCGTCGCGCTCTTCGCCCTCGTGGTCCTGACCTTCCTCCCGACGCCCTACGTGATCCAGCGTCCTGGGCCCGTCTACGACACCCTCGGCACGGCGACCGGCACCGATGGAGAGAAGATCCCGCTGATCAGCGTCGAGGGAGCGGAGACCTTCGAGACCGGCGGCACGCTCGACCTCACGACCGTGCAGGTGGTCGGGAACCGCGAGCGCACACCGAGCTGGTTCGAGCTCGCGCTGGCGTGGACGGACTCCTCTCGCGCTGTCGTGCCGCTCGACTCGGTCTTCCCCGAGGGTGTCACGACCGAGCAGCGCGACGAGCGCAACGCGATGCTGATGGTCGATTCGCAGCACGAGGCGACGGCCGCGGCGCTGAACGAGCTCGGCTACGACACGGGCGCGCAGGTGGTCGTGCAGGAGGCCGTCGCTGATGCACCGGCGGACGGCCTGCTCGAGGCCGAAGACGTGATCACGGCGATCGACGGTACCGAGGTCACCTCCGCGACCCAGCTCCGTGAGGCCATCCAGGATGCCGGCGGCGACTCGGTGTCGCTCACCGTGCTCCGCGACGGCGAGGAGCAGACCGTGGAGATCACCCCCGAGAAGCACACCGAGGACGACGTCACGACCTGGCTCATCGGCATCACGCTGCGCACCGACTACGACTTCGAGGTCGACGTCACGCTCCAGCTCGACAACGTGGGTGGGCCCAGTGCCGGGATGATGTTCGCGCTCGGCATCATCGACACGCTCTCCGCGGGCGAGCTGAACGGCGGGCAGAACATCGCCGGCACCGGCACGATCGACGCCGCGGGCACGGTCGGGCCGATCGGCGGCATCCGCCAGAAGCTCTACGGCGCGCGGGATGCCGGAGCGGACTACTTCCTCGCCCCGGCATCCAACTGCGACGAGGTCGTGGGGCACGTGCCCGACGGTCTGCAGGTGATCCGCACCGCGACGCTCCAGGAGTCCCTCGACGCGCTCGAGGTGATCGCCGCCGCCGGTGATGTCGAGGCGCTGCCCACGTGCGAGCTCGCCCGGTCGTGACCCCGAGGCGTCGTGGTGGGCGGGGTGCCGTGATCGTGCCGTGACCGGGATGACAGCCGGAGCACAGTGAGGCCCGCCTAAGATGGAACGGTGACCTCGAACTCAGCCTCTGCTCCGAATCCGGCCACGCCTCGAACCTCCCGACGCATCCTCGGCATCTCCCTGGTGATCATCGCCGCACTGATCGCGGCGTTCTTCGTGTTCGCCTCGCTCTACACGGAGTTCCTCTGGTTCGACCAGGTGGGCTTCACCGGCGTCCTCACGACGCAGTGGTTCGCCACCGCCCTGATGTTCGTGGCGGGCTTCCTGGGCATGGCCGTGCCCCTGTTCCTCGTGATTCAGCTGGCGTATCGCCTACGGCCCGTCTACGTGCGGCTCAGCTCGCAGCTCGACCGGTACCAGGAGGTCATCGAGCCCCTCCGCCGCCTCGCGATGTGGGGCATGCCGATCTTCTTCGGCCTGTTCGCCGGTTTTGCCGCCGCCGGGCAGTGGAAGACGGTCTGGCTGTGGGCCAACGGCGTGGCGACGTCCGACGTCGACCCGCAATTCGGCATCGACACCGGCTTCTACATGTTCGCGATGCCGTTCTACTCGATCCTGCTCGCGTTCGTGTCTGCGGTGCTCCTGCTCTCGCTGCTGGTCACCGCGCTGGTGTCGTACCTCTACGGCTCGGTGCGCGTCGGCCAGGGCGAGCTGCGCATCTCGAAGCCGGCCCGGATCCAGCTCGCGGTGATCGCTGGTCTCTACCTTCTCGTGCAGGCGGCCAGCCTCTGGCTCGACCGCTATAAGACGCTGACCACTCCCGATGACCGCATCACGGGTGCCGCGTACACGGGCGTCAATGCGACGATCCCCGGCCTCGCGATCATCGCGATCATCGCCGCCGTGGTGGCCGTGCTGTTCTTCGTCACCGCCGTCATCGGCCGCTGGCGCTTCCCTCTCGCGGCTACGGCGCTTCTCCTCGTCGCATCCCTGGTCGTGGGAGTCGGCTACCCGTGGGTCGTCACGACCTTCCAGGTGAAGCCGAACCAGAACGCGTACCAGGCCGAGTACTACCAGCGGAACATCGACGGCACGAAAGAGGCCTATGGGGTCGCCGACCTCGAGACCACGGCTTTCGAGGCCGAGACGGACGCCGCCGCAGGTCAGCTGCGTGAAGACGCCGAGACCACGGCGTCCATCCGCATCATGGACCCGAAGGTCATTCCTCCGACGGTCCGCCAGCTCGAGCAGTACCGCGGCTACTACCAGTTCCAGACCAACATGGACGTCGACCGGTACGAGATCGACGGCGTGATGCAGGACACGGTCGTGTCGGTGCGAGACCTCGACATGTCGGGTCTCGGCGACGGAGACAACTGGAACAACCGCGTCGCGGTGTACACCCACGGCTACGGCCTCGTCGCGGCGGCGGGCAACCAGCGCACGAGCGATGGCGAGCCGGTGTTCCTCGAGCGCGGCATCCCGTCCTCCGGCTTCCTCACGGACCGGGAGAACTTCGAGCCGCGCGTCTACTTCGGCGAGAACTCCCCGGAGTACTCGATCGTCGGCGCCCCCGAGGGTTCTGATCCCGCCGAGATCGACTACCCCCGCGGCAAGGACGGCGCCAGCGAGACCAAGACCACCTTCGAGGGTGAGGGCGGACCGAGCGTCGGCAGCACGTTCACGAAGCTGCTCTACGCGCTCAAGTTCCAGTCGGAGCAGATCCTCTTCTCGAACCTCGTGAACGAGGAGTCGCAGATCCTCTACGACCGCGACCCGAAGACGCGTGTGCAGAAGGTGGCGCCCTACCTCGAACTCGACAGCGACCCGTACCCGAGCGTGGTCGATGGTCGAATCGTCTGGATCGTCGACGGCTACACCACGAGCTCGACCTATCCCTACTCGACCGGTGTGAGCCTGTCGGACGCCATCGCCGATTCCAACGTGCCGTCGCCGACGCTCGCGATCGACGACATCAACTACATCCGCAACTCGGTCAAGGCCACGGTCGACGCCTACGACGGCTCCGTGACGCTCTACGCCTGGGACGACGAGGACCCGATCCTCGAGACGTGGCAGAAGGTGTACCCGTCGACGGTGAAGCCGATCAGCGAGATGTCCGGCGAGCTGATGGCGCACGTGCGCTACCCGACAGACCTCTTCAAGGTGCAGCGCGACGTGCTCGGGATCTACCACGTCGACACGGCCGGCTCGTTCGCCCAGCAGGACAACCGCTGGCAGACGCCGAACGACCCCCGCTCCGACGCCATGCTCCAGCCGCCGTACTACCTGACGATGCAGATGCCCGGTCAGGACTCTCCGCGCTTCTCGATGTTCTCGACCTTCATCCCCGTGTCGCAGGGCGCGGGCGGCAGCCGAGACGTGCTGATGGGCTACCTCGCGGTGGATTCGGATGCCGGTTCCGAGGCGGGCGTGAAGGGCGAGGGCTACGGTCAGCTGCGGATGCTGGAGATCGACACGGACACCACCGTGCCAGGACCGGGTCAAGTGCAGAACACCTACAACTCGGACACCGCCGTCGTGCCGCAGCTGAACCTGCTGCAGCAGGGTGAGTCCGAGGTCATCTACGGCAACCTGCTCACGCTCCCGGTCGGTGGCGGTCTGCTCTACGTGCAGCCCGTCTACGTGCAGTCGTCCGAGGGAACGCAGCTGCCCCGACTGCAGAAGGTGCTGGTCGCCTTCGGTGACCGCGTCGCCTTCGAGGACACGCTCACTGAGGCGCTCGACACGCTGTTCGGCGGCGACTCCGGAGCGACCGGCGGTGACGACCAGGTCGAGCCGACCGACCCGGAAGAGCCAGGCACGGACGAGCCGGTCGAGGGCGAGACGCCGACCGAGCCCGAAGCACCGAGCACGCCCACGGGTGACGAGGCCGAGGCGCTCGCTGCAGCGCAGCAGGCCCTGCTCGATCGCGACGCGGCTCTGAAGGCCGGAGACCTCGAGGCCTTCGCCGAAGCGGACAAGCGTCTCACGGCGGCTGTCAACAAGCTCCTCGAGCTGGACGCCGCCGCGGGGGAGTGACCTTGCGAAGCTGAGCCGAATCGGGCGTCCCTGCGGGGGCGCCCGATTCGCGTATCGGCTGACCCTGTGGTTCCCATCGGATTCGCGGGATGGGACGAGAGCAGCGGTCGACCTACTGTGGCATCGGTGGCGTTTTGCCCGACCCGATGGGAGCACCATGAACGAGCCGCAGAACGACCTGGCCGAGCCCGGGCCTGCGCAGACCGAGATCGCGCTCCCATCGACGACGGGCATCGAGGTCAAGTCCATCGACTGGGTGCCGCTCAGCGAACGCACCGGCAGGCCGTCGAGCCTCTTCTCGCTCTGGTTCATGTCGAATGCGAACCTCACCACGCTCGCGACGGGAATGGTCGGCGTCGCCATGGGCGCGAATTTCCTGGCGTCCGTGCTGGCGATCGTACTCGGGGTGTGCGTCGGGACCGTGTTCACCGCCTTCCATTCCGCGCAAGGCCCACAGCTCGGGCTGCCGCAGATGATCCAGTCTCGGGCGCAGTTCGGCTACCGCGGCGTGGCGATCGTCTGCCTCGTGGTGGTCGCGAGCATCGTCGGGTTCAACATCTTCAACCAGTTGCTCGCAGGCCAGGTGCTGACCGCGACGACGGGCGTCGACGCCGGCGCGGGGTGGTACGTGCTCATCACGGCACTCGCGCTGACCCTCGCCATCGTCGGATATCACTGGATCCACCGCGTGCAGAAGTGGCTCACCTGGTTGTTTCTCGCGACGTTCGGCGTCTTCACGCTCGTCGCCCTCTTCGCACTCCCTCTCACCACGGCGGACTTCTCGCTGGGCGAGCTGAACTGGCCGGCCTTCCTCGTGCAGTTCGCGGCTGCCGCCGCCTACGCGCTCGGCTGGGCACCGTACGTCTCCGACTACTCGCGCTACCTGCCGCCGCAGACGAGTCCGCGCAAGGCCCTCTTCTACACGTCGTCCGGCGTCATCGTGGGGGCGGGGTGGCTGATGATCCTCGGCGCCTTCGTCGCTTCGCTCTTCGCGGATGCCGATCCCGTCGAGGCCATCAGCGCCGCCGCCGACGCGATCCTGCCCGGCGCCGGCACGGTGCTGCTGTGGTCGGCGCTCCCGGCACTGATCACGGTCATCACGATCAACATCTATGCGGCCAGCATCGAGCTCATCACCGTGGCCGACTCGTTCCGGCAGGTGCGCCCGACGCGGCTCGCCCGCATCGTCGCCTGCAGCATCATCGGCGTCGGGGGTCTGCTCGGCGCGGCCTTCTCGACCGGCGAGTTCCTCGACTCGTTCGGAAGCTTCCTCGTCGTGCTGCTCTACGTGCTCGTGCCGTGGACCTCGGTCAACCTCGTCGACTACTACGTGGTGCGCCGCGGGCGCTACGCGGTCGCCGAGATGTTCCGCCCGCACGGCATCTACGGCACCTGGGGCTGGCGCGGCATCACCGCATACGTGATCGGCATCGTGGCGATGATCCCGTTCGTCGCCACGACCTGGTTCACGGGCCCGATCGCTACGGCCATCGGCGGCATCGACGTCGCCCTCTTCGTCGGGCTCGCGGCATCCGCCATCGCCTACCTGCTGCTCGCGCGAGGGCTGGACCTCGACGCCGAGCGACGGCTGGCTCGCGATGAGGCGAAGGCCATGGGCGTGCGCTCCGTGAGTTTCGGCGCGGGTCGCGGCTGAGGCCTTCCGAGGGCGGGTCTCGCGGGTAAGCGAAAGGCCCCTGATCGGGATTTCTCCTGATCAGGGGCCTTTCTTGTGTCGCATTCTCGTTGCGGGGACAGGATTTGAACCTGCGACCTCCGGGTTATGAGCCCGGCGAGCTACCGAACTGCTCCACCCCGCGGCACAAGAAGTAACTTATCACGGATTCGGAGGCGGGGCCAATCGAGCCGGGCCCGAGCCGATGCGAGAGGATGAGGTCATGACCGAGTCCGCAGCCGTGTCCGTCGCCGTATGCCAGTTCGCGCCCACGGCGTCCCGTTCCGACAACCGGGAGCGCATCGCTGCCCTCACCGCGGATGCCGCTGCGCGCGGCGCGAAGCTGATCGTCTTCCCGGAGTACTCCAGCTACTTCGTCGATCCGATGGACGCGACCCTCGCAGCGAACGGCGAGGATCTCGACGGAGAGTTCGTTGCGAGCCTGACCGCCCTGGCCGCCGACTACGCCGTCGTCATCGTCGCAGGCCTCGCCGAGCGGGCCACGGACGGAGAGCGAGTGCGCAACACCGTCGTGGCGGTGCGGGGCGACGGCATCCTCGCGGTCTACCGCAAGCAGCATCTGTACGACGCCTTCGGGCAGACGGAGTCCGACTGGATCGAGCAAGGCGATCCGGGAGAACCCCCGACCTTCGATCTGGGCGGCCTGCGGTTCGGTCTGATGACCTGCTACGACCTGCGGTTCCCCGAACTCGCCCGCACGCTGGTCGACGCGGAGGCCGATGTCCTCGTGGTCCCGGCGGAGTGGGTGCGCGGACCGCTCAAGGAGCATCACTGGACCACGCTCCTGGCCGCGCGCGCGATCGAGAACACCGTGTACGTCGTGGCTGCCGACCATCCCACGCCGATCGGAGTCGGACACTCGCAGATCGTCGATCCTCAGGGCGTGGTGCTCGCCGGGGTCGGGACCGCCGAAGGTATCGCCGTCGCCGCCGTCGAGCAGGCGGCGATCGATCGGGTCCGAGCGGTCAACCCGTCTCTGCAGGTACGGCGGTACGCCGTCGTACCCCGCTGAGGAAGCGCCGGTCAGACCGTGAGCGCTGCGAGGCGCGAGGCGGCCTCCTCGAGCACCTCTACACGCTTGCACGCGGCGAACCGCACCAGCCCGCTGTATTCGCCCCTATGTCCCTCGGAGACGAACGCGGTCAGCGGGATGGCGACGACACCGGCGCGCTCCGGCAGCGCACGGCAGAAGGCCGCGGCATCCGCTCCTCCGAGCGCCGTGGCATCGGCGACGGTGAAGTAGCCGCCCTGCGGAGCGTGCACCGTGAAACCGGCCGCACGCAGGCCGTCCCCGAGGATCCCGTGCTTGCGAGCCAGGGTGGCCGCGGCATCCGTGAAGTACTCGTCGTCGAGGCGCAGGCCGACGGCGACGGCGGGCTGGAACGGGGAGCCGTTGACATAGGTCAGGTACTGCTTGACGGTGAGCACGGCGGTGATCAGGTCCGCAGGTCCGTGCACCCAGCCGATCTTCCACCCCGTGGCCGAGAACGTCTTGCCCGCGGAGGAGATCGTGAGCGTTCGCTCGGCGGCGCCTGGGAGAGTCGCGATAGGAATGTGCGGCACCCCGAACGAGAGATGCTCGTACACCTCGTCCGTCACGATGACCGCGTCGTGCCGGTGCGCCAGACGCACGACCTCGGCGAGCACCTCGGCGTCGAACACGGCTCCGGTCGGGTTGTGCGGGTCGTTGACGAGGATGAGGCGGGTGCGATCGGTGACCGCAGCGGCGAGCTCATCGATGTCCGGCTGGAAAGACGGCGCTCGCAGCGGGACGGTCCGCAGCCGCGCACCCGCCAGAGCGACCGCCGCCGCGTATGAGTCGTAGTAGGGCTCGAAGACCACAACCTCGTCGTCGGGGCCGTCGATCAGCGCGAGGAGAGTGGCGGTGAGGGCTTCGGTCGCCCCTGCCGTGACGATGACCTCCGTCGCGGGGTCGAGCACCAGGCCGTAGAAACGGCGCTGATGCTCGCTGATGGCGGCGAGCAGATCCGGGATACCACGACCGGGAGGATACTGGTTCGCGCCGGTCGCGATCGCCGCTCGCGCGGCCTCGAGAACCTCGGCGGGGCCGTCCTCGTCGGGGAAACCCTGACCGAGATTGATCGCTCCGGTTCGGGCCGCCGCAGCGGACATCTCTGCGAAGATCGTAGGTGCGACGGTTCCGTCTGCGGCGAGCAGACCTGCACCGGCCGCCGTGCGCCGCCATGCGCCGGGAATGACACTCATGAAGAACAGGCTAAGGCCATAGCGGAAACTCATCTTCGCCATACGAAACGCACAGATACAGGCGGCAGTCTGGAGGGGCGTCGAAGAAGGAGCACACCATGAACGAAGAGCACCCCCAGGACCACTCGGCACCCGCGTCGCACGACGCCGTGCCGTCCACCGAGGCAGCAGAGGTCGCCGCACAGCCGACCCCCTCCGTCGCCGAGACCACAGCCCCCGCCGCGCCGGCGCCGGGACATGAGGTGCCCTCGACCTTCACGTCGCAGGCCCCCACCGCACAGCCCGCGGCAGCGGCACCCGCTACCGCGACGCACATCGTTCCTCAGCCGTTCGCGGCCCCGGGCACCGGTCATTCGACCGCCTCCGCACCGGGTGCCGCCTTCGGCATCCCCACCGCGACGACCCACACGCAGCAGACTCACCCGGTCGACGGCTCCAGCCCGCTCGGGCTCGCCGGTGCGCCGGCCGACGGGGTCAAGACAAAGGAGCCGAAGTCGCGGGGTGGCGCCAAGTTCGCCGCCTTCATCGTCGCGGCGGCCCTCGTGGGCGGTGTCGCGGGTTTCGGCGGTGGCGCGCTGCTGACCGGTCTGCAGGATGAGCCGTCGGGCGGCACAGCAGGCGGACCGCAGACCGTCACGGTCAACAACCCGGGCTCGGTGAACGAGACCACCGCGGTCGCGACGGAAGCCCTCCCCTCGGTCGTCACGATCGAGGTCGCAGGCTCCGACCAGGGCGGCAGCGGCTCGGGCGTGATCGTCAGCGATGACGGCTATGTGCTCACCAACACGCACGTCGTGACTCTCGGGGGTGCCGTGGCCGACCCGACGATCCGGGTGACCACCTCAGACGGACGCATCTTCGAGGCCACGATCGTCGGCACCGACCCGATCTACGACCTCGCCGTGATCAAGCTGAACGATGCCGAAGGACTCACCCCCATCGAGTTCGCCGATTCGTCGAAACTCAACGTCGGCGACACCGCTGTGGCTCTCGGTGCGCCGCTCGGACTCGCCAATTCGGTGACGACCGGCATCGTGAGCGCTCTCAACCGCAGCATCCAGATCGCGTCGTCGGCCGTGCCCGACTCGTCCACGGAAGACGCTCCGCAAGAGCAGCAGACTCCGGAGGAGGGCGAGGGCGAAGGGCCGTTCCAGTTCGACATCCCCGGCAACACCCCCCAGCAGTCCGGGGGATCGATCTCCATCGCCGTGATCCAGACGGATGCCGCGATCAACCACGGCAACTCGGGCGGTGCCCTCGTCAACAGCAAGGGCGAGCTGATCGGCATCAACGTCGCGATCGCGAGTTCGGGTGGGTCTGAGGAATCGGGCTCGATCGGCATCGGTTTCGCCATCCCGGCGAACATCGCGCAGCGCGTGTCCGACGAGATCATCGCCGACGGTGCCGCGACGCATGGTCTGCTCGGCGCCTCGGTCCGCGACGCCGCCAGCGTCGAGGGCGCCAGCGTCTCCGGCGCGTTCATCGCGGAGGTCACTGCGGGCGGTGCGGCAGCCGCCGCGGGTCTGCGGGCGGAGGACGTCGTCACGGCCTTCAACGGCGTGCCGATCACCAGTGCCAGCGACCTCACTGCTCAGGTTCGCGCGGCGGCGGCGGGCAGCGATGCCACGGTCACCTACGTCCGCGGCGGCAAGGAAGAGGAGCTCGAGGTGACGCTGGGCGAGCTCGCCGGCTGATACACCGTTGAAGGAGAAGGACGCCACCCCGCGATAGGCTCGCGGGGTGGCGTCCTTCTCTTTCGGCACCGGCAACGCGGCCAAGCTGCTCCGGCTTCCGTTCTATGCCGCAGGACGCATAGGCACGGCGTTCGTGCCGCGCGGCCGGCGCTGGGTGTTCGGATGCGGGGCGGGTATCGGTGACGGCGCCCTGGCCCTGCAGCAGTATGCCGCCGCGGCCGGACACGACACCGTATGGCTGACCTCGTCGGACCGAGAGGATCGGGATGCCGCGGCCCTCGGCATCCGCACGGTGCGCAAGACCAGCCTGCGGGGCTGGTGGGCTACCGCGCGGGCGCAGGTGCTCGTGGTCACGCACGGGCTCGGCGACGTCAACCGCTATGGGAACGGCGGAGGCTTCGTGGTGCAGCTCTGGCACGGCATCCCGCTCAAGCGGATCGGGCTCGATTCACCCGCCACCACGCAGGTGCCGAACGTGCCGGGAGCATCGCTTCTCCGCCGCGTGGTGGCGCTTCTCTATCGCAGCGCCGCGCGGCGGATCAGGGTTCTTCCTGCAGCGTCGCATCGCTCGCGGGGGCGTCTGGAATCCGCCTTCGGCCTCGCCACCGGCCGGGTCGTCGTGACGGGGGAGCCGCGCGTCGACGTGCTGTCCGCCGGTTCGCCCGAGTGGCGGCGCGCCACGGCATCCCGTCGGCTCACCTCCGTCGCCGGCGACGTCTCGGAAGGCACACGCGTGATCCTGTACGCGCCGACCTGGCGCGACGGCGCGGCCGACCCCGCGGTGCCTTCCGCGTCGGAGTGGGTGCGGGTCATCCAGGTGCTGGAAGAGAACGACGCGATCCTTCTCGTGCGTTCGCATCCGCTCGGCGAAGGCGGCTACGCCCCGCCGTTGCCGAGTCGCAGGGTGCGGATGCTGGGCGCATCGGTCCTCGCCGATGTCACGCCGGTGCTTCCCGCGGTCGACGTCCTGATCACCGACTACTCGTCCCTCGCCTACGACGTGGGTCTGCTGCGGATGCCGGTGGTCTTCCTCGCTCCGGATGCGAGCGAGTACGCGCGCAGCCGCGGATTCTACGGTCGTCTCGAGGACGTCGCCGGGGTCGGAGCTTCCACCGAGTGGGCCGGTGTACTCGACCAACTGCGCGCGCTCCTGTCGGACTCCGCGGCGTTCGACACGGCATCCGCGCGTTCCGCTACGCTCAGCGCGGAGATGCACGCATATCGAGACGGGCGCAACACCCACCGGGTGTACCAGGCGATCCGCGCGCGGGGGATCCCCGCACCGAAGGGAGCAGCATGACGACGGCCCGGATCGATGAGGCGGCGCAAGCGCTGATCATCGCAGGGACCGGTCAGCGACCGGCGACAGCAGAACTGGTCGGACCGCGGGCACGGGTCGATGCCCGCCTCACCGGCGGCGGCAAGACATGGAAGGCGACGTTCCCTCTGCAGGCGTCGCGCTGGGGTGGCCCGGAGCTTCCCCTGCCGTCAGGCGCGTACGAACTGCACATCGCTGGCACCGAGACCGACGGCCTGCGCGTCGCGGAGCAGGTGCTGACCGGTGTCCGCGTCGCGGTGGAGGGCAGCGCTGTCCGCATCGCAGCCCCGATCGCACCCGTGTACGAGACCGTCGAGGGCCAATCGACCCTCGAAGGACGATATGTGTCGCAGACGGGAGGCACGGAGAACGCCGTGTTCTTCGAGAGCTTCTACGGTCGCAGCGTCGGCTGCAATCCGCAGGCGATCGACCGGGAGCTCGCGGCGCGGGCTCCCGAGGTACGGCGGTACTGGAGTGTCGTCGATCTCTCGGTCGCCGTCCCGGAGGGCGCGGTGGCCGTCGTCGAGGGCAGCCCGGAGTGGTGGCACGCCCGAGGGGCGGCGCGGCTGCTCGTGGTGAATGACTGGCTGCGTCGGAGGTTCGTGCGAAAGCCCGGGCAGAAGGTGCTGCAGACCTGGCACGGCACACCCCTCAAGCGGCTCGCCCTCCATCGACCCGGCTTCGATCCACGCCGTATGGCGGCGGTCATCAAAGAGTCGCGGCGGTGGGATGTGCTGCTTGCGCAGAACACGTACTCGGAGCGCATTCTGCGCAAGGCATATGCCTTCCTCGGTCGCCCGATCTGGGTCGAGGGCTACCCCCGCAATGACGCGCTGACGACCGGCGATCCCGCGCTGATCCGCACAGCGCTCGGGATCGGCGAGGGGGAGCGGGTGCTCCTGTACGCCCCCACCTGGCGCGACGACCGCACGGAGATGGTCGATTTCATCGATCCGGAGCTCCTGGCCAAACAGGCCGACGCGGTGGTGCTCGTCCGCGGGCATTCCCGCACCCTCCAGCAGGGACGGGACCGGGCCGGCGCACGGGTCATCGATGTGACCGGGTACCCCGAGACGGCGCAGCTTCTGCTCGTGGCCGACGCGCTCATCACCGACTATTCATCGGTCATGTTCGACTTCAGCGTCACTGGCAAGCCGATGTACTTCCTCGTGCCCGACATGGATCACTACCGTGGACAGCTGCGCGGCTTCTACTTCGACCTGGCCGAAAGGGCTCCCGGCCCGCTCGTCCGCTCGCAGGATGAACTGGCAGCGGCGCTGGCCGATGCCGCTCAGGAGGCGACGTACGCGACCCGCTACACGGCCTGGCGCGCGCAGTTCAACATCCGTGACGACGGTCGTGCAGCTCAGCGCGTGGTCGACCGCATCCTCGATCTGGGCTTCGTCACCCGCTGATCGATCGAGCCGCATGCCCGCCGACGGTCAGGGCAGTGGCGTGTTGCGTGTGCCGAGGCGCGACGCGTCGACCGTGTCGCGCGCTCCGCGCAGGACTCCGCCGAGGAATCCGACGCCCCACGACAAGTGCATCGTCGGCAGCACGAGCAGCGTCCACAGCTTCTGGCGCAACCCGCCGCTGCCGGGTGCGAAGGCCACCGCGAGCACGAGGAGCAGATACAGAGCGAGGGGCAGGTAGACCGCGACCGAGGCGACGAGCGACGTGATCCCCGTGAGAATCCCGGTCACCTGCAGCACCGCCACGACCAGGGCGAGGGCGACCACCAGCACGAGCGCGGGTGGTGCGAAGTAGCGGATGCCGTTGCTGCGGCCGAACCGGCGTACGAGCTCTCCGCGCCACGCACCGGTCGCCCGGAACTGGCGCGCGAGACGGATCCAGCTCTCGCGCGGCCAGTAGGTGACGGAAAGCGCGGGATCGAACCAGACGCGGTGCCCCGCCTGCCGGATGCGGAGATTGAGCTCCCAGTCCTCGCCGCGACGGATCGTCTCGTCGAAGTGTCCTACCTCGTCGAGCACCTCGCGTCGCATGACCCCGAGGTAGGCGGACTCCGCCTCTCCCTCGTGCGTTCGTCCGTGGTAGGCGCCGCCGCCGAGGCCGACGGGTGAGTTGTACAGCCGCGCGACCGCCTTCTGGAACGGCGTACGCCCCTCGGCATGCATGACACCGCCGACGTTCGCGGAGCCGGTGCGCTGGAGAGTCTCCAACGCGCGAGCTGCGTAGCCGGGGGAGAGCTCCGAGTGTGCGTCCACGCGGACGATCGTCGCGTACCGACTCGCGCGGATCGCCGCGTTCAGCCCCACCGGGATGTGGGCGGCCGGGTTCTGCACGAGCCGGACGCGGTCATCCGCTGCGGCGAGCTGTTCGGCCAGTTCCGTCGTGCCGTCCGTCGATGGCCCGAGTGCGAGGACGAGCTCGGCGGGGCCGGCGACGTCCTGGGTGAGCACGGAGGCGACGGCGTGCTCGAGGTACGCGCGCTCATTGAGCACCGGCATGACGAAGGACACCCCGTGCTCGGGGGCAGCAGATTCGTTGGCGGGCACATGACGATCATGTCACGGCGACATCGACCGTTCCTGATCTCCGTATTCTGGAGGGATGGGTGCATTGTCTGACGCCAAGAAGGCGTACCGTCTGCTCACACGCGCGCTCAGGTCGCGCAGCGCGGTGCAACGGGTTCGGCGGCGCCTCTCGGAGCGCGAGCCGCATCCGTTCGATCACTTCCAGGTCGCCGTCTACTTCGCGGACGGCGCGGTGAACATGTACCAGATGCGGCAGTGGTACCGGCCGCTCGCTGAGCTGTCGAAGCGCTGGCCCGTGGTGGTGCTCTCACGGTCCGCGACCGGCGCGGAGAAGCTGCTCGATGAGGACGGACTGCCCGTCGCCTTCGTGCCGAAGGTCCGCGATCTGGAGCTGTTCATCGCGCAGCAGGACATCCGGGTGGTGCTGTACGTCAACCAGAACACTCGCAACTTCCAGATGTTCCGCTACGGGCGGCGTTGGCATGTGTTCATCAACCACGGCGAGTCCGACAAGATGTACATGACCACGAACCAGTACAAGGCATACGATTACGCCTTCGTGGCAGGTCAGGCTGCGCGGGATCGCCTCTCCCGCACCCTCTGGGACTACGACGTCGAGCGGCGCACGATGGACATCGGCCGGCCGCAGGCGGATCACTACTCCGGCGCGCTGCCCTACACGCCGGACGAGCGCACTGTCGTGCTGTACGCGCCCACCTGGGAGGGCGACCGTCCGAGCGCGCACTACGGCTCGATCGCGACTCACGGCGAAGCACTCGTGAGGCAGCTGCTCGCGACCGGCACTCACCGGGTGATCTACCGACCGCACCCCCGCAGCGGCGTCGTCGACGAGGCCTACGGCTCCGCGCACCGCCGGATCATCTCCGCGATCACGGCGGCGAACGCGGCTGATGCCACCGCCCGGCACGTCTACGACGACGGCCCGGAACTGGGCTGGCAGCTCTCCGCCGCCGACGTCGCGATCGTCGACATCTCTGCCATGGTGTACGACCGGCTCGCTGCCGGCAAGCCTCTCATGATCACGCGGCCGGCCGATGCGGAGGCTTCCATCGATGCGACCGGGTATCTCGCCGATTGCGAATGGCTGACGGTGGAAGGCGCGTCGCGCATCGTCGCCGAGGTGGACCGCGTGCGAGCGGACGAAGCGGCCATCGCCCGGCTGAAGATGTGGGTGCAGCACTACTTCGGAGATACGACGCCCGGAGTCGCGACGGAGAAGTTCCATGCGGCCGTCGAGCGGCTCATGCAGGAGTGGGAGCAGTGGCAGGCGCACGAGGTCGGTACGATCCGCGCGGACGCCGACGACGACGACGAAGAAGAAGACGAGGACGATGCGTGAGCGATGACTTTCCGCGCGCTTCCGCGGTGGCGCCCCGTCTCGAGATCCTCCAGCACACCGGTTCGACGAATGCCGATCTGCGTGTTCGTGCCCAAGACGCCGACGGGTGGCCGCACCTCTCCGCACTGATCACCCGGAACCAGACCGCCGGGCGAGGACGACTCGACCGCACCTGGGTGGCTCCGGACGGCGCATCCCTCGCGGTCTCGGTCCTGTTGCGCACGCTGCCCGCCGATCCGGCGGCGCGCGGCTGGATCCCGCTCGCCGCGGGGGTGGCGATGGCAGAGGCTGTCGAGAAGCAGCTCGCCGGTCGTGCCGTCGCCGTCAAATGGCCCAACGACGTGCTCGTCGACGGCCGAAAGATCTGCGGCATCCTCGCGGAGGCGACGACGGATGCTGTCATCGTCGGAACGGGCGTCAACACGGCGATGACCGCTGACCAGCTTCCGGTGTCGACGGCGACCTCGTTCGCCGTACTTGGTGCCGCCGTCGACGAGGACCGCCTGCTGACGGACTATCTGCAGAACCTCGACCGGCACGTCTCCGCGCTCGCTGCGGCCGGCGATGCCGTGGTCAGCGGCCTGCATGCCGCAGTGAGCGCCCGGTGCGCGACACTCGGACTCGCCGTGCGCGTCTCTCTGCCGAGCGACCGTGTGCTGGAAGGCGTCGCGACGGCGCTCGACCCGCAGGGCCGCCTGCTCGTCGCGGTCGACGGTTCGGGGCATGCGATCTCGGCCGGCGACGTCGTACACGTGCGTCCCGCATGAACTGACACGCCGCCGCGCAGACGACGATGTCGGAGATCACAGGCACAATGGTGGGGTGACTCAGCCCGTGACGCTCGGAGGCCGGCCCGTGATGCCGCCGCCCGGCGCGCAGACCGAAGAGCTGTTGATCGCACGCTTCCGAAGCCACGCCCGCCGCCTCTTCTGGTCGGCGGTCGTTCTCATCGCGGTCTTCGGTGCCACAGCGTACTTCTACGACAACCTTCCCTCGGGCATCGAGAACTGGATGCTGCTGTCAGCCGCCGGCGTCGCGGTCCTGCTCCTCGTCGTGATTCCGTTCTTCGTCTGGTACTCCCGCAGCACGACGGTCACGACCAGGAGGGTCATCGCGCACCACGGTATCGGCGCTCGCCGGCGCCAGGATATGTCGCACGCGAGGGGCTACACGATCGGCGTCCGCCGCGGTCCGCTGCAGCGGGTGTGGGGAGCGGGGACGATCACTCTCTCGAACGGCGTCGATGCTCCACTGCGCCTGTCGAATGTGCCGAACGTCACGCTGGTCCACGAGACCCTCGCCGACCAGATCGAGGTCGGTCAGATCCTCGCGCATCGCGACGCGCAGGGCAGTTCGGACAGCACAGACCAGTTCTGATCCGTGTCCACCGGCCCGCGATAGGTCTGCGCACGCGAGGACATGTCGAATGCCGCCCGTGCTGTGAGCGAGAATGGGGGCAGACGAATGGAGGCGGCACATGGCGCTGCGTGTGGGCGTGATCGGCGGAGGACAGCTGGCCCGGATGATGATCGCTCCGGCGGTCGAGCTCGGCCTCGACCTGCGGGTGCTGGCAGAGGGCGAGGGCATGTCGGCCCAGCTCGCGGCGACCGCGGTGGGGGACTACCGCGACATCGATGCCGTGCGTGCCTTCGCCGCCGGCGTCGACGTGATCACCTTCGATCATGAGCACGTGCCGCAGGACGTGCTGCGCGCGCTGGTCTCGGACGGCGTCGCGGTGCATCCCGGACCTGACGCCCTCCAGTTCGCGCAGGACAAGCTCGCGATGCGCGAACGCCTCACCGAACTCGGCATGCCGCAGCCTGAGTGGGCCGCTGTGCGCAGCGTGGCGGAGCTGCAGACCTTCCTCGACGCGCACGGAGGCCGCGGTGTCGTGAAGACGCCGCGCGGGGGATACGACGGCAAGGGTGTCAGGGTCGTCCGCGCCGCAGAGGAGGCTCGGGACTGGCTCGACGCGGTCTCCGGCGGCGACGCCCTGCTCGTGGAGGAGCTGGTGCCGTTCGTCCGGGAACTCGCGCAGCAGGTGGCTCGTCGTCCCGGCGGTCAGATCGCCGTCTATCCCGTCGTCGAGACCGTGCAGCGCGGCGGAGTGTGTGCCGAGGTCATCGCGCCGGCGCCGGCGGCGACGGAGCGGCTGTCCCAGGTCGCCGCGGAGATCGGCAGAACGATCGCCGAAGGAATCGGGGTGACGGGAATGCTCGCCGTCGAGCTCTTCGAGACCGACGACGAGCGGATTCTCGTCAACGAACTCGCCATGCGCCCGCACAACAGCGGACACTGGGGTCAGGACGGCGCGGTCACCGGGCAGTTCGAGCAGCATCTGCGTGCCGTTGCCGATCTGCCGCTGGGCAGCCCGGCAACGCGAGCCGCGTGGTCGGTGATGGTGAACATCCTCGGCGGCCCCTCCGAAGGGACGCTCGAGGCCCGATTCGAGTCGGCGATGGCCGAGCACCCCACCGCGAAGATCCACACCTATGGAAAGGCCCCGCGACCGGGTCGCAAGGTAGGGCACGTCAATGTCTCCGGCGACGACCTCGACGACGCCGTCTACGTGGCGAGGGCAGCGGCGGCGCACTTCGACTGACCGGAGGCGAACACGGGGCGAGGGTGTGCCGCTGGGGCCTTCTCACAGCGGCAGACCGTAGCCTGATCTGGTGACCGAGCCACTGCACTCCGCCGCCGAGCCGCTCGTCGGCGTCATCATGGGATCCGACTCCGACTGGCGTGTGATGATCGACGCGTCTCAGGCGCTCACGGACTTCGGCATCCCGCACGAGGTCGAGGTCGTCTCTGCGCACCGCACACCCGATAAGCTGATGTCGTACGCGCGGGAGGCGAGGGCTCGAGGCATCCGCGTGATCATCGCCGGAGCCGGGGGAGCAGCCCACCTTCCGGGGATGGTCGCGTCGATGACTCCGCTGCCGGTGGTGGGTGTCCCCGTGCCGCTCGCCTATCTCGACGGCATGGACTCGCTGCTGTCGATCGTGCAGATGCCGTCGGGAATCCCGGTGGCGACCGTGTCGATCGGTGGGGCCCGCAACGCCGGTCTTCTCGCCGCGCGAATCCTGGGAACAGCCGACTCTGACATCGCCGACCGTATGGAGGAGTTCGCGCGGAACCTGGAGGCGCAGGTCGAGGAGAAGAACGAACGGCTGAAGGGCTCACTGTGACTCTTGCGCCGCCGCGCGCAACCGCGCGGCCGCTCATCGAGACACGCCCGCTGCGGCATCCGAACTCGTCCGATGCGTCGCTGATGGCGAAACGCGGCTGGTGGCTCGTGCTGCTCAACATCTTCGTCCCCGGATCCGCGCAGGTGCTGGCCGGCAACCGACGCCTCGGACGCTTCGGCCTCGGAGCCACTCTTCTCGCCTGGTTCCTCGTGATCGTGGCTGCCGGCCTTGCGCTCTTCGCCCGTCCGGTGCTGCTGTGGCTCACGATCGGCGGCGGATTCTTCTCTGCGGCGGTGCTCACGATCGTGCAGGTCTTGCTCGTCGGATACGTCGTGCTGTGGATCGTGCTGACCTTCGATGCCCTGCGCCTGGTCCGTCTCGTGAAGGTGCCGGCACCCTCACGCTTCGCCATCCCTGTGGTGGTGTTGGTGCTCCTCGGGCTGGTGGGCGGAGCTGCAGGTTACGCGGCGACGGCGGTCGGCTCGGCGCGGAGCACGATCAGCACGATCTTCGGCCAGAGCGGACCGAGTCTTCCGCCCAGCGAGGGGTACTACAACATCCTGCTCCTCGGAGCCGACAGCGGCGACGGACGCGATTCCATGCGGTTCGACAGCATCTCCGTCGTGTCCGTGAACGCCGACACCGGCGCCGTGACGATCACCGGCATCCCTCGTGAGCTCCCGAACGCGCCGTTCAGCGAAGGCAGTCCGATGCAGGAGCTGTACCGGAACGGCTTCGAGGGGCACGGTTCGTCATCGTGCGGGTGGAACGGATGGATGAACCATGTGCGCAATGCCGCTGAGATCTGCCGCGAGGACCAGGGTGCCTCACTGTATCCCGACGCGGTGGCGCAGGGCTCGGAGCCAGGCATCGAGGCGACGAAGGATGCTGCGGAAGGCATCCTCGGTATCGAGATCCCTTACTACGTCTTCGTCGACATGCACGGATTCGCGGAACTCGTCGACGCTCTCGGGGGTGTCACCATCAATGTCACCGAGCGACTGCCGAAGGGCGGTCCGCCGGAGAACTGGCACGGCACCGACGTGAACGAGTGGGCGATCGGCTGGATCGAGCCGGGCGAGCAGCTGATGAACGGCGACACGGCGCAGTGGTACGCCCGCTCGCGGTACACGACGAGCGACTGGGATCGGATGAAGCGCCAACGTGAGCTTCAGGCGGCGATCCTCGCGCAGTTCACTCCGCAGACCGTTCTGACCCGGTTCAACGAAGTGGCGGCGGCCGGAACGGCGCTCATCAGCACTGACCTGCCCCAGGACAAGCTGCCGGAATTCTTCGATCTCATGCTCAAGGCGAAGGAGCAGACGGTCACGTCGATCGAGCTGACGCCCGAGACGGGCGTCGACGAGCATGAGCCGGACTACATCCACATCCAGGAGATGATCCGGCTCGCCCTGCACCCGCCGACGGAGACTCCCACCCCCGAGCCGTGATCGAACCCGCTTCGGGCGGGTCGCTGCGACCGAGACCGAGGCGGCGGCGATCAGCTCGATCGTCGCCCGCCGGGCACGCCGCAGCCCACGACCGACTCCTCGAGAGGAAGAGGTCGTGGGCTTCCGGTGCGGCCACCGGATTCGCCAGACGACGGTGATCGGAGGGGGAGGGATCACCGTCGTCCAGCCGACCACCGCACAAGGCGGCAGCCAGACTCAGGCGCGCTTGCGGCGGGCCGCGCCGGTCGCCACGAGGGCTCCACCGGCAACGAGGGCGACTGCCCCGCCCCCGAGGATCCACGGCGACACGCTTCCGCCGGTGAGAGCCAGCTCGAGTCCGTCGCCCGTGAGCGGCATCTCCGAACCTGCCGGAGCGACTCCGGGATCGTGATCGCAGCTCGCGGCGGCATCCTGTCCGTGCGAGACGGTGATGGTCGCAGTGTACGAGCGCGAACCGCCGAAGGCGACGGCGTATGAGCCTTCTCCGTCGGACGGCGGGCGGAAGGTCACCGTGAGGCTGCCGTCTGCGGCTGCCGTGTTGCCCGAGATCGCCGAGCTGTCGGCATTCAAGCCCGACACGTTCACACTCACGTTCTCGGACGGCAGGAAGTAACCCGATCCGAAGACGATGGTCGAGACCTCGCACGTGTCGATGATCGGGTCACCGACCTTCACGCCAGGAGGCGACGGGTAGGAGTCAGATGATGCGTCCGGCGCGGTAGGCGCAGCGGTCGCAACAGTCGGCGCGATGAATACCAGCGCGCCAGCGGCAAGGCTGATAGCAGCCAGTTTCTTCAGCATGATTTCTCCCCAGAATTTCACGCGGAATCGCACCCGAACACACCCCTGCATTCGATTGCGTGGACTCATCCTGCCCCCACGGCAGGAAGACAGAGCCCAGATATTCCCCAGTAGGTCGACAGTAACCTATCCGGTGCGGAAAGTCACGAACCGCACTGCAGTTCTTTTCGGGATGTCTTCGGTTCCTCGATCAACGGCGTGACCAGCGCCTCCGTGAGCCGCTCTCCTGCGCCCTCGCCCTGGAACTCGACGGTGATCGTGGTCGACTCGCCCGGAGCGAGCACCACGTCGTGCTGCACGACGGAGCGGTCTCCGAGCATGGCCGTCTGCACGCCCTCCTCGGCCCCGTCGCGGTCGATGCGGGACGGCGTCGCTCCCTCGGGCCCGTACACGGCGATGAGCGTGCCCACTGAGCCTGCGGGGACGCCGTAAACGCCGCCACCGGTCACATAGAGAGGCAGCGAGGTCGCGGCATCCGTCGGGGCGGTGTTGGTCCAGGTCACCTCTACTCGGGTCGTCGCCTCACCGTCGCACACGCCGACGGCCGTGGCGATCGAGGCGCGCGTGTAGTAGTCCATCTTGGCGCCGGTCGCGTCGTTCATCAGCACTCCGACATACGTCGCATCCGCGCTGTCCGAGGGGATCGTGCCGCCGAGGGCGGACGCCGCAAGCACCGCCTCCTCGTCTTCGTGAGCGCTCCAGACGCGGATCCGGTTCTCGCCCGCTGATTCGGCGAGGGCGCCGATGAGCGCCTGCGGGTCGCCGCCGGACAGGGCCGCGGAGAAGAGACCGCTCGCGGCCTGAGCGAAGATGTCGTCCTGCACGGCCGGATCGGGGACAGCGGCGTAGACCTCGGACAACAGGATGCTGATCACGGTCTCCGACGTCGCGGTGAAGGGACCGAAGGCGAGGTCGCCCGTCGCGGCCATCAGGTGCTTCGCGACCACGGCGTCCACAGCGATGACCCCGTCGACCTCGCCGCCGAATCGGCCCTGCCACCGTGCGGCGATCGTTGCCCCTGCTTCTGCGAAGTCCGGGATGCTGGTGATGTTCTGCAGGTAGCGGCCGGGGCGGTCCTCGAAGAGAGCGACCGTGGACTCGCTGAGCGGTAGGGGCGCGTCGAGTGCGGGGAAGTCCGTGGTCGACGCCTGCAGGCCCAGGGTGATGCGGCCGCCCTCGGCATGCAGCAGCGCGATGGAGCCGATGATCCCGCCCGACGAACGCAGCTCGGCGTTGTTCTGCATCGCCAGCACGTAGTTTCTCGGACCGTCGCCGCCGAGCATGGTGGGCAGCAGCACGGAAGCACCGTGGAGGGATCCGACCACGGTCGCCGCCTCCGTGACGGAACCGCGCAGTTCCCGCACTGCATCGGCCAGGGGAGGGAGCGTGGCATCGGCGTCGATCTGCTGGGCGCGCCTCTCCGCGGAGCTCAGAGCCTCGCTGGCCGTGCCGAGCGGCTTCTCGATCTCGGCGAACGGTGCGAGGTCGATGGCGCCGCCGGTGAACCCGAGGCCCGCCAGGTCGAAGTTCCCGGCGACGTCGAGGAGCGGAGTGAGAGCATCCGCCGATACGTCATCGGCGATCTCCGCCACATCGCTCACCGCCTGGAAGTTCGGGCCGAGCCAGGGGACGAAGCCGAATGCGCGCCAGATCGGATCGGATGTGAGGTCGTGCGCCGAGGCGGCATTGCCGGCAATGCTCTTCGCGATCGGCTCCGCACCTTCGAGATCGCCTTCCGCGATCGACGACTTGAGTTGCGATGCGCCGGTGGCCACCTGCTGCAGATCGCTCACGGCGCCGATTCCGCGGACAGTGACCCAGCCGATGGCCAGGACCAGAACGGTCAGAAGGATGCCGACGGACCAACCGACCCATCGGCGCCGCCGGGGAAGTCGACCGTCGCTCACGTGAGCATTCAAGCACGAACCTGCGCCGACGCGGTGTCGGTTGCTGTGGGATCGCTGACATTCGGGCCGAGCCGGCGCCGTTCTCCAGGGCACCGCGGCCTGGCGAGGATAGCCTGGGCCCATGGGTGCTCGGTTGCGTGTTGTTCTCGATCAGGTCGTGCACGTCGTCGACCCCGATCAGGCGGCGGCGACCCTGGACCTGACCCGCGGGCTCGTGGCGACCGCGCCCTCCGGCTGCGTCGTCGACGCGATCGTGCCGGCGGGAGCCGAAGTGCCGATCGTCGGAATCGCCGAGACGCGCCGGCTCGCTCTCGGGCGGCGAGAACTCGCGGCATCGTGGCAGTGGGGTCTTGCCCCCGGGGTGGGCGGCGGTCTCATCCACTCGCCCACGCTGATGGCGCCGCTGGTCCGTCATGACCGCCTGCATGACAACGATCAGACCACCGTGACGCTGTGGGACCTGCGGCCTTGGGAAGCACCGGAGTCGTTGTCGAAGGGCTCGGTGGCCTGGCATCGGCTGATGTTGCGCCGGGCCGCCCAGCACGCGGACGCGGTGGTCGTTCCCTCGCACGCGTTCGCGGACCGACTGGCCGACTTCGTGAAGCTGGGAGAGCGGGTTCGCGTGATCGCGGGAGCCGCGCCGTCCTCGTTCTCTGTCCCGCTCGACAGCGAGTCCCGGCGTTCCGCGCTCCTGACGCCGCAGCGATACGTCGTGCTCACCGGGTCGCCGTCGACTCTCGCTGAAGGCTTCCGGGCCGCGGCCGCGGCAGGATTGGACGCCGTCGTGCTCGATGCCGCCGACGGCTCAGAACCGGGGATCGCGGAGATCGCGTCGGCCGCCGGGCTCGCCGAACGTCGCGCGCACGTGCGGGGTACGCTTGGCCCTGAAGATCGGGCGTCGATCCTGGTCGCCGCCGCCGCCTTCGTGGCGACGAGTCCGCTCACGGCCTGGCCCTGGCGAGCGATCGAGGCAATGACACTCGGCACACCGGTCGTCGCGGTCGCCAGCGGCGTGCATGACGACGTGATCGCCGACGGGGGCGTGCTCGTGGCGGAGCAGGATCTCTCGGAGGCGATCGTCACCGCTGTGGGCTCGGAGCAGCGGCGGCTGAAGGTGCTCGCGCAGGATCGCTCCCGGGCGTTCTCCTGGGCGAGTTCGGCCGAGAAACTCTGGGCACTGCACGCGGAGCTGTGAGTTGCCACCGCCTGCGGCATATCGATGACATGACCGCATGAGAGAATAGTCGTCGCCCTGTGTCTATCTTCTCTGCGGAATGAGTCGCCCCGTTGAACAACGATCGAGATCGCCTCGCCGGCGTGCCCCGTGCCGAGTTCGATGTTCCCGGCACCAGCCGTGGCCTGATCGACGTCGTCCGCTGGCGCTACCTCCTCAGCCTTCTCGTGAAGACGGGGGTGAGTACCCGCTATCGGAACTCGATCCTCGGCTGGACCTGGTCCTACGTGCGTCCGGCCGCGCAGTTCGTGGTGTTCTGGGTGGTGCTGGGGCTGTTCATGAATCTCGAGCGCGGGATCCCGAACTACGCCGTGTACCTGTTCTCGGGCATCGTGGTGATCAACCTGTTCTCCGAGGCCTATAAGAACGGCACGACGTCGATCGTCGGCAATGCTCCGCTCGTGCGTAAGGTGTTCCTGCCCCGGCAGCTCTTCGCCGTCTCGGCGGTGATCGTCGCTTTCGTCCACTTCCTGCCGCAGCTCGCACTGCTGATCCTCGTCTGCGGCCTCATGGGGTGGTTCGCCAACCTGTCGATCCTGGCGGTTCTCGCCGTGCTCGCGGCTGTGATCATCATCATGACGTTCGCCCTCGGCCTCGGTCTGCTGTTCGGCGCGATCAACGTCCGATACCGCGATGCCGAGAACATCGTCGAGCTCTTGCTGCTCCTGGCGACGTGGGCTTCTCCGGTCCTCTATTTCTGGACGATGGTGGCAGACGTCCTCCCGGCGTGGCTGGTCGAGGTCTTCTTCCTCAACCCCATCACGCAAGCCGTCGAGCTGTTCCACTACGCGTTCTGGTACCCGGTCACCGATACCATGCTCGTCCTGCCGCCGCAGCTGGCCTGGAACACCCTGTGGACGTTCCTCATCTCCGTCACCACACTGCTGATCGGCCAGGCGGTGTTCCGCCGTCTCGAGGGAAGGTTCGCGCAAGACCTATGACCACTCTTCAGTCCACCAAACCCAGCATCGTCATCGACGAGGCTCAGAAGACCTTCAAGATCAACCACGCTTTCTCCCTCAAGGACACCCTCGTGTCCCTGGTGCGCCGGAAGAAGGTCACCAGCTCCTTTGACGCGCTCAAGGGTGTCGACGTGGTGATCGGCGAGGGCGAGTCCGTGGCGCTGCTCGGACTGAACGGCTCGGGCAAGTCCACGCTGCTGAAGCTGATCTCCGGAGTCATGAAGCCCGACGGCGGGCGCGTTCTGACGCGCGGTCGCGTCGCCGGTCTCATCGAGGTCGGCGCCGGCTTCCACCCGGAGCTGACCGGTCGTGAGAACGTGTTTCTGAACGCCGCGATCCTCGGCATGCAGCGCAGGGAGATCGAGGCCCGCTACGACGAGATCGTCGCCTTCAGCGAGATCGAGGAGTTCATCGACCAGGAGGTGAAGCACTACTCGTCGGGCATGTTCATGCGACTGGCATTCTCGGTGGCCATTCACGTGGAACTCGACGTACTGCTCGTCGACGAGATCCTCTCGGTCGGGGATGCGCCCTTCAGGGAGAAGTGCCGCATCAAGTTCGAGGAGCTCATCGCGCAGCGCAAGACGCTCGTCGTCGTCAGCCACGACGCCGGCATGGTGCGTCAGCTCTGCACGCGAGGAGTCGTCCTGCGCCGCGGCAAGGTCATCTTCGACGGCGCGATCGACGAGGCGCTGACGCACCTCGAAGGATAGAGCGAATTCTTCGAGCGCCGCCTCCTGTCGGTAGGCGGCGCTCGTCGTTTCAGCGTGTTGCCTGCTCCACCACCGCGCGATCCTCGGCGAGAGCCTCCGCCGGGTTGTCGCGTCGACGGCGCACCCACCACACCACCTGGTAGGCGACGGCCCCCAGCAGCCCGGCAGCAGCGACGATACCCCCGAGGCGCAGCCCGGGAGCCTCGTACGTCACGGTCACCAGTCCGGAGGATTCTGCCGGGATGTGCACCTCGATCAGGCCGTACGGGATCGTCTCGGTCTCCAGCGGCTCGCCGTCCAGAGCGATCGTGTAGCCGGGCCAGCCGAGCCGGTCGACGATCACTGAACCGCCCTCGTCGGAGGAGACCCGGAACGTCATGTCGGTGCCGGACGCCTCGGCGCCGGTCACCTCCACATCCCCGAGCGGCGACAGCGCCGGATGGGTGATGGGCGCCGTGCGCGTGAGGATCAGGCGGTACTCGGAGTCCTCGGTGACCTTCCATCCCGGTGGCATCTCATCGAGCGTGTCGAGATCGGGTCGAGTCTTGGAGATCACGAGTGTGTCGATGCCCAACGCATCGACGACCTGAACCGGATGATCGGGGGAGACGGAAGTCCACAGGTTCGATATCGGGAAGTATGGTCCGACGGTGCCGCGGTAGTCGAAGCCCAGGCCATCCTTGAAGGCCTCGAAGTTGATGCCGGTGTACCGGTTCAGCATGTCGATCCCGGCGGCGCTTCCGATGTTCCCGAACACGAGTTGGCCGGTTGCCACGGCATCCGTCCCGTAGAGCGTCTTGAGCTCGCCGATCTGGAGGACGCGCCCGTCGACGTCCTTCCAGGCATCCCGCACGATGCTCAGGTCGGACGGCGGGCTCTGGTCGACGCCGGGCTCGACCGACTGGTGACTCCAGCCGAAGAGCTGCGCCTGGAACGGGGTGATCACAGCGGTGCCGGCGACGGCGATCGCGAGCAGCCAATGTCGTGCACGGGCGGAGCGGACGGTGAGGCGGATACCGATCACGAGGACGACGCTGACGGCCGCGACCACGAGGTGATAGACGGTCAGCGTCGGCCGTGACGAGAAGGCCAGATACAGGCTGACGCCGACGGCGGCGAGCGAGAGCGCCGTTCGCGCCGCGAGCCTCGTCCGCGCCAGCCCGGCGGACAGGGCGATGGCGAAGACGACGAGGACGCAGATGTAGAGGTACTCGATGAAGCGGATCGGCCACCGGAACAGCCACAGGTGGTCGGGGCCGAGGGTGAGGACGAGGACCACCAGCCCGGCGATGAGGACGCTCATGTTCGGGCGCCACGACGGGATGCTGCGCCAGCGGATCCAGGGGAGGAGGGGGAGTACGAGCCAGCTGAGGTAGGACGACGGCACGAGGTCGTGCCCGCCGAACCAGGCCTGAATACGGGGAAGATACGTCGACGAGCTCATGCCGAGCATGTCGCTGAGTGTGGGCGTGAGGTAGTTCTTGTTCGAGACGAGATCGCCGCCGACGGGCCTGTCGATCACGGTCAACGTGGCGAGCAGACCCGCGTAGGTGAGTACCACCGCCGTGCCGATCAGCCCGCCGACCAGGACCAGCCCGCCGAAGCGCCGCCATTCGCCGAGCAGCGCTCGCTCCAGGCCGAGGGAGAACAGGACGACCAGGATCCCGACCACGGAGTACGGATTGCCGACCGTGGCTGCGAGGAAGCCGAAGACGAACGGCAGCAACGGTCCGATGCGCGACTGGGAGAACATCCGCGCCGCCCACCAGAAGTGCACGACCCAGACCACGGACATGAGTCCGGATGCCCAGTTGCTCGCCTCGTAGTACAGCGTGTAGCCGGCGAACGGGGCGATCACACCGACGAGCACGGAGGCGGTCCTGGAGGCGCCGTAGCTCCGCGCGAGCAGGTATACGCCGCAGCCGAGCAGCACGAGGAACTCGAGCATGACGAGGAAGCCGGCGATTGTGAGGCGATCGCTGAACGAGATGAGGATCGCATTCACGATCGTGACGGGATTGAACACGCCGTAGGCCGCTTCGGCCATGACGTTGCCCGCGCCCCACCCGTTCGGATCGAACAGGAACGGCTCACCGGCACGGAGCGCCGTGCCGTACATGTGCCAGAGCGGGAAGAACGACTCGGCGTTGTCGCCGAAGAAGGTGAACTCCCGCCAGACCACCTTCACGATGACGCCGATCACCGCGATCGCTGCGACGACGAGACCCAGGTCGAGGGCAGACCGACGGTTGATGCGGAGCGGACGTGCCACCCCGGCGGGGGAACGGGTCATCGGGTGACGATACCGCCCGTGCTCGGCGAGTACGTGATGGTGCCCGACTGGAACTTCTGCACGCAGGTGCCGTTCGTGCAGGCGCCCACCGCGACGGGCCAGCCGAGCGTGCCGGCGGACCCTCCGTGCGAGAAGTACGTCGTGAGCACTCCGCCGCTGACCGCGAAAGCGCCGGCAGCAGATGCGTAGACCGATCCGCCGACGAAGGCCTGCCCGCGGCCTCCGCCGTTCTGCGGGATCTGGATCACGCCACTCGACTTCTGGCCGAGCGCGCCGGCGGGTCCGCCTGCGGCCCACCAGACCTGCTCGATCGCGGGGTCGCCGAGGTACGACGTGGTTCCATCGGAATAGATGGTTCCCTTCTGGAACGACTGGCTGCCCGGCCGCCCGGTCGCTCCCGGCTTCCACTCGCCGGTCGGCCAGCCCAGCGCGCCGGCCGATCCGCCCAGGCCCCAGTAGTAGTTGCGGACAGCACCCTGCACGCGGAATGTGCCGGCGGCGCTCGAGTACACGGAACCGTTGGCGAACGACTGACCGAAACCGCCTCCGTTGTCGCTCGAACGGATCGCATCGCTGACCCGCGCTCCGAGGGTCGCGGCGTTCGCCTGCGCGTAGGTCTCGATCGCGGGCGTGCCGATGCGGGCCCCGGCGGTCTGCGTCCAGTAGACGGTGCCGTACTGGAAGTCCTGACGGCAGTCTGCGGCCGTGGCGCACACGGCGGCAGCCTTCGGCCAGCCGAGGGAGCCCGCGGAGCCGCCCTTGGTGAAGTAGAAGTCGCGGATCGCACCGTTCACGATGAAGGCCCCCGCGGGGGACCCGTACAGCGAACCGCGTTCGAACGCCTGCCCCGTGCCGCCGCCGTTGGCGCTGATGGTGGACGTGTCACTGCGCGGCCAGCCGAGCGTCCCGGTCGGCCCGCCGCTCTTCGCGTACGCAGCGATGAGCGGCGCCGACACGGCGCCGCCCCAGCCGTTGGACTGCATGTACACGGTGCCGAGCTGGAACGACTGCGCGGTGCCGCCGGTGAACGGGATCTCGCGCGAGATGGGGAAGCCGAGGTACCCGGCCGCGCCGCCGCGGGCGAAGTACGTCTGCTGCATCGCGCCGGTGACGACGAAGCTGCCGGAGGGCGAGCTGTAGATGGAGGCCTTCGAGAACGCCTGTCCACGCCCGGCGCCACCAGGGCCGGAGATCGGGAGGCTCTGACTGATCGGCCAACCGAGCGGGCCTGCGGCGCCGGAGTTCTGGAAGTACACAGCGCGCTCCGGTTCCAGAACGGCGGCCGCCCCCGTGCGGATGGTCCAGTAGATCGACCCGTTCACGAAGGCGCGCGCCGTCCCCCCGCCGCCCTCAGCGACGTAGAGCATGCCGGTCGTCGGAGCGCCGAGTGCGCCGCCCTCCGCACCCATCGAGGCGTAGAGGCTGTTGATGGCGGCTGTGCCGTCGACAGTGCTCGAGCCGAACCAGTTGTTGAAGTCGCGCCAGAAGTTGCGGTTGCCGTAGGCCCCGCAGCCGTCGCCGACCCCATACATGTTGGCCAGCGCGGAGGCGTTCGGCTGATACGGCGTGTAGTTGTAGAGGTTCGCCGTGGCCTGGTTCTGGATGTACACCGCGGAGGAGCCGCAGGCGGAGTTGGGGCTGTAGCGCACATTGGTCCAGCCCACGCGATGGTTCCAGTAGTTCGGGTTGAGCGTGTACTCCTTCATCTGCCAGGCGGCGCGATACACCTGGTTGTAGAAGTGCATGTAGCGGCTGTCGCACGCGGCCGTGTCGGGGCAGTCAGCGCCCATCGCGGCCTGATACGACCAGGACGACGGGCGGGTCGAGGTCACCAGCCCCTGCTCCTTCTGGAGCATGACGAGGATCACCTGCGGGTTGATGCCGCATGCCTGCGCGACACGCCAGATGACGCGCGCACCCGTCTCGTATCCCTCGGAGTTGTAGCCTGCGCAGCGGCCGCGCGGGTCCGGGGCCCGCGTGTTCGTCAGAGTCACGAGGTCCTTGAGACACGGGAGGTTGGCGTTCGTGGAACGGCAGGTGGGCACCATCTGGTTCAGGAACGCCTGGATCTGCGCCTGGGACATGGCGTTGCTGTCGAAGAACCGGTCGTTCGAGATGATGTTGCCCGGGTCGAACTGCGACCCGGTCACGGCAGCGCTCACGGTGCCACCCGTCGCCGCAGGGGTCTGCGCGATGGCGCTCTGCGTCGCGACGAACCCGCCGGTGATGACCGCGAAGACGATGACCATCGCCGCTACGGCACGGTTGTTCCAGGTGCGCGCCATGAGGCACTCCTCACTCAGGACGCTGGGGACGTCCACAACTCAGGACGCCTGGGGGACGTCCTTCTTCTTCGACATCCTAAGGGTTCTCCCAGCAATGACAACGAGCGCCACGACGAGCAGCACGCCGACCCCGCCGGCGATGAGGCCCAGCCAGAGTCCCGGAGGAGTGAAGCTGACGCGAACCTCGGCGTCGGTCAGTCCGTCGGGCAGGGTGGTGGTCAGAAGCCCGGCAGGGCCGATCTCGACCGGCACCGACTCGCCGTCGACCGTGATCTGATATCCGGGCCAGGCGATGCGGGCGAAGGTGAGGTCGGTCTCCTCGCCGGTGGTCGTCACGGTCGCCGTCTCGGACGTCGCCCCGCTCCGCTCGTCGGAGGTGACCTCCACGTCGTCGCCGGTCACGCTGATGGTGCCGGCGTAGGGCAGCGGCTCGTCGCGCTCATAGACGGTGACGATGTCGGTGCTCTCGGTCTCGCTCCAGCCTTCAGGTGCACGGCGATCGTCCGTGTATCCCTTGGCCACCACGACGTACTTCGCGCCGATCAGGTCGGCGAGGATCGCGTCGGAGCCCTTGGGCTTCTCCCACAACGCATCCCAGGCATCCGGGCACGTTCCGCCGTTGTAGCTCATGCACAGGGCACCGTCGAAAGCGTTGAAGCCGATACCCGTGTACGCCGTCGTCGAGGAGAATCCGGCGACGCTGGGCATGTTCCCGGCGAGCAGATCCTTCCATCGCTCGGGTTCGTCGTGGTTGCCGACGAGCACGTTTATGTCGAACACCTGGACGACGAGACCGTCGGCGCGGTCGGCGAAGTTCTTCTGCATCTCACTCTTCGACGAGGGCATCCGGTAGTCGGCGACGTTCTGATTGCTCTCGGTGAGCATGAGCTGCGGTCCCAGGAAGACGAGCATGCCGCCGAGCATCACCAGCGCTCCGCTGCGGCGGAAGCCGAACCAGCGAACGATCGCGAAGATCCCGCCGCCGACGAGCAGAGTGACGAGGCCATGCCACTTCCATGCGTCAGGCACGTCGGAGTAGGCGATCCAGGCGCCCGCGAGGATCAGGGCCGCCGAGATCACGCCCCGCAGGACGGGACGGGACCGTTCGATGCCGCGGGACGCCAGAACGGCGAACACGACCAGCACCGCGAGGTAGACGAAAGGCACCAGCCGGGCGGGCCAGCGGAACATCCCCAGCTGCGACGGGCCGATGACGAAAGCGAGGAAGAACACGCCGAACGCGAGTACCCCGCTGAGCTGGCGCCATCCCTCCCCGATGCCGCGCCAGCGCAGCCAGGGCAGAAGGGGAAGGATGAACCACGCGAGGTACGTGCCGGGGAACATCATCGGACCGGCGAACATCTTGACGTAGGGGCGCAGGGTCGGTGAACTCAGGCCGAACAGGTCGCTCATGTTGACGGCGAGGAATTCGTCGTTCCAGATGCCCGACGCCGCCCGAACGCCGTATGCCGAGGTGAAGACGAACGGCAGGTAGACCACCACGACGAGCAGCACGACGCTCACGCCGATGGGGATCAGCCACTTGAGAGCGGCAGCGCGGCGTGCGAAGAGCGCTTCGACCGCGAGCGCGAGGAAGACGACGGCGAGGGTGAGCACGCCGTACGGGTTGCCCGTGGACGGCACAAGGTAGGCGAGGAACACCGCCAGCACGATGTCCCAGGGGCGGAAGCCCCGCAGGTACGCGCGGCGCAGCGCCCACCATGCCCATGGAGTGAAGGCCATGATCGCCGTCCCGTTGATCCAGGACGTGCCGTCCATGAAGATCGACCATCCGGACATCGGCAGGACGGCACCCGCGACGGCGGACATCCAGGCGTTCGCGCCGTAGCCGCGTACGAGGAGATAGACGCCGCCGGCGGTCAGCAGGAACAGCACGATCTTCGCGGCCGTGATGGCCACGGCGACGTCGTCGATCGGGTAGGTGCCGAGCATCAGTCCGAGCATCACCGGGTTCCACATGCCCGTCGCGGCCTCGGCGATGAAGTTGCCTCCGCGCCACATGTCCAGCTGCAGGAACGGGGACTCGCCGCTGAGGATGCTCTCGGGGATGCGCTGCCATACGCCGACGGCGACGCCGGCCGTGTCGTCCCAGTAGTAGAAGACGCGCGTGCGGAGCACGGGGAGGAGGGTACCGACCAGCGTGACGATGAGCATCGTCGTCACGGGGATCCAGTTCGCGAAGCGCGTTCCGCGGCGCTCCGCCGGCTCGGATGCCGGTACCGGGCGTTCCGTCACGGAGAGGTTCATGCCATGACTCCATCAAGACGTTCGACGACGGTCTTCGCGATCTCGAGAGAGGCGGTGGCCGCGGGGGAGGGCGCGTTGAGCACGTGGATCTGATGCGGAGCATCGAGCAGGTGGAAGTCGTCCACGAGGCGCCCGTCACGGTGCATCGCCTGCGCACGCACGCCAGCCTTCGCGGGCCGCAGATCATCGGCGGTGACCTCGGGGACGAGGCGTGCGAGCGTCGCCGCGAATTGCGACCTGGATGCCGAACGGCGGACCTCGCCGATCGCGGTGCCGGCGAACTTCGCGCCGAGCTTCCACAGCCCGGGCCAGGTTCCCGCCGACCACAGGTCGGGGATCGAGATGTCGCGCCAGCGATATCCTTCGCGAGCGAGGGCGAATACGGCGTTCGGACCTGCGTGCACGGATCCGTCCACCATCTTCGTCAGGTGCACGCCGAGGAAGGGAAAACGCGGGTCCGGCACGGGATAGATCAGGCCGTTGACGAGGCCGCTCCGGTCTTCGCGCAGCGTGAAGTACTCGCCGCGGAAGGGGATGATCCGCACATCGGGGCGCACGCCGCTCGCCTGCGCGACCCTGTCGCTCTGCAAGCCGGCACAGTTCACCAGTCCGTCAGCCGCGATCGTTCCTCCGGAGGTCTCCACGATCACTCGCGCGCCTTCGGTGCGAGCCGACACGAACGCTGTCCGGAAGCGGATCTCGCCGCCGGCAGCCGTGATCTCCGCCGCCATGGCCCGACAAACGCCGACGTAGTCGACGATGCCGGTGGTCTCGACGCGGAGGGCGGAGACCACCGAGACGTGCGGTTCGTACTCGCGAGCTTCCTCAGGGGAGATCAGCCGAGCCGGGACGCCGTTCTCCTCAGCCCGCTTCGCGAGCGCGTGCAGCCGGGGCAGCTCCTCCTCCGACGTGGCGACGACGAGCTTGCCCGTGTCGACCTGGCGCACCCCATGATCCCGCGCGTACTCCTTCATCGACCGTGCGCCTGCGGCGCAGAGCCGTGCCTTGTAAGAGCCGGGAACGTAATAGAGACCGGAGTGGATCACGCCGGAGTTGCGGCCCGTCTGATGTTCGGCGAGATCGTCCTCCTTCTCCAAGACGATCACGTCGTCTCCGCGGAGTGCCAGCTCGCGGGCCGTGGCCAATCCAACGATGCCGGTGCCGACGACCACGTAACTCGTCACAGAAATGCTCCTCAGATGGTGTGCGCGCTCAAAGCTCGCAGTGTCGATGGGTGACGATCAGGTGAGCGTCTCGGGCTCGACGCCCTCGTCGCCGTGATAGGCCCCACGGCGACGGCGCGAGAGGACGGCGAGCCCCGCCGCCGACCCTGCGGTCGCGAGGTCGGCCACGATGAACATCACCCGCGAGACCGCGGCGTAAGCCGTCGCAGCACCAGGGCCGACGAACGGGGTCAGAGCGGCGATGATGACGAACTCGCGGGCGCCGACGCCCGACGGAAGAAGGAAGAAGACGAGGCCGGCGAGCATCGCGACGCCCATCGTCCCGATGCACAGGGCCAGCGGGCTGAGAGTCAACCCCTCCCTGGTGTCGGCGAGCAGCCACAGGTGCGTGCCGAACGAGACGTACGAGCCGAGCGCGAACGCGAGGGAGCGGAGAACGACGCTGAGGGTGACCGGGTGGTCGGGACGAGGGCGGCGGAGGATCCGGAATCCGAAGCGGACGATGCGGGTGAGCACCGGGGGCAGGAGCAGCACCATCGCGAACGGCAGGATCAGGTAGAGCCAGGGCAGCCAGCTCAGGCGAGGGTCCTGCTCGGCGAGCACCGGGATCGCGAAGGCGCCCGCGATGAGGGCGGCGACGACGGCGATGATCACCGAGAACAGCGTGGCGGCGAAGACGCGGGCGCGGGCGAGCCCGGCCTTGCGTCCGAGCTCGATCTGGAGCACGTAGGCCCAGATCGAACCGGGGAGGTACTTGCCGAGCTGACCGACGAGGAAGATCTGCGCGCCGCGACCCACACCGATGGGCTTGCCGAGGTCGTCGAGCAGGAGCTGCCAGCTCATGGTGGAGCAGGCGATGCCCACGACGACCGCGACCAGGGAGAGCGCCGTGCGGTGCCACTGCAGCTCACCGATCGTGTGGGCGACATCGGCCCAGTTGGTCCAGAGCTGCCACACGGCAGCGATCACGACGATCACGACGAGTAGCGTGCGCACTACGTTCAGCAGGTGCGTGCGCGCGCTCTTCTTCGTCGGGGCTTCCACCGCGTTCTCGTCGGGGTCGGGAGTAGTCATGAGGCCTTCACTGTCGCGTCGTCCTGGGCGCCGGGGGCGATCCATTCCCGCAGGTAGCCGCCGAGCAGCGGGTGCTCGGCGTATGCCGCGAGATCGACGACGGGGTGTTCGAATCTTGCGGTCAGGTCGTCGATCTCGGCATCCGTGACACCGAGCTTCCGCAGGACGTAGCCGTTGAGGCCGTGCCGTCGCGGCGGGGATCCGTAGATCTTCGAGAACGGCAGCACGTTCCGCGTGACTCCCGCTCCCATGCCGATCATCGATCCTGCCCCGACGGACTTGCGCTGATGGACCACCGCGTTGAGACCGAGGGTGGCGTGGTCGCCGATCTCGGAGTGCCCCCCGACGCGCGCGCCCGACGAGAGTGTGACGGACCGGCCGACCTGGACGTCGTGAGCGACGTAGGAGGTGTTCAGCAGCCAGGAACCCGACCCGATCCGCGTCGGACGATGGCTGCCCTGACTGACGGTGGCGAGTTCACGGACCACGACATCGTCGCCGATGATCACGCCGTGGTGAGCGAGTTCGCCTTCCCATGCGGCGTTCTGCGTCAGGGTCGAGATCTCCGGCGGAGTACCGATCACGGCGCCCGGGCCGATCCACACGCGGTCTCCGACGGTGAGGGGTCCGAGCAGAACCGCGTTGGGGCCGATGGTGACGTCGGTTCCCAATGTCACGCCGTCGCCGACGAAGGCGCGCGGGTGTATGCGGGGATCAATGCTCATCAAGTCTCTTCCGGTCACGCCTGGCGTCTCGCCGTATCGTCAAGGCCGAATCCTGCGCAGCTCGCTCGCCGGGAGAAAGTGCATCCGTCCGATCGGGGGACGATCAGCCGGTAGCAATGATAACTCAGCGGACATCGACACCCTGGGAGGCGCCTCGGCGTGGAGGGTCCGCATAGTAGACTTTCGATGTCTGTGCCCGTGAGAGATCAGCGAAGAAGGATGCATCTGTGATCCCCATTTCCACTGTCCGACTCGGCCCTGCGGTCGAGGAAAAGGTGCTCGAGGTCATCCGCTCGGGGAACATCGCCCAGGGACCCGTGGTCGCTGAGTTCGAGTCCCGGTTCGCTGAGCTGGTCGGTGCGCGCCACGCCGTGGCTGTCAACAACGGCACCACGGCACTCGTCGCCGCGATCCAGTCGCTCGGTCTGGAGCCCGGTGACGAGGTGATCACGAGCCCGTTCACCTTCATCGCCACGCTCAACGCGATCCTCGAGGCCGGCGCCACCGTCCGGTTCGGCGACATCCGAGTCGAAGACTTCGCTCTGGACCCCGGCTCCGTGCGGTCGCAGATCACGGACCGCACGAGGGCGATCATCCCGGTGCACCTCTACGGACAATCCGCCGACATGAAGGCGCTCTCCGACATCGCCGCCGAGCATTCGCTGGCCATCATCGAAGATGCCGCACAGGCCCACGGCGCCCGCTTCGACGGACGCGGCGTCGGCACCTTCGGCATCGGTTGCTTCTCGTTCTATGCCACCAAGAACCTCACCACGGGTGAGGGCGGCATCATCACCACCGACGACGACGAGATCGCCGCGACGCTGCGGATCATGCGCAACCAGGGCATGCGCGCCCGGTACGAGTACGTGATGGCCGGGCACAACTACCGTCTCACCGACCTCCAGGCGGCGCTCGTCATCCCTCAGCTCGACGAGTACGCGTCACTGCTCGAGGCTCGCCGCGCGAACGCGGCAGGATTGAGCGAGCGTCTCGCGGACGTCGACGGGCTCGTCCTCCCCACGCAGTTGGACGGACGCGAGCACGTGTGGCATCAGTACACCGTGCTGCTTCCCGAGGGTTCCGACCGCGACGCGTTCGTGTCAGGCCTCGCCGAGCTGGGAGTGGGCAGCGGCATCTACTACCCGAAGCCGGTGTACGACTACGACACCTACCGCGATCGCGCCGACGTGATCCGCTCGGAGACTCCTGTTTCGGATGACGCGGCGGCCCGCTGCGTGTCGCTCCCGGTGCACCAGTACCTGGAGGACGGCGACCTCGACACGATCGCCGCCGCCGTGCGTCAGGTTCTCGCGCGATGACCGCTGCGCGCATCGCGCTCGTCGGAGCGGGATCGATGGGTCGCAATCACGCGCGGATCATCGCCGAGAACTCTTCCGCAGTGCTAGCGACCATCGTCGACCCGTTCGAATCGTCCGGTCGGCCGGTGGCCGAGCAGTTCGACGCGCGGTGGGTTCCCGAACTCGAACTCGACGACATCGATGCGGTCGTGGTCGCGGCATCCACGGAACATCATTACGGGATCGCCCGTGACGTGATCGCCGCGGGCAAGCCCCTCCTCGTGGAGAAGCCGATCTGCCCCTCTCTCGCGCTCACCGAGGAGATCCTGGCGGCGTCGGAAAAAGCGGGCACGCCCATCATGTGCGGGTTCCTGGAACGCTACAACCCCGCCGTGATCGCCGCGCGAGCCATGATCGACGAGCCTCTGTACGTCCGTGCCGAACGGCACTCGCCGTACGTGCCCCGCATCAAGACCGGCGTGGCCTGGGACCTCCTGGTGCACGACGTCGACCTGATCAGCCAGCTCTTCGGTGCGCGCGTGCCCGAGCGCGTCGGTGTCGAGGTGGGCAGCTTCCACCCGTCATCGCTGCCGGGTGCAGAGGACATCGTGGAGGCGTCCCTGGGCTTCGAAGGCGGCGGGCTCGCGTCCGCATCGGCGTCGCGCCTCGGGCAGCGCAAGGTCCGCACTCTGATGGTGCAGTCGCTCGATCACATGGTCGAGATCGATCTGCTCCGTCGCGGAGTGACCCTGTATCGCCACACGACCATCTCGGAGGACAAGCCCGGCGGCGCAGGCTACCGCCAGATGACCGAGATGGAGGTCCCGGAGATCACCGGACGCGAGCCGCTCGCCACGCAGTTCGACCGGTTCCTGGGACTCGTCGCCGGAGAGATCGACGCGGACGAAGAGCGCCGCTCGATCCTCCCCGCGCATCGCATCGTGGAGGCGGCGTTGCAGGCACGCGCCTCCTGACGCCCCGCAAAGGAAAGCCTCCGCCCGTGACACGGGCGGAGGCTTTCCTCATGAGACGAGATGTCAGGGGATGGCCGGGAACTCCGGACGAGGTGAGTCGGCGCTCCCGAGCTCGACGGTCGCTACAGGACGGGCCGGGACACCGGCGACGACCGTGCGTGCAGGGACGTCGCGGGTCACCACGGCTCCCGCACCGACCACGGCCTCGTCGCCGATCGTCACGCCCATGTTGATCACGGCATTGGCGCCGATGAAGACGCGGTCGCCGATGCGGACGCTCTCGCGCTCCACCTCGGGGAACGCACGACCGGAGACGCACCGACGCGCGGAGGAGTGCGTGTAGATGTGCACTCCCGACGAGATGTCGCAGCCCTGTCCGATGGTCAGGCCGCCGGACCCGTCGATGATCGTGAAGGCGCCGATCCAGGTTCCCTCACCGATCGTCGGGTTCCCGAGAACCCAGGCATGCGGGTTGTACGGGTTCTCGGGAAGTCCGGCGGTCATGACTACTTCGCGTCCTGCGCGGCCTCGAAGCGGATGAGGTCGGTCATGCCCTCGCCCACGGGGATCGAGTACTCGAAGCCGATCATCTCCTTGGCGCGCGTGATGTCGGCGGCACGGCGGCTGACGAGCACGTCGCGGGGGTTGAACTGCGGCTCGACATCGGCGCCGATGGCATCGATGAGAATACGCGCCAGCTGCGCCACGCTCGTGTCGATTCCGGTGCCCACGTTGATCGCGGCGTTCGCCTTCTCGGATTCGGTGGCGAGGACCACGGCGCGTGCGATGTCCTTCACGTGGATGAAGTCCATCGACTGCTCGCCGGCGCCGTCGATGATCGGCGCCTCGCCGTTGCGAAGACGGTTGACGAAGTGGTTGATCACGCTGGTGTAGTACGCCGTCGTCTTCTGACCGGGGCCGTAGACGTTGAAGAAGCGCAGCGCGATCCAGGACAGGCCGGCCTTGCGCTCGTAGTAGCGGAGCAGGTCCTCGCCGGTGCGCTTGCCGATGCAGTACGGCGTGAGGGGGTTGAGGCGGTCGTCCTCGTGCATGGGGAGCTTCTCGGGGTCACCGTAGACCGACGCGCTCGAGGCGTAGACGACGCGCTCGATGCCCTGCTCTGCCGCGGTGGCGAACACGTTGTGCGAGCCGACGACATTGATGTCGACCGAGCTGTACGAGTCGGCGACGCTCTTGTTGATCGAGTCGGCCGCGAGGTGGATGACGTGCGATGCGCCCTTCATCGCGGCAGCGACGGCCGCACCCGAGCGGATGTCCTGGTCGATGACCTCGACGTTGCGGGTCTTGGCGAGCTCGTTCGCCTTGTCACGGTCTCCGCGCCACATGTTGTCGAAGATGCGGACCTTCCAGTCGCGCTCGAGCAGCTGGTTGACGACGTGCAGGCCGATGAAGCCTGCGCCGCCGGCGACGAAGACGGTACGTGAATCGCTCATTGAATCTTCCTTGTTGTGTTTCAGGTGAGGTGGTCGGATCACCGGCGGGCGGAGCCGTCGGAGACGATGGAGCGCAGCGTGTCGGACACGTAGGAGACGTCGTCCTCGGTGAGATTCGCGTGCATCGGGATGGCGATGTGGCGGGTGAAGATATCCGCCGACACGGGAAGAGCGGCCTGGTCGCCGTACAGCGGCTGCAGGTGGCTGGCGTACGTGCCGAAGTTGCATCCGACGCCGGCTGCGCGCAGCGCCATGGCGACGGCCCCCCGGTCGAGCTCGGGTGCCACCGTGATGACGTAGGACTGCCACGGGTGGGTGCGGTCGCCGAGCGCGACGGGCAGAGTGATCTGATCCAGGTCTCCCAGCTGCGCGAGGTACCCGTCGGCGGAGCGCTGGCGCGAGGCGAGCAGCTCGGGAAGGCGCCGGACCTGGACGCGCATGATCGCGGCCTGCACATCGGAGAGCCGATAGTTGTAGCCGAGCTCGTCGAACGACGGCACCGGTAGGTCGGTCGCGCCCTCGCGGCTGATCGCCGGGGCGATGCCGTAGGTGTGGAGCTTGCGAGCGTGCTCGATGAGCTCGGGGCGAGCGCTGGCGAGTGCTCCACCCTCACCTGACGTGATGCCCTTGCGTCCGTGGAAGCTGTACGCGGTCATGTCGGCGAGGGAGCCCACCGGGCGGCCCTTGTATGTGGCGCCGGTCGCGCACGCGGCATCCTCGATGACCCACAGGCCGTGCTTGCGCGCGATCGCGTTGATCTCGTCATAGTCGGCGGGCTGACCGAAAGGATCGACCGCGATGATCCCGACCGTGCGGGGCGTGATCGCCGCCTCGATGAGGGCGGGATCGATCGACCAGGTGTCGGGTCGCACGTCGACGAACACGGGCTTCGCGCCGGCCCACATCACCGAGTGACCGGTCGCAGGGAAGGTGTAGTCGCCGACGATGACCTCATCGCCGGGCGTGACCCCGAGTGCCAGCTGCGCGAGGTGCAGAGCGGAACCGCAGTTGCTGGTGGACAGGATGCTGTCCACGCCGGCGACGGCGGCGAACTCCTTCTCGAAGGCGAGGCAGGACGGGCCGGCACCGGAGAGCCATCCGGATTCGAAGACCTCCCGGATCGCGTCGAGTTCTTCCTGGCCGACGGTGGGGGCGCCGAGCGCGACCGAATGGTTCATATTTCTCCTGACTGGGGCGAGGACGAGGACGATGTGGGCACCGGGGCGGAGACCTCGCTGACCGATCGCACGATGAAGACAGGGCGGCGACGGGCGTCGTCACCGGCGCGCCACACGTACTCGCCGAGCACGCCGATGCCGACCAGCACCATGCCGCCGACGGCGAGGATCAGGCCGCTGAGCAGCGCGACGGCCGCCCCGAACGGCTGGAAGAACACCAGGACGAGCGCGAGGAGCAGCAGCACGGCTCCGAGGATGCCGATGATGAGACCGCCCCAGGCGACCCACTGGACGGGTGCGTGCGAGAACTCCACGAAGGAGTCGACGACCAGCTTCATCTTGCGCTTCGCGGTCCACTTGCTCACGCCGTGCGGACGGGGCAGCTGCTCGAAGAAGATCTTGCGCTGGTCGAACCCGACCCACGCCGCCATCGCGAGCACGTTGCGGTTCAGCTCGGGCATCACGTTGAGGGTGTCGAGCACCGCCCGTGACACGAGGATCTGGGAGGGGCCTTCCTGCGGGTAGTTCGGGACGTCGGAGTGCGCGCCGTAGATCCGGGAGAACCCTTTCGCGAAGGATTCGCCGACGCCCTTCTTGACCGCGCGAACCGCTCGCAGCCCCCACACGATGTCGGCGCCGTCGCGCCATTCGGTGATGAAGTCGCCGATCGCTTCGAGCGGCTCCTGGCGGTCGGCGCTGAGCGTGAGCGCGGCGTCGCCCCGGGCGTGCGCGAAGCCTGCGCTGATTCCCGCGTGCGAACCGAAGTTGCGCGAGAGGCTCACGATGCGGGCCTCGCCGACGCCTTCGAGGGTGCCCACGAGGGCCTCGCGCGTGCCGTCTGTCGAGCCGTCGTCCACGACGATCAACTCGAACTCGACATCGGGGTGGGCCGCGCGGATGTCTCGGTAGAACTCCGCGATCTCCACTGCCGAATCGACTTCGTTGTACGCGGGAATGACGAGACTCAGCAAGGGTGACGCGTCAGTCATAGGGGCCTTTCGTGAGGGCTGTGACTGCCGAGAGCCAACAGGGGCATACCGTGAGAAGTTTATCAGTAGTCGTATCCGCAGGCTGGGAGCCGCCGCCGGGTCGGCCAGGGTGCGTCCGATAGGATGGCGTCGCTCCGACGCCGCTGCGCGGTGCAACGTCTGACGCCGGCGCGCGTCTCAACGTTCGTGGGCTGAGCCCGCGAGAAAGTATGTACATTCACCATGGATCTTCTCGTCGTAGGGTCGGGCTTCTTCGGCCTGACCATCGCTGAGCGTGCCGCCGAAGCGGGCCGCAAAGTCACCGTCATCGACCGTCGTCACCACATCGGTGGCAACGCCTACAGTGAGGCCGAGCCCGAGACGGGCATCGAGGTCCACCGCTACGGGGCTCACTTGTTCCACACGTCCAACGCGACTGTGTGGGAGTACGTCAACCGCTTCACGACGTTCACGAACTACGTCCACCGCGTGTACACGACGCACAAGGGCGTCGTCTTCCCGATGCCGGTGAACCTCGGCACGATCAACCAGTTCTTCCAGTCGGCGTACACGCCGGATCAGGCCCGAGCGCTCGTCAAGGAGCAGGCGGGGGAGTTCGACGCGAAGTCCGCTGCCAACTTCGAGGAGAAGGGCATCGCCCTCGTCGGCCGCCCGCTGTTCGAGGCGTTCTTCCGCGACTACACCGCGAAGCAGTGGCAGACCGATCCGCACAAGCTCTCCGGCGACATCATCAGCCGACTTCCGGTGCGCTACACATATGACAACCGGTACTTCAACGACACGTGGGAGGGCTTGCCCACCGACGGGTACACCGCGTGGATCGAGCGGATGGCCGATCACCCGAACATCGACGTGAAGCTGGACGTCGACTACTTCGACGAGTCGCAGCCGCTCAGCAAGAAGGCGACCGTCGGCCAGGTGCCCGTGGTGTACACCGGGCCCGTCGACCGGTACTTCGACTTCGCCGAGGGGGCGCTCAGCTGGCGCACGCTCGACTTCGAGCAGGAAGTGCTGAACGTGGGCGACTTCCAGGGCACGCCCGTCATGAACTACCCGGACATGGACGTGCCGTACACGCGCATCCACGAGTTCAAGCACTTTCACCCGGAGCGCAAGGACATCTACGACCAGGACAAGACGGTCATCATGCGGGAGTTCTCGCGTTTCGCGAACCGCGAGGACGAGCCGTACTATCCGGTGAACACCTCGTCGGACCGCGAGGGGCTGCTGGCGTATCGCGAGCTGGCCAAGGGCGAGAAGGACGTGCACTTCGGCGGACGTCTCGGCACGTACCAGTACCTGGACATGCACATGGCCATCGGCTCGGCGCTGTCGCTCTGGAACAACACCCTCTCTTAGACTCGACAT